>Ga0255048_10001749_pt1 | contig 14583 bp, 21 predicted proteins | sample JV7_2_2_MG_FD_183619 | JGI IMG/M metagenome (GOLD analysis project Ga0255048, IMG submission 183619) | Seawater microbial communities from Jervis Inlet, British Columbia, Canada - JV7_2_2 | ecosystem: Environmental > Aquatic > Marine > Inlet | place: Canada: British Columbia | collected 2016-10-06
GATATTCTTGTAAAGTTCCTAGCCTGCTTACGTTCAAGTCTTTTGATTTCTAATTCTAATATAGTTAATTTATCATCCTTACTACTACTCATCATTCTTTCGCCCAAACCTGTAAGGGTTCTGGTTTGCAGGCTGAACAGTAAGTTGTAAAACTATCTGTAGATAGTTGTTTAATATGCCAGCCTGATTGCTCTGCTTTATCTATTGCTATAGTTATAGATTCAGCGGTGATATTTTTTGTGGCATTACATCTAGGCGCTCGACGTCCGGCAGACCCTACCCGCTTATCACACCTAATACGATAGACTGTTACTATGTTTATCATTATTGGCCTGGGAAAAGTTAGGAGGTACTAGAGATACTATATCTATAGTTATTATTGCTGGGTCGCGGGAGGGATGACCAAGATAGTTAGCTATGATTTTTGCCGCGTAGGTAGCTTCCGGGTAATATGTAAAAAATAAGCCTACGTGGCTAGTTGATAACCCGCCGTCTATTGTTCCCACTAGGCTATAAGGTATATCGTCTATAGTTGCCATCCTAGGTTTCTCGTTACTTCGTTCGATTCTCACTATGAATATTTCCATTATTTCCCTCGATAGTTGCGTTCGGGACCCATTGCACCGGCTAACCCGGCACAGGGGAGCCTTCTAACATACTATCTGACACAAGTCAACCCCTTGAAATCATTGGGCTTTTCGCCATGGAGTGACAAGCCAAGTTGACAGTTGTGCAGGCTGGATTGACACGCAACACTGATTGCAAACTATAGAGGCATGGATAGGGTGAACGGCGGCGAACACTGTAGGCAGCATTATGACCGGTGTAGTGTTCTGGCCAATAGGTCGGAATTGTTGGGTATTTTTGTTATTATACTTACTGAACAGTAGAACATTGGATAGTAGTAGTAGAAGTAGAGTAGGGGAGGTAATAGTGGCCTTGTGTACTCTATATAGGAGGGTAGGGGCGGTGTTCTACTTCTCACAGTGTTCGTTTTCTGAATTGTCCAATTATTCCGATAGCTTGGGTACGAACGCTGCACTGTTCAAAGGTAGAACACTGGTACAGTTTTTCAACTATCAACCCTATATTTTCAACTATCTTCACTTATACGCAACATAGATTGCAAAACCATCCCAAATCTGTTGGCAGAGATAGTAGTAAGTATGCGTAATTGCTAGAGAAAACCTAGATTCATTGACAGTGCAGAATGTACCGTTTACCTTATGCCTCCCATGGTACAGAGAAAAAGAAGGCGAGGCAGGCCAAGTATAGCTGAAAAACCTGCTTTTATTGCTAAAGTTGCAACTATAGTTGAAGAAGGTAATTTTCCACTACAAGCTGTTATTTTGGCTGGTGCTACTAGAGATCAATACTATAGGTGGCGTAATGATTATATGCGTAAAGGTAGAAAGTCAAGATATGCACTGCTCTTTTCAACTATAGAGAAAAAGGAGGCAGTGCACGCTAGAAGTTCCCTAGACATAGTTACTAGATTTAGTAAGTATGATCCTGTATCCGCTAGGTTTATTTTAACTAGAAGGCATAAGCAATGGGATACGCCAACACAAATTGAACTATCAGGTAAAGATAGTGGACCTATCCAGGTTGAAACTGTACTAGATAGTTTCCTATCTAAGTTAGATGAATACGAAAATAAGATAGGGCCTAAAAAGAAAAAGGGGAAAAAATAAATGGCAGGTGCAGTCATAGTCTCCCCTTCTAGTGGGAAACGACCTACAACTAATAGAAATGGCGATTTGAATAGGTCTGGCCCTAGACATACTACGCGCAAGTTGTCTTGCATGGAGCGACTTTCACGCCTGGGGCTAGATAGTAGGAAGCAACTATTAAGTAAATTCAGTGAACCGGAACTAGAATTACTTATGAATAAATGGGAATTATGGCGTAGACCTGACCAACAATTTGAAAACGATAGTTGGGATATAGGTATAGTTGAGGCAGGCAGAGGGTATGGTAAGACTAGAGTAGGTGCCGAGCAAGTTAAAGAATGGGTAGAAGATAGTTCCGAGATAAGTATACCTATAGCTTTAATAGGTCGAACCGCTGCCGACGTTCGAGATACTATGATTAATGACCCTACCTCTGGCCTTATGAATATATGGCCCAATAGTAAGCGACCAACCTACAATCCAAGTAATAGGAAAATAACCTTCTATAATGGTGCAGTTGCTTTTACTTATAGTGACGAGGAACCGGACCAATTAGCAGGTAAGCAACATAGAAAAGCTTGGATAGATGAAGGGGCATTATTTAAAAAATTAGATAGAACCTTTTATATGCTTATGTTTGGGTTACGAATTGGCAAACATCCCCAGGTAATAGTTACAACTACTCCTAGAAGGAAACGGCACTATAAGGAACTATTTCATAATAAACACTCTAAGTATGCCGCTTATAATATCGCTAGAATAAATGGTAGTAGTTATGATAATGCGAGTAACCTTAGTGAGAAATTCATAGATACTGTTATTAAACCTTATGAAGGTACTAGGTTAGGGTTACAGGAAATTCACGGTAAGTATGTATCTGGTTCTGTTGGAGCACTATGGTGGGAAGATTTATTAGATAGTTACAGGGTTGATAATCTAAAGCTGAATCAATTAGCTAGGATAGTTGTAGGGGTCGACCCAGCAGTAACCTATAACGAAGATAGTAATAGTACGGGTATAGTTGTAGTTGGTAAGGGTTACGATGGGCACGGGTATGTATTGGCAGACTATACAGTTAAGGCACCACCTAATACTAAAGTAATAGATGGGATAGTTGTGAAAGGGTGGGCTGAATATGTAGCGGAAGCTTACGATACTTTCCAAGCTGATACTGTAGTAGGTGAGGTAAATAATGGTGGTGACTTAGTAGAAGCTGTAGCTACTGAATTAAATAGGCAGGGTCCTGATGGTAATAGTTCACTAGCATTAAATTTTAAATCAGTAAGAGCTAGCAGAGGTAAACGGACAAGGGCGGAACCTGTAGCTATGTTATATGAAAAAGGTTTAATACATCATATAGGTTGTAGTGATTTAGAAAACCTTGAAGACCAACTATGTTCATGGGAACCTGGCGATACCTCGCCTGATAGTATGGATGCATTAGTATGGGCATGCTATGAACTATTCTTAGCACCTGGGTGTGACTTCCATGTATTAGCTAATAGTAATAATTGGAAACCTCTATTCAGCGGTAAATAACTATGTACAACTATCTACAGATAGTTTCTGTGAGTTTGGCGGAACTGGTAGACGCGGAAGCCTTAAAAGCTTTTATACTTAGTATGTATGGGTTCAAATCCCTTAACTCACATATAAAAATATTGTTACCTATTAAATTCCAAATCTCGAAACCTAGGGGCACCTAATGAAAGATGCAGTTAAATCAGCAATAAATGCAGTAACCAAACGTGATAGTAGGTTACTGAATAAAGACCGTAACACTATAGACTCCAGCGAATTAGCAGAGAATTTATTTAATGCTATGCGGAATGACTATTGGCATAATGCAGCGGCAGGGTTAGGAGTAGCTACTACGGACCCTACAGTTAGTACTAACTTCGCTGTTAGACCTAGACTATCCGCAAGTGTACTAGATAGGTTGTACTTACAAAATAGTATTGCCGCTAGAATTATTGATAGACCGGCCTATGATGCTATCCGTAAAGGTTGGCAAGTTACCTTGCAAGATAGTGAGGATGAGATAGTAGGATTGGATAAAGCCTATAAGGCATTAAAGGTTAAACAGAACCTACAGAAGGCTATAGCCTATGCTAGATTATATGGTTCAAGTATCACGGTAATTCATGCAGACGATGGGCAGAAACCTATAGAACCATTAGGTGAACGGATAGTTTCTATAGCTAGGTTGAAAGTATACGATAGGTATCAGGTTAGAGTTAAAAAGATATATCGCAACCCTGCTAACCCTAATTTCGGTGAGCCTGAAATATATAGTATTACTAGCGTTGAATCAGGTAATACTATGGACGTTCATGAAAGTAGGGTTATTAGATTCGATGGAGTTAAAGCACCTGCTAGGTGTCTAGTTCAGAATGATGGTTTCGGCTTTTCTGAAATGGATAGAATATTTCCAGAAATTCGGGCTTATTGTTCTGCTCACCAATGGGTAGAAAATATTGTTAAGGATTTCAACCAGGATGTTTTTCAGGTTGGAAACCTACAGCAACTATTAAGCGCGAATGAAACGGAAACTATCAGGGAAAGGTTTCGTATCATTAAACTAGCCAAGAGTATTTTAAACGCTGTAGTTATTGGCGGTGGTGAGAGTTACGAAAAGAAGACTACTAATGTATCAGGGCTAGATAAACTATTAGAACAATTCCAATACTTGCTAGGTGCTGCTACAGGTATTCCGTTAACCTTCCTATTCGGTAGGAGCCCGGCGGGAGAAAATGCTACTGGTGAATCGGATATTATTAATTACTATGATGGTATCAGTAGCTATCAAGAGGCAGACTTAGAAGGTCCGGTAAACTATCTAACTCAATTAATATTGCGTTCTAAAGACGGACCTACTAATGGTAACGACCCGGAAAACTGGACAATAGTTTTTAATCCCTTATGGCAGTTAGATGGTAAGGAACAAGCCGAGCTAGATAAATTAATTGCGGAACGAGACGAAGTATACGTAGCGAATAAAATTTTATTACCTGATGAAGTAGCGCAAGCTAGGTTTGCTGATAGTAAGGGTGATGTATCTATGGATGAAAAGTTAAGACAAGAAAAAGAAAAAGCACAGGCAGAGTTATTAGAGTTAATGTCTGCTGCTGGAAATTCGGAGGGATAAATATGGACCTTTGGGAAGGTACTGTTTTAGATAGTTTGGGAATGGTTAATGCATTTCTTCACACTTGCATCGAAGCTAAAGCTGATGACGATGAAGGCGCGAAACTATGGCTTGCAAATATTAATGTTGATAGTAAGTGTATTGTGCAAGTATTGGGTAATGGGCTTATTCTTACTGATCGTAATGGTAAGGCTTTGTATACTACCGAAAAACTAATAGGTTGCAAGGTCACACTACCTACACTATCAGTAAGTGAAACTATTAAGGAAGAAGAAGCGTACGAAGAAGATAGTTGGCGTTGATGAAGAAGAGTATGATGAAACTAACAAAGCTGAATAAATCTGATATAGATAAATTGGAAGGCAACCCTATTGGTTCTAAGTTTGCAATCTATGATAGTTGTGGAAAAATGTTTGTAGCTACCGTAATAGATGGTGGTGTGACTGCTACTCATAAAGTAGGTGGTTACCAAGAAAGCCATGATGAAATAGTTTGGGGATCTCTTGATAGTTGGTTTACTATCTCTACTACAGAGTCTAAGTCTACTAAGGTAGATAGAACCGCTACACCAGCAACCCAGATAGAGATAAAATATACTGAGCCAGATATAGATGAAAATGGTTACCCATTCGCACCTACCGATGAGTTACTATGAATCTCGAAACTATAGCTTGGATAGTAGGAGTAGGTGCAACAGTGCTAGTACCAGCTTCTATAGGTGTAGCTGTAAAACTAATTACAGGGGTAGGAAAATTAGTTTCTATGCATGAACACCCAGCGAAGACAGGGTTTGGTACTGAGGCATTAGAAGGGTTACCAACTATGGGTGCAACATTGGAAAAGAAATTAGAAGAAACTGAACGTACTACTAGGAAAATCTATACCGACATACAAGATTTAAAACATTCTGCAAGTAGACTATCAGAAATGCAGATGGATATAAAACAAGTGATAGTTGATAACACTGCTGCTATGAATAGGGTTGCCGCTGTAATTGAAGCGAAACTTTAACTATTATGGCTGAGACGTTTCAAAATTTACCTGTGCCTAGTGCGCTAGATTTTATGGAGTATACTATGGCAGTAGCTAAATATATTTCTAGGAATGCTTCTAAGTTTGAAACGTATGTTAAGCGTAACAGTGAATCGGGAGACCTATCCGGTATTGCCTCCCTAGAAAAATCAGTAGAGGTAGGTTTACCTGATTCACTGTTACGCCTAGCACCACAAGAACAAATAGTAGAAGACGTCCAAGAGCACGCCTATGTATATTTAAATAGTAAGGCTAGGCAGCAGGGCATAGATTTTATAGCTACCTTCGATGCTATTAATCTAAGACGTAGAAACCCAAAAAGAGCTAAGGGAAAATTAAAGAAATTATTTGAACAGAATTTACGTAGCCCAAAAAATAGAAAAATAATTAAGGCTAATGCTAGGGCGAACGCTGCACTGCTGAAAGATTTTAATAAAACAGAAGTTGAACGGTTAGCAACTCTTACCAGTAAAAGTATTAAGGAAGGTTGGTCTACAAAAAGACTCCAGAAGGAAATAAAGAATGCTATAGGTATTACTAATAGACGTGCAGTGAATATTGCTAGGGACCAAATAATGAGACTCAATAGTCAAATGACTGAGCAACTATCAAAAGAGTCTGGGGTAAAACAATTTATCTGGGTCCATAGCGGTAATCCAAATGGCAGACCTGTACATATTAAACGTAATGGGAAAAAATATAGTTTCAAGAGACCACCTTCTGAGTTACCGGGTGAATTAAATAACTGCATGTGTTCGATGAATCCGGTATGGTAAAAAATAATGAGTAGAGAAATTAGACGAGACCGGGTAACGGTTAAACTAGATAGTTCGATGAAAGATAAGGAAACGGGTTATATTCGTATTTCCCAAGCTACCTTCACTCGAACCGGAGTTTTTAGATATTATAACGAAGATGGGTCCGAACGGTTCGAGTTCCGCCCACCTGATGAAGTATTTAAACCCGCAACTATTGATAGTATGCAGGGGCTACCATTATTTAATGAGCATCCACCTGTAAGGGTTGATATGTGGAATGTTAAAGGTTTACGACCTACAGGGGCTACCGCTAATGATTTGAAAAAATCAGGTAAGAATATAGTAGGTAGTTTGAATTTATGGGATGGCGAATCAATTAACGAAGCTGAACAAGGAAAAGCCGATTTATCTATGGGTTATACTACGGATATAATCGAGCAAGCTGGTATAGCTGATGGGATTAGTTATACTCACGTTCAAACTAATATTATTTATAATCACGTAGCACAAGTAGAACAAGGCAGGGCAGGTAACGCTAGCTTTAAGTTAGATGGTGAACCAGCCATTGCCAAAAATAATGGGGATACTATGAATGACCTTCTAGACCTTTTAGGTGGGTTAACAGAAATTAATGATAGGGCTGATGGAAAATCACCCTGGGTAAAAGTTGGTAAAGAGAAATTCATTCTTGAATCTAAGGATGATGTTAAGAAAGCTATTGCTGCTTTCAAAACCCATACTAACCAACTATTAAAAGATGCTACTAAGAAAGCTAAGAAAGGGGATGAAGATATTGATAATAAATCCCTCATTGCTGAATTAGAAGCTGAACGGGATGCTGCATTAGCTGAACGGGATGCTGCCGCTATTAAATTAAATACAGAGAATAAAGCCGATAGTGATAAGAAAGCTAAGGCTAAGTTCGATGCTGCTGTAGCAGAGCAAGTCAACTTGCGAACTATCGCTAATACTTTAAAGGTAGATATTGCTGATGATACATCGGCAATGGGTATCAAGACAGCTATTGTGGTTGCTCATGGTAATCTTGATAGTAAGACGTTAGAGAATAAATCTGATGCATATATTGACGCACGGTTTGATATTGTTCAGGAGGAGTTAGCTTCCCGCATTAATACTAATGCTGCCCTGAATAGTAACGATACTGTTACAACTATTAATAATGATTCAGATGAAAGTATCTGCCCGGATGATGCTAGACTATCAATGATTGATAGTATCGCTACCCGTAGTGATACTGCTAAGTTACGTGCTAAAGAAGAGAAGGCTAAGTTACGCTTATCTGTTTAATCAGATAGGTTGAAAGGAATTAATTACAATGGCGCAAACAAATTACCCGACTGCATTAGCGAACCCTATCCCTGGTATGGTTCAAGGCCCCGGCGTTGACTTACATGGTTTTAATACTCAGGAAGCGTTAGCTGCTGGTATCATGGTAGTTGACGATAGTGTGGCTAATGGTCAACGTGCTATCCGTCCACCTACTGCTGCTGCTCAGCCCTATGTTGGTATTACTCATTTTCAAACTAATCTTGATAATCAAGCATTACCATTAAATGAAGTCTGGCCCGGTGCTTCTGTAGTGGCATTTAGGCGGGATGGTTTAATGTGGGTTGCTAATGAGGAAGCGTTAGCTATTGGTGATACTTTACACGTTCGTCATACTGCTGCCGGTGCAGAGGTTTTAGGTGAGTTTAGAACCGATGTAGACGGCGGCGATGCTGAACCTGTAGCAGGTGCAGCTACTAACTATCGCATTGCCCGAATTATGAATGCAGCAGCAGTTGACGCCGGTTGCTTAGTAGAGTTCCGTTCATAGTAACGGAAAAAGAAAAGGATAATAAAAAATGACTAATCGTAAGTTACGACACCGCCGACACGATAACGGACCAACTATCCCCAATGTTCAGGTTAGGACCGATGCTGGCCCTAGTGCTTTTCTAACTACTGAATTGGAGTTTATGTTAGCAGAGGTTTATCGAGAAGATTTACCAGCATTACGTATTTTTGATTTTGTTCCTGTTAGTACTGAGGTTCCTGCTGGTGCGGAAACTATTACCTATCGGCAGCTAACCCCCTTTGGTGCTGCACATATTATTAGACAACCTAGCCAGGATATTCCGCGAGTAGATATTTTTTCTACTAAGTTCACAAGCCCGGTGTATGAGGCAGCAGATGCTTATGGGTTCACACTTAGTGAGTTAGAGTCTGCCGCACATGCTGGCATGCCATTAGAAACCGAACGCGCTAACTTAGCCCGTGAGGCAATGGCACGTTTAATGTCAGATGTTGCTATTAACGGTGGTGCTGCCCAAGGTGTTCCTAACTTACCCGGTATTCTTAGTAATGGTAATATTCCGGTAGACGTTATCGGTGGTGGTGTTTGGGCTGGTAAGACGGCAGCACAAGTATTATCTGATATGACCGATGGTGTTACTAATACTATCAACGCTACTAATGGTATCGAAGTTCCTGATACTATGTTGCTGCCTATTGTTCAATACGAACAAATTGCTAACCTTCAGGTTGCTAATACTAATGAAACGGTATTGACCTTTTTCTTACGTACTAACCCACATATTAATCGTATTGATTGGTTACGTGAGTTAGGTGGGTCGGGACCATTAGGTCAAGATCAAGGGTTAGTTTATAAAAATGACCCTTCTAAATTAAAGTATCATATGCCCCTGCCTTTCCAGCAACGACCGGCACAAGAGAAGAATTTAGATATTGTTATTAATTGCCGGGAAAAGACCGGCGGTGTTGTTATTCCTAAACCCCTTAGCTTGCGTATCATGCGCGGCGTTTAATAAATAAATAATATGATTACGGCTATAAGGGTAGGGGTGGGCATTCGGAGGCAAAATGACTACTAACGTATGGTTCGAAAATATCGAGGCTAGACCTTTTACTATTAATTTTCCACCTATCCCCATGGTTAGGGATGGTGAGATAGTTTCTAGAGTACATCCCAAATCGGGTGAACGTATTCAAGAAATGGAAAAGCTAGAACCTTTGACCGTAGGTCCTGGGGTGAATGTTATTAGTACGGAAGAATGGGACGAAATCAAAAAGAATGAAGTAGTTGATAGTCTAATTACTACTGGTACTTTCGATGAGATTGATAGGGCTGAAACTCTTCTAGACTTGGATGAGAATAATATTCAACGTGTTCTAGAAAAATGCGTAGACGTAACTCTATTAAGCGAATGGCTAGCTAAGTATGGTTCAGACTTACCTATGGAACTTAGGTCTATTATTGAAATGAATCATCTGAAGCTAACAGACCCTATCGGGTTCGAAGCAGCAAAAACTAAGCAGGCTACCGCTAGAGCTAGAGCTAGGATTAGTAACCCTAGGGGTACAAGGTCTAGACGCACTATTAAAGATATTGCTAATGATAAGCAAACTACTACTACTAAGAAATCACGCAAAAAGAAAAGCAGCGTAGAGTAAAGTAAGAAAGGTTACCATATGGCTTTAGATAGAAATACTTTTATTACAGAAGTTCCGCAAATGGCTAGCGAGGATACTAGTTATGTAGGAACTATGTTACTAGTTGCCGGGCATATGGTTACTCGTAATCAATATAAAAATAATGGTGCTTATGAGTCTGCTGTTTTTTTAATGACTGCTCATTTAATCCAATTAGAAAAGGTAGCTAGGCATGGTGCAGCAGGTGCAACTATTACTAGGTCTAAGACTGCTGTAACTAATGACGGTAACTCTAGTACAGAAACTGTTAATTTCGCTGGGGGTATAGGTTCAGCGAAAAAGAATGTAACCGATGATGATTTACGTCAGTCTGTTTATGGGCGATCTTTTATCCTACTTAGAAATTCTATGCTAGGTTCAGGATTGGCTATTACTTATTCGGGAGATTACAATGGCTAAAAGAGGGTTACAGAGAAAACCGCGTGGTCACGGTAGGATGAGAGTTAGTATAAGTTTGAAGCATCCTGATTTTGATAATGTTAAAGTAGATAGAAGTAAATTTCATAGGGCTAGGGTAGCAGTTGCACAACATGTTACCGAAAGGATAGTAGCGCAAATCCCAATCAGGACGGGGCAACTTAGACAGTCTTATAGGCAAGGGTCTAACTTAGGTCACATTGGACCTATCAATACTTCTAGGTGGGATTCAAGGTTAACTAACCTAGAAGTTGCTAACATTCTTTCAGCTAGGAATTATTTAAATATTACTGTTACTAAGAATACTGAACGTACAGCGGTTAGGGTTGCCAAAGGTATATTATTTGCCGGAGGTAAACCACCGTTCCAGTTTAGGGGATTTAGGGTGCTGGCATGAGTCTAAGGCGACGTGTTGAAATTCAAAGGAACCAACAGAGGAACATTACTTTTACCCCTAGTATTGAAAATGTTGGTAGGATTGAAGTTGAGCCAGCAGGGGCCGATTTACCATGGGAAATTTTTGACCCTGCTGGTGTTAGTGTTGCAACCGGGCAAGCTACCAATACTACTATAGTAGACCCTAACGGAAACTATTCTTGGGTAACTATTACTTTTACTTTGAATGCTCCGCAGGCGTTAGCTGCTGGATATAGGTTACAGCAAACCTATAGGTTGTTAGGTGCACCAGCAGCAGAGGTTAGAACCCATCAGATATTTTTTGATTTAGTTGTACAGGAATGGCAGACGGAAGTAACCCTAGATACTTTACGTGGTCTTATGCCTACTATTGGTGGGAGGCTTACTAAACATGGTGCCTATTTAAATCCTGTACATAATGCCGACGATATGGCAGCAACCTATATTTCTAATGCTATGGATAAATTCGATAATATTCTAAGGTCTATTATTTTAGAAACCCGAATAGCTACTAGGGCTTCATTAGTTCCTGATACTAGTATTTTTGATAGGGTGATAGCTAAACTAGCTATTGCCTTAATCTTTAGGGCTGACGATAGTATTGAAAGGTATAGAGACTTTGTAGGTGATGCTATGTCAGATTGGGATAATATGACGTTAGTAGGTTATGATACCGATGAGAATTTTATAGCTGATGATGAAGTTAAAGCACCAGACCGTAGGGAGATAGCTAGAAGTATCTTAGGTGATTTCTGATGGCTACTCCCTATGAATTACTATGTGACCAAATATCTACGGATGTATCAACGCTAGTCCCCCCTGAACTTACAACTATAACTTATTCACGTATAGATGATGAAGAAATAGATTGGGGCTTGACTGCTGATAGATGTTTTTATTTCGAATGGCTTACATCCATAGTACAGTCTAGCAAAGGCATCACTAGGTTTGACCTTAGAGAAAGTTTCAATTTAGTAGTCAACGTCAAGGGTGCTAGGAAAAATGTAGAAACTTGGGACTATGGGTTACGTAATGAAGCTGTATTAATTATGAATAAAATAAATAGTAGGTCTGGCTGGCCGGTAGGCGTGCATGGGGTTACTTGTGAAAATATAGATATTCGAATGTCACCTAATGAGGAAGATGCACAGATAGTTTTAAAGTGTAGGTTCCTTAGTTTCAATACACCACCTTGAAAAGGAAATAAATAATGACTGGCCAGTTATCAAATAGGAAAAGGTTGCTACTTAGAACGGAAACTGTAAATGGGACAAGTGATAACCCATCGGACGCCGGGGCACTAGCAGTTCCTGTAGATACTACGGAATTAGGGTTCGCGGAAATTGACCCGGAAATGTTAGAGTTCCAAAGGCAGACCGGAGAAAATGAACCCACTAATAGTTTGATTGGTGGGGGTATGGGTAAAGTATCTTTCACTATGGCTTTAAAAGGTCCTGATGGGACTGCTACTACTCCTCCTGGGTCTAACTTAACCGCTGTATCAGATGCATTAACTATTTTATGTAATAGTGCGTTTGCTGATAGAGTGTTTAGCGTTAGCGATACTTGCCTTGCTGCTGGTAGTACGGTTAATGATTTAGCTTGTACTACTGCTGCATGGGGTAAGAATGATATTTTATGTTTATATGAGGCAGGGTTACTAACTCCTAATAGGGCTATGTGGGTTAGGTCTGCTGGAACTGCTAGCCCTTATCCTGTAGACCCAACTATGGAAGCTGTAGTCACTAACTCTACTATTGCATATGGTACGGAAATTTGGCGCAAACCTTCTTTCCCTAGTGCTTTAGGTAGTTCATTGTCAGCAGTAATTGAGCAGGATGGCATTCAGCATGAATTAACTTTTTGTCGCCCTAGCTCTTTAAAAATTACTTATACTGCTAGACAGGTAGTGTTAGTTAGTTGTGAGTTAGTAGGACGTACTAGCTCACGTACTAACTATGCTTCATTACCTGATGCTGCTGTAACAGGTCCTAGCGAGTTACAGGGTAGGTTATGTAGAATTAAATATGGGGATACTGTAGTTGATACTTCCCAATGTGAATTAGATTTCGGATTAAAACAAAAGTTAGTTTTAGGTGCAGATGATGCAGAGGGTATCAGTGATAATGTTATTACTCGTTATGACCCTGTTGTTACTTTTAGTCCGTTGTATAGTACCGATTGGGAGGATGCTGTAGCTAATAGTAACAGGCAGACCGGAGGTACTCCTACCCAAGCGAATATTGATAGTCTGCAACTTATGTATGGTGCAGGTGCTTTATCAGGTGGGTTTATTAACTCAGGTTGCCTATGGGGTGAACGTGCACAAATCCTAGCAGCACCTACAACAGACGATGATGAATTAATGCGTAATGGTATTAGTATTAAACTCGTTAGCCCTGAATTTCCTGCTGCATTGCAGACAGGTGGGGCAGACCGTGGTCATATGTTTTCTTGGTGTAGAGCGTAATAACCTATAATTAATCTAGGGAGGTTAAGAGTAATGGGAAAATTGAAAGTAGCAGATGAAGGCGTAACTATATTAAATCTACCAGATGATGATGAGTTAGTCTGGCGCACTATTTTACCTAAACCAGATAAAGAGTTGTTTATTGATATGGCTAACAATCTGGTTAGACGAATCAGGGAACGTACCAGCGATAAAAAAGATACGGTACATAGTAAGCAATTCTTGAAAGAAACTATCTCTAGGTTTGATAGTACGTTTGAATCTGAAAATAGTAGATATGAAAAGTACAAGCATGTAAAGCTAGGTTACGTTAGGGTTGGTCCTGAATTAGTTGGTGAATGGCGGGAGTCATTAGCCAGGCTTGATATTCAATACAAACAAGAGTTACAAGAAATTAGAGATAGTAACAAGGATAACCCATCACACCCTAGTCACCAGGACGATTTTATTAGCGCAGCACATACCCAGAGAGTTATAACTAATGCTTCCGATATTTTAAGGAATAGTCTTAGGGGATGGAAAAATATTACAGTAGGTGATATACCTGTGGAAAATGACGAAGAAGGCATAGAAAAAATAATCAGAGTTATTTGTAACTTAGGTATTGGTGTATCTTGCATGAATACTGCTATTAGTATCCAGACTCCAAATACTAAAGAAATTTTTGTGTAAGGGTCCTGATTTGCTATGACCCTTCAAGGGCACCTTTCTTAGGCTTCCCACCCTTGATAGATATTAGCGACCCTTATGAATTAAATAAATATGGTTGCTGGCCTAACAAACCAGCAACCAAATTTTTTGGCCATGTCGATAGTAGACCTAAGCCTGATTCTGGTTTTCCTAATGGGGAGGAAGCCAGAGGTATTATTTTATATAATCATCCTGAAGCATTAGAAAGGGATACTTCAAAAGGCGTTAGAAAAATATTACATATGTGGCGTTATGGGATTAGGCCAAGTAACTTTACTCTTACTGAATACAGAACATTAACCAACTATGAACTAGAATTATTTGAAGTCTGTAGGCAAGTTACAGCCAGAGAAAAATACAGACGGAAACAAGAATAAAAAAATGACTAGAGATGGTTCACAGTTAACTATGCCTGTTAATATTGATTCAGGTAATATAGAAAGTGAATTAAGTAATATAGGAAAT
>Ga0255048_10001752_pt1 | contig 14566 bp, 13 predicted proteins | sample JV7_2_2_MG_FD_183619 | JGI IMG/M metagenome (GOLD analysis project Ga0255048, IMG submission 183619) | Seawater microbial communities from Jervis Inlet, British Columbia, Canada - JV7_2_2 | ecosystem: Environmental > Aquatic > Marine > Inlet | place: Canada: British Columbia | collected 2016-10-06
CCGTCCAGAGCCGGTCCAGCTCCAGAGCTGAGACCTCGAAGCTCAGCGGCCCGACTGCGAGAAGCGCCTGCCCATTCGGGTCGAGACCCACGAGGGCCACGTAGCGCAGCTCGCCGGGCTCGAGCGCGAGCTCGAGCATGACCGGCAAATTGACGCGCTCGAGCTGAGCCCGGTGGCTGCGTGTGGCAAACACGCGCAGAGACGAGAACTCACTCACGATGCGTGCAAAGCGGTTGGGGTCGAGCTCCGGCTCCAGGGCCGGGCGGTAGCCCCAGGCTCCAACCAGCGCCTCGAGCGCCCCCGCCGCGCTACTGCGTAGGCTCTCCGCAGCCAGAAACGGCACCGGCCCCTGATATGCGCTCATCATCCTGGAAGACAGCGACTCTCGATCCATGGTCTGCCCGCCCCCCGCGAAGGCGCTCGCCACGGAGGGGAGCGTGGACGCCTCGGGGCTGCGCGCCGGACCCCAGGCCGTATACAGCAGACCGATTAGCAAGCCAGCCAGGACGAGAGCCCCTGCAACTCCCGCGGGCAAGCCCAGGGTGGCGTACATGCCGCGCGGCAGCGAGACAGGAAGCTCCTTGATCGCCCTGCGCACCATCCGCGCATCGACACTCCGCATCCCGCGCGAGTAGCCCGCGAGCAGTGTGCGATCGGCTACCGCGTTGATCAGTCGCGGTACACCACCCGACGCACGGTAGATCGCGCGCACCGCGCTGCGCGTGAAGATCCCCGGCTCCCGCAGCCCCGCGATGCTCAGCCGGTGATCCAGATAGTTCTTGACCTCGTCCCGATCCAGGGGCGAGAGACTCCAGCGCACCGTGACGCGCTGTCGTAGCTGGCGCATATCCCTGCGCGCCAGGTTCTCCTCGAGCTCCGGCTGACCGATCAGCACGATCTGGATCAGCTTCTCGCGCTCGGTCTCGAGGTTGGACAGCAGGCGAATTTTCTCCAGCACCGCCGGATCCAGGTTCTGGGCCTCATCGATCACGAGCACGACGCGCCGGCCGGCGGCTTTGCGCTCGAGCAGGAAGCCATTCAACGCATCGAGTAGCTCGGAGCGGCTGCGCACCGAGGACGCCAGCCCGAACTCACGACTGATCGCCGCCAGCAGCTCGGTCTCGTTCCCGCTCGGGTTGAAGATGAAGGCGATCTCGACATCGGGTCCGACCCGCTGCAGCAGCGTCCGGCACAGGGTGGTCTTCCCGGTCCCGACGTTTCCGATCACCTGGACAAAGCCCTCTCCCTCCTCGATCCCGTAGTGCAGATGAGCGAGGGCCTCGCGATGACCAGCCGCCATGAACAGGTACCTGGGATCCGGTACCAGGGCGAAGGGTTTCTCGTTCAGGCCATAGAATTCGGTGTACATGAGGGCTATCGCTCTCCTTGCCGCGCAAGTATCCCGCTGTCCGGGCAGGGTGATACGCTGCGCCGCAGATGTCCACGCCAGTCTCCACACTCGGGATCGATGCGGGAGCCAGCCTCTGCGAGCTCGCGTTCCTTAACTGGAGACTCGAAACCGCCCTGCTTCCTTCGAACGAGCCCGCGGCAGTACGCGAGCGGATCGAGCGCTGGGCGCCGCGCCGGGTCGGGGCGTGAGAGGCCACGAGCGGGGTGCGTCATTCCGCTCGCTCGCCGCGCCGCACGACGCGCTGCAGGCGATCCCGCATGACCTTGATCTCTTCCTGAACCTGCGCCAGACGCTCCTCGAGCTGCATGCGCGCCCGCACCTCCTCATCGATGCGCCGATCCATTAGGTCCACTTGCTCGCCGGCGCCCGCGATCTCTTCGGGGGTGATGGTCTCCGGAGCACGAGGCCAGAGGGGCCCCACACTAGCGGACGCGGCCCGCTGCCGACGCCGCCGGGTGCTGGGGCTGCGGTACAAAGCGACGACCACGAGTCCCATCAGCAGCAAAGCAGCGCCGATCACCTTGCGCGCGTCCAGACGCTCGAACCAGGCCCGTTCCGCTGGAGCGGGCTCCGGCGCTGCCTCAACGACCTCCGCCAGCGCTGCCGGCGTTTCCGGCTCAGCGACCTGGATCGAGATCTCCGGCGCCTTGGCCAGGGTCGGGGCGGGAGCTTCCGGCTCGGCCACCGGCTCCTCGGCGGGCGGCGCGGGAGCCACTTCGGGCTCGTCGCGTGCTGGCTCGGAGGGGATCGACTTCAGGACCACGAGGGGCTGCTCAGGGCGCTCGGGCAGCGGCAGCGTCCCCTCCGGAGCAGGGAACGGCTCCGGGCCGGGGTCGCCGAAATCCACGACGATCCGCGCCGGGGCGCTGAGCCGGAAGACGCGCACGCGGCGGGGCCGGGCCTCGACGCGCAGACGTGTCCCGGCCGGCATCGCCTCGACCACGACGCTGCCCATGCGTTTGAAACGCGTCTCCAATTGCTGGTGGGGCAGCAGCGGGCGGGCGTCGAACTCGAGCTGGAAAGCACCGTCCTCGGCCTCGGGGAGCCTCCAGGCCTCCACCTGGCGCTCGACCTCGATCACCAGGCGATCGAAGCTCGGATGTTGGCCCATGCGGATGTCCACTATGCGCGCGCGCTCATCGGCCCAGGTGAGTGCCCCTAGCCCGAGGCTCAGAATCCAAACGGCGGCTGTATACGCAGCGGGCTTCATCTTGCTGGATTCCCGTACCGGCTCCCCTGGTGAAGCTGCGAGAGTTGCCGCCTCATGCATCGGCAAAACATTTCATAACCTATAGGCCCAATAACAGCATGAAGAGTGACACGGGGGCAGACGTCGTGGTGGTGGGGGCCGGTGTGGTCGGCCTGGCTTGCGCGGCGACGCTGTCCCAACGTGGTCGCTCCGTGCTGGTGATCGAACGCAACGCGGCGCCCGGCCAGGAGATCTCGTCTCGCAATAGCGAGGTCATACACGCCGGACTGTACTACCCGCCAGACTCGCTCAAGGCCACAAGCTGCAGTGCCGGGCGCGCACGCCTCTACGCTCGCTGCGCGGAGTACGGCATTCCCCATCGCCGCACAGGCAAGCTCATCGTCGCCAGCCGGGAATCCGAGCTGCAGATCCTGGACGAGATCGCACAGCGTGCGCGCGCCAACGGAGCCGGCGCGGTGGAGATCTTCGACGCGAGTGAGGTGACGCGGCGCGAGCCCCGGGTCCGGGCCCTCGCGGCCCTGTGGTCGCCGGAGTCGGGCATCGTCGACGCTCATGCCCTGATGTCGAGCTATCAGGCCGAGATGGAGACGCATGGGGCCATGCTGGTGACCCACACGACCGTGGTCGGTCTGGAGCGACGCAGCGCGGCCTGGCAGGTCGAGACACAGCCCGCGCAAGGCGAGCCTTTCAGCGTTGCATGCGAGGCCGTGGTCAACAGTGCCGGGCTGGACTCGGAGCGAATCGCGGCCCTCGCGGGGCTGGACGTGAAGGCCCTGGGCTACGAGCTGCACCCGTGCAAGGGAGACTACTTCGCCGTGGCGCCTTCTCTGGGCAGGCTGTGTAACGCCCTCGTCTATCCCGTCCCGGGGCAGGCCGGCCTCGGGATCCACGTCACGCCCGACCTCGGCGGGCGCTACCGACTCGGGCCGGATGCCGAGTACGTGGACACCCCCCACTACGAGATCGACCCGGCCAAAGCACAGGACTTCGCCGCCGCCGTTCAGCGCTTTCTGCCCCAGATCCGGGCCGAAGACCTGAGCCCCGACTTCGCGGGCGTGCGCCCCAAGCTGCAGGGGCCTGGCGAGGCCTTCCGGGACTTCATCGTCGCGGAGGAGTCCGAGCGTAGCGCCCCCGGCCTGGTGAACCTGCTGGGAATCGAGTCGCCCGGCCTCACCTCCGCAGGCGAGATCGCCAACCGCGTAGCCCAACTCCTCACCTAAGGCAGGCACGAAGTCGCCTGCCGTGCGCGCAGGCGAGCTCCGCTCGCCGATAACGCGCTAAGAAAGGCAGGCACGAAGTCGCCTGCCGTGCCGGCAGGCCGGCTTCGCCGGCCGATAACCGGCCAAGACTTGCAGTTAGCATGCCCGTGGCGATTCCCGTAAACTGCGCCCCCTCATGTTTGCGGTGGTGCGAACCGGTGGTAAGCAGCTCCGGGTGGAGCCTGGCGACGTGGTCTCGATCGAGCGGATCGAAGGCAAGCCCGGCGACCGCGTGGAGCTCGCCGAGGTGCTTCTGATCGGCGGTGACAACCCGCGGGTGGGCACTCCGCGCGTGGAGGGGGCCGCTGTCGTGGCCACGATCCAGGGTACGGAGAGCGGGCCCAAGATCCGCATCTTCAAGCACAAGCGGCGCAAGCGCTACCGCTTACACAAAGGGCATCGACAGCACTACACCCGCATCAAGATCGAGTCGATCAAGGTATGAGCCATGGCACATAAAAAGGGACAGGGAAGTACGCGTAACGGACGCGACAGCCAGGGTCAGCGCCGCGGGATCAAGGTCTACAGCGGCCAGACGGTCACGGCCGGCAGTATCCTGGTGCGTCAGCTCGGTACCCCCATCCATCCCGGCCGTGGTGTGGGCATGGGCCGCGACTACACGCTCTTCGCCCTCAAGGACGGCGTCGTCCACTACGCCCGCTCTCGCAAGCAGCGCCTCGTCCGGGTGGACTGAGTCTCCTCGGCGAGGCGCGCCAGGCACCTCGCTCGCAACAACCCAGCCGGCTGAGAACCCGGGGGGTCCCAACGCCTCCGGTAGAATCTGAGCGCGGTCGATATGTCCACACCCGATTTCATAGACGAGTGTCGCATTCTGGTGCGCGCCGGAGACGGCGGACGTGGCTGCTCATCGTTCCGCACGGAGAAGTTCGTTCCGCGCGGCGGTCCAGACGGCGGCAACGGGGGCCGAGGCGGCTCCGTCCTGTTCACGGGGGATGCGGGGATCACCACCCTGCTCGATACGCACCACCGCAAGCACTACCGGGCTCCGCGTGGGGCGCACGGCAAAGGCGCCCGCAAGAACGGCAGGTCCGGTGCCGACCTGGTGCTGCGGCTGCCTCTAGGCACGGTCGTGAAGGACGACGAGACGGGTGAGATGCTGCACGAGCTGCTGCAGGAGGGTGAGAGCTGGATTGCGGCAGAGGGGGGCAAGGGCGGTCGCGGCAACGCCTGCTTCGCCACGTCTACGAACCGCGCCCCCGAGCGGGCCGAGCCAGGAGAAGCCCGACCGGAGCGCTGGCTGCGACTCGAGCTCAAGCTGCTGGCGGACGTGGGCCTGCTCGGCTTCCCCAACGCCGGCAAGTCGACCCTCATCTCGCGCGTCTCGGCGGCCCGGCCGCGCATTGCGAGCTTCCCGTTCACCACGCTCCAGCCTCACCTGGGGATGGTCGAGGTGGGCGAGACCCGCTTCGTCATCGCCGACATCCCGGGTCTGATTCCAGGCGCCCACAGCGGCGCGGGCTTGGGCTTACGCTTCCTGCGCCACGTCGAGCGCACGCGCATGTTCGTACACCTGCTCGATCCCGAGCCGACCCTGAGGGGCGAGAACGGGCGTACGCCCGAGAGCGACTACGCCGCCCTGCGGCATGAGCTGGCTGCATACTCTGCCGCGCTCGCCGAGCGGCCGGAGCACGTGGTTCTGACAAAGGCAGACCTGGTGACCGACCCGGGCGAGCGCAAGCTCGTGGCCGAGGGCTTGTATGCCCAGGGGCTGGAGCCGCGCTGGATCTCCGCTGTCACCGGCGAGGGGATCGCCGGACTGCTGCAGGATCTGGCGCGGGAGCTCGAAGCGTCGTGAGCCGCGCCCAGCTTACGCGCGTGCGCCGCCTCGTCGTCAAGATCGGGACCTCGCTGCTGGCCCCGCCCAAGGGAGGCATCCACACCCGGCGTATCTCCGAGCTGGCCCGGGAGGTGGCTCAGGTCCTCGACCAGGGGCGCCAGGTCATGCTGGTATCGTCGGGTGCCGTCGGGCTCGGCACGCGCAAGCTCGGGCTGCCCGCACGCCCACTCGCAATCCCGGAGAAACAGGCCGCCGCCGCCGTCGGTCAAATCGATCTCTGCCGACGCTACGAGCGCGCCTTCGCGCGTCATGGACGGCATGTGGCCCAGATCCTGCTGACGCACGCGGGACTGTCCGACCGGGAGCGATTTTTGAACGTGCGCCGCACGCTCAACTCCCTGCTGGCGCGCGGGGTGGTTCCCATCATCAACGAGAACGACTCGGTGTCGACTGAGGAGCTGCGCTTCGGTGACAACGACCAGCTCTCCGCCCTGGTCGTGAATACCTGCGAGGCCGATCTGCTGGTTCTGCTCAGCCATGTCGACGGGCTGCACGACCGCAGCCCGGATGAGCGGGACGCCAGGCGCATCGGCGAGGTACGCGAGCTCACGCAGCAGGTCCTGGATATGGCTACGCCGGAGATCTCGGAGCTCGGCACGGGGGGCATGAGCTCCAAGCTGGAGGCCGCGCGCACGGCGGCGCAGTTCGGCGTTCCGACCGTGATCGCCGACGGCCGCAGGCGCGGCGTGTTGCGCCGTATCCTGGAAGGGGAGGACGTGGGCACGCTGATTCACCCCGCGCCTCAGAAGCTCTCCTCACGCAAGCACTGGATCGCTTTCTCGCTCAAACCCCAGGGTACGCTCTACCTGGACGAGGGAGCCGTGCGGGCACTGTGCGAAATGGGTCGCAGCTTGCTCCCGATCGGTGTGGTCGAATGCCGGGGCAAGTTCGGTGTCGGCGACCTGGTGCGCTGCGTCTCCGAGAACGGAGAAGAGGTCGCACGTGGGCTCATCTCCTATGACGCGACCGAGGTGGAGTTGATCAAAGGCCACCGCACGTCATCCATATCGCAACTCCTCGGCTACTCGAACGGGGACGAGATCATCCACCGCAACGATCTGGTCGTACTGTAGGGATCACCCCCGCCCTGCTACCATAGCGCCATGAACTTCCGGGCCCTGGTGGAGGATATCGCCGGCCGGGCTCGGCTGGCCGGTAACCGCGTCGCGGAGCTGCCTTCGGACGTGAAGGACGGGGCTCTGCAGCGCGTGGCCAGCCGCCTGGAGGCGTCCTGCGACGCGATCCTCGAGGCCAACGCACGCGATCTCGAGGCGGGCCGAGCGGCGGGCATCGCGCCCCCGCTGCTGGACCGGCTCACACTGACCCCCGCGCGCATCGGGGCCATGGCTCAGGGCCTACGCGATATCGCGGCACTGCCCGACCCCATCGGAGAGATCACGCGCATGTGGATGCGTCCGAGCGGGCTGCAGGTGGGTCGCATGCGGATTCCGCTGGGCGTGATCCTGGTGATCTATGAGTCGCGGCCGAACGTGACCGCCGACGTCGCGGGCCTATGCCTCAAGAGCGGCAACGCGGCGGTGTTACGCGGGGGCTCCGAGGCCTTTCACTCGAACAGCGCGATCGCCGAGATTTTCCGTGGTACGGCTCGCGAGAGCGGGATCCCCGAGGATGCGGTCCAGCTCGTCCCACACACCGACCGCGAGATCGTCGATCTGCTGCTGGAGCGCGAGGACGAGATCGATCTCGTCATCCCGCGCGGCGGCGAGGGCCTGATCCGGCGTGTGGCCGAGAATTCGCGCATTCCGGTCATCAAGCACTACAAGGGTGTGTGTCACGTTTACGTGGACCGGCACGCGGATCCGAAGATGGCGCGCGATATCACTATCAACTCCAAGTGCCAGCGCGTCTCAGTCTGCAACTCGGCCGAGACGCTGCTCGTGCACGAGACGCTGGCGCAGAGCTGGCTGCCTCCGCTGCTGGCGGAGCTGCGCGGACTTGGCGTCGAGATTCGCGGTTGTCCCCTTACCCTGGAGCAGTGTGAAGATGGACTGGCCGCGACCGAACACGATTGGAGGGAGGAGTACTTGGACAAGGTCCTTGCGGTGCGCGTGGTGGACTCCATGGACCAGGGGATCGACCACATCAGGCGCTACGGCTCCAACCATACGGAGACGATCGTCACGCAGGATCTGCGCACAGCGCGCGAGTTCGTGCGGCGAGTCAACTCGAGCTGTGTGTTCGTGAACGCGAGCACGCGGCTCTCGGACGGCTTCCAGCTCGGGCTGGGAGCGGAGGTCGGTATCTCAACCACGAAGATGCACTGGTACGGGCCGATGGGGATCGAGGGCCTCACGACTCAGAAGTTCATTGCCTTCGGCGATGGTACGCTCATCGAGTGAGTCTGGGCGTCTTCGGAGGTACTTTTAATCCGGTCCACCTGGCGCACTTGCGTCTGGCCGATGAGGTGCGCGAGACGCTGGGCTTGGAGCGCGTGCTCTTCATCCCCTCGGCGGACCCGCCGCACAAGAGCACCGATCTCGCCAGCGCGACCCATCGCCTCCAGATGGTCGAGATCGCCATCGCATCCAACCCGAGCTTCGACGCGCTGGACCTCGAGCTCGAGCGCGCAGGTCCGAGCTATACCGTCGACACCCTGCGCGAGCTGACTCACCGCTACGCTGACCAGCAGCTCTGGTTTCTGATGGGCACGGATACGCTGGCGCAGCTGGGCAGCTGGTACGAGCCCGAGAAGCTGGTCGGGTTGACGAACATCGCAGTCGTGGCACGGGCCGGCTCCGCGCAGCGCTCGCTCGAGTCGCTGCTCCCCGAGCGCCTGGCGAGTCTTTATGTCCCGCTGCCCGGCAGGCTCCGACACTCGACGGGGCGCGAGGTTTGTAGCATCCCGTTTTCCCCGCTCGATATCTCCGCGAGCGACATTCGCAGTCGCGTCGCACGTGGAGCGTCCACCCGTTACCTCGTGCCGGATGCGGTGATCGAATACATCGAAAAACACCGACTTTACCAGGAGGGGTCTTGACGTCAAAGGAAAAGGCACTCGCGCTCGCGGAGGCGTTAAATCAAAAGAAAGGCTTCGATGTTCGTATTCTCGACCTACGCGGAACCGCCTCCTTCACAAACTTCTTCGTGATCGCGACCGGAGCATCGGACCGGCACGTGCGAACCCTGGCCGACTCAGCCTTCGAGTCCGCGCGACTCAGTGGCCAGCGCCTGCTCGGCACCGAGGGTGAGAAGACCGCGCGCTGGATTCTGATCGATGTGGGAGACGTGGTGGTGCATGTCTTCCAGCGCGAGGCGCGCGACTTCTATGGCCTGGAGAGACTCTGGGGAGATGCTGCCGCACTGGAGCCGCCTCAGGTGGCGGGGGCGCTTCAGTGAGCGGACCCGTCTGCCTGGTCATCCTGGACGGTTTCGGGATCGGTTCCGCCAGGGAGGCCGACGCCACAGCGCTCGCACCCACGCCGTTCTTCGACCGCGCCGCGCGGCTGTTTCCGCATGCCCGACTCGAGACCTCAGGCGCAGCCGTCGGTCTGCCGGATGGACAGATGGGCAACTCCGAGGTCGGGCACATGACGCTCGGAGCGGGTCGCATCATCGACCAGGACATCGTGCGCATCCAGAACGCGATCGACGCGGGCAAGCTCGAGCAAAATCCGGTCATCCAGTCGTTGCTCGAGGCGGCCACGCGCGCCGGAAACCAGCTGCACCTGATGGGCCTCGTCTCGGACGGGGGCGTACACAGCTCGCTGGAGCATCTGGAGGGCGTGCTGGCGTTGCTCGAGAAACGGGGAATTCAGCCGATTCTGCACGCCTTCACCGACGGGCGAGACACACCCCCGCAGAGCGCTCTGCGCTGGATCGCGCCGCTCGAAGAAAAGCTGCGGGCCCGAGGCGGGTGTATCGCCAGCGTGAGCGGCCGCTACTGGGCGATGGACCGCGATCTGCGCTGGGAGCGCATCGTACGTGCCTATCGGGCCATCGCCCTGCGCGACGGCGTCGAGGTACTCTCGGCAGTGGAGGCGGTCGAGAAGGGCTATGGGCGAGAGCAGGGCGATGAGTTCATCGATCCTTCCGTTGTCGCCGGCGGGCCCGCGCTCAAGAGCGGCGACGCGGTTCTGTTTTTTAACTTTCGGGCGGACCGCGCGCGTGAGCTGACCAATGCGCTCACGCGGGCGCGCCCCGAGCTGCTGGGACGCGAAGTCTCGGAGCTGCCGACCCTCACGCTCGGCGCTTTCGCATCACTCACTGGATATGACGAGGTTTTTGGGCTTCCGGTGGTGTTCGAATCCGTCAAGCTCACGAACACCCTGGGCGAGCTCCTGAGCGCGCGAGGGGTTCCCCAGCTGCGCATCGCGGAGACCGAGAAGTACGCGCACGTCACCTACTTCTTCAACGGCGGGCGCGAGGAGCCCTTCCCGGGTGAGGACCGCATTCTGGTGCCCTCCCCCAAGGACGTGCCCACCTACGATCTCAAGCCCGAGATGAGCGCGATCGAGGTGACGGACAAGCTGCTGGTGGCGCTGGAGAGCACCGACTATGGCTTCGTCCTGCTGAACTACGCGAACCCGGACATGGTGGGACACACCGGCATCCTTCCGGCAGCGGTGCGCGCGGTGGAGGTGATCGACGCGTGTCTGGATCGCGTGTGCGGGGCGGTGCTCGCGCGCGGTGGGGAGCTGCTTATCACCGCAGACCACGGGAACATCGAGCAGATGATCGATCCGCAGACGGCCGGGCCCCACACCGCCCACACCACGAACCCCTGTCCTCTGTTCTGGGTACGCCGGGAGCCACGCGGGTGCAGTATTCGAGACGGCGGTCTCGCGGACATCGCGCCGAGTCTGTGCCAGCGCCTGGGTCTGGAGCCAGCGCAGGAGATGACCGGGCGGAGCCTGCTCCAATGCGATCCTCCCTCCTCGAGCTCCTAGCCCCGAGCGTCTGCCCCGCCTGCGATGTGGCGCGCAGTCCGGGCACACCGCAGCTCTGCGGCCGCTGCCGGCTCGAGCTCTCGCCGCTGCGCGAGCTGCGCGGCATTCCGACCGCCCTGGCCTATGACGCCACCGGCGCCCGTCTGGTTCAGCGCTTCAAGTTCGAAGCTCGGCGCGATGCGCTCTGCGTCCTGCTCGAGCCCCTGGTCGAACGCGTGCGCGAGCTGCAGGTGGACGGGGTGGTCCCCGTGCCGCGCCACGCGCATCGAGTGCGGGAGCTCGGCCTGGATCCCGTCCACGAGCTGGCATGCGCCCTCACGCGGCGTCTGGGTCTGCCGTTGCTGACGGATGTGCTGCGGCGCAGCCGACCCACCACAGCTCAGACCGGACTCTCGCCCTCGGCACGCCGCAGGAACGTTGCGGGCAGCTTCGTCGCACGGCACGGATCCCTGCGGGGCCGCCGGGTCCTGCTGCTCGATGATGTGATCACGACGGGCGCGACGCTCGGCGCGGCGGCGGGCGAGCTGCGCCGCAGGGCCCGCCCGCGCGCGCTGGTCCCGCTAGCCCTTGCGGGAACGCCCCTGTTACCCGGCGTCGTGCCCGCTGCGCTATAAACCCTTCCCGCCCTGGCGGCGGACAGCCGGATGAGAGAGATGGGCTAGAGGAGTCCCCCTGTGCCAGACACGATCAAGCTCAAGGTAGCCGCGATACTCAAGCATCATTCCAACCTCGGCGAGGAGATCGAGGCGATCCCATTCGAGGCGGGTCAGGAACTCACCGTTCTCAAAGAGTGGGAAAGCGCTTACCTGGTGAAGGATGCCGACGGCAAGCTCTTCAATGTGAAGAAGGAGCTGGCGGAGGAGAGCTGACGAGCTTCGTCAGGGTCTCCCGCAGGCGATCGGGATCGATCGGCTTCTTGAACAGCACGCCCTCCAGTCCTTCCAGGCGACTGCGCTTGATCACGTGGTCCTTGTCGTAATAGTAGGCGGTCATCAGGACGACATGGGTCTCGGGATAGCGTCGAGTGACCTGCTGGAATAGCTCGTAACCGTCCATACCCGGCATGACGACGTCGGAGAGCACGAGGTCGAAGTGAGCCTTCTCCAGGCGCGTCAGGGCCTCGAGACCGTCCGCGGCCGACTCTACGCCGCAGCCCTCCCTGCTCAAAATCTCGACGATGGACACGCGCACGGCTGCGTCATCGTCGACCACCAGAATCCGCCGCCCTTTGAGCGAGCTCTTCGTCGCAGCGTGTGACTCAGAGAGGTCGATCATGCGCGCATCGCCCAGATAGGGGGCGCTCGTGTAGTGCTCCCCCTGAGCCATCTCGGAGAGACGTTCCAGGTACTCTTCGATGCGCTTGACCTCCCGCTTGATGATGTCGATGCGCTCGCGATCGTGCTCGATCTCGCCCGCTGCCTGGAGCTCGGCAAAGAAGCCCTCGAGCAACGCGAGCTGATTGGTCATCACTGACAGAGGGTTGTTGATCTGGTGCGAGAGACCGATCGCGACCTCGCCCAGCAGCGCCAGCTGGTCTTTGCGGATGATCTCGCTCAGGTCCTTGGCAAAGCCGACGGTCCCCTGCTCGGTGCGGTCCTCGTCATACAAGATGACACCCGAAATCGCGACGGGAATCTCGTGCCCATCCTTCGCGACAAAGCGTGTCGGAAAGTTAACCACCCGGCTCGGTCCGCCCTGGGACTCGTCGCGCATCGCGGCCATGACCCGTCGCGCCTCAGCCAGACTCGGATATAGGCGCGCCACCAACTGCCCGATGATCTCCTCGCGCACGTAGCCGAGGTTTTCACGGGCGCCGTCGTTGTAGTACGCCACCGTGCCATCCTGGTCCGTCGCTACCACGATATCGGGCGAGGCCTCGATCAGATGTAGCAGCGAAGACTTGGACAGTGCCATGGGCCGGAGTCTATCGCCTAGCAGAGGCCACGCAAAGAACAAAGGGGCCGCAATCAGAGGACTTCCAGGCGTACCTTTCCGAGGGCGGCCCGCCGGGACCGCTTCCAAAGCGCAATCGCGAGATGGTTCTCCTCATCAGCCTCGAGCACACCTCGGGGCAACGAAAAGCGGCGCTGCGGCCCACGCTCCGGCCAGTAGCGTCCGACGAGGTAGCCATTCAAGTATAGATTCGCCTTACCCCGCCCCGGATCGAAAGTCAGTGCGAGTGCCAGCGACTTGAGGTCCACACCCTCGAGACGAAAGGACGTCTCGTATAAGCCCACACCTCTCGGCTCATCGGCCCAACCGTGCGGAAGCACGACCTCCTGTATGCCGGTGCGCTCGACCCCGTCGAAAGCGACGACAGGGTTCATGCCACGCTCTCCGCGCACAAGCCCACCGCGACAACACCAGCGGATGCGCGTCATGCCCGTGTCGAGGCGCACGATGCCACGCGGGTTGCCTCCGTCGTCCGCGAAGCCCTTGTTGTGGCCCATGCTCTCGACCAGCATCACCACCACATTCCGCCCCTCGTTCAGTCGTACATCGCGCAAGGGGATGCGCCGCATACGCGCGCCGTCGGGCCCCAGGCCGAGCGGGTTCTGGAACTGATCGCCCGCCGCGACCAGCTCGCGGTTGATCCAAACCGCATAGCAGTGGCGGGCGTCCAGCAGGAGACGGTCGAGTGGCCCGTGAAAGGTCCCACGGTACCAGATGAAGCCGTAGTGGACGCCGAGCGAGTCCATGTCAGCATGGCCGAGTTCGATTTTGGCGGACGGGATCTCGGTCCAGGACGCGTCGTCAAACGCCGGCTCTAGCTGTGGACTGGCACAAGACAGAGTCCAGCGCTCGAGCCGCGGCAGCGAAGGCGGTGTAGCGACCGGCGGCGGGATCCAGCGGGTCGGCTCCGGACTGATTCCCTCGAGCGTCCCGTCGGCCCCGTACACGCGAATCTGAGTCTCCCAGGGGGCGAGCTCCGCTCGCTCGGACTCGCGGGCAGGCACACGCTTGGATGTCTGGGAAGCGTTGCGCAAGAAGACGAAGCGCCGCTCTGGCCCCTGTCGCGTGACCAGATGCTCAGCGCACCACTTTCCCCTGCTGCGAAGGTCGACGCGGTCGCTCTCCACCAGATCCTCTTCGAAGCGGTCCAGGAACTCGTTGAGACAGCGCACCGCTTCGTAGCGGGCTCCCCAGCTGCCCAACTCGGCGACGGGCGCGGCGCAGTCGTAGGAGGAGTAGACGTCGGGGCTGCCCATATAACCCCAGGAGGTCCCGCCACAAAAGAGGGAGTAGCTCCAGAGTGTCGCGCGCTCGGCCAGAGCAGCCTTGGTTACATTGTCGATGAAGTCGGGACCGAGCAGCGCACGCACGCGCTCGTAGCCCGGGCCCGACCAGCCGTCGTGCCAACCCGCCTGCAGCTGGGAGTAGAAGACCGGGTCGTCCGGGCGATTTGCCTCGAGGGTCGCCTCGTCGCCAATAAAAGCATCGAAGGTGTGAGGATCCTCGCGCCAGTCGCGGTCGAGACCGGTGACCGGATAGTGGTCGAGACCGACCAGGTCCACATCGACCTGTCGACCCGCGTGCGCGCTGAGGTCGTTGTGACACACGGGTACCTCACAATCGAGCTTCCGGACCAGCTGGTAGAGCTGCCGCATGTACAGGTTGGTCTGGCCCCATGGAAGGTCACCGTTCGCGGACGCAGCCCGTTTTTTGAACCCGTGTCTGGGTCCCGGTAGGTGTCTCAGGAACGCGGAGTTGCCCCACCAGCGGACCGCGAGATCCCAGAGATCCAGAGGGATGCCCGAGAAGGGCCCGGGCAGGGTGTACTCGTTCTCGATCTGCACCAAGATCAAGTTCGAGCGCGACGCGAAACGCGGAACTATCTGCTCGAACCACTCCTGTGCAGCTTCGAGGAATTCGAGCGAGTGGACGGCTCGATCACGGACACGGCAGCGCGGCACGATCGAG
>Ga0255048_10001753_pt1 | contig 14565 bp, 17 predicted proteins | sample JV7_2_2_MG_FD_183619 | JGI IMG/M metagenome (GOLD analysis project Ga0255048, IMG submission 183619) | Seawater microbial communities from Jervis Inlet, British Columbia, Canada - JV7_2_2 | ecosystem: Environmental > Aquatic > Marine > Inlet | place: Canada: British Columbia | collected 2016-10-06
TCCACCAGGCGCCTACGAGATGGTGCTGAAACGCACGCGGGCATTCTGGAACGCTCGCCGGATAATGATTAGCACGCCCGACCATGAAAACGACCACGTTCACCGTGCATTTCTGGAAGGCGACCGGCGCATCTACAAGGTTGAGTGTCCAGAATGCCAGGGCCGGCATGAGATGGCTTTTGAAAATATCAAATGGGACACGAACGCCGACACCTACAAAAACGATGAATGGGATTTTGATGAACTGACCAAAACGATTCGGTACGAATGCCCTGAATGCCAGGCGCCGTTCATCGACCGGCAGGACATACGCAAGGCGTTCGCCTGCTCCGGCGTTTGGGAAGTTACCAACCCCCAGGCGCCGAGCGAGAAGGTTTCATTTCGCTGGTCGGCCGTGCTGCCGCCATGGGTAGCCTGGCGCGACCTGGTGCAGGAATTTCTCCAGGCCAAGGCTGCGCTGCGAGTCGGCACAACTGTTCCCTTGAAGGCATTCAAATGCGAATCGCTTGGCGTTCCCTGGATTGAGGAAATGGAGAGCGACGACGAACTGCGAGAACTGTCGGTGCATGACGACGCATGGCCCTGGATGGATGAGGATTTCCGCTTCGCAACCGTGGACGTCCAGCGCGATTTATTCTACCTGGTCGTGCGTGCCTGGTCGAAGGACGGCCGCAGCAGGTTGGTGCATTGGTCGAAGCCGTTGACCTGGGAGAGCATCGAGGAATTAAGGGTGCAGCATGAGGTCAAACCTCATTTGCTGTTCATTGACTCGGCATACAACACGCAGAAGGTTTACGCGGCCTGCAAGCGGTTTGGCTGGACGTGCATGAGGGGCAGCAAGCTGCGCGACTTCGCCCACAAGATGAAGGGCGACGAGAACGTGCGCCGCGCCTACTCGCCCAGGGTTTACGTTGACCCTGCTGTGGGAACCAAGAGCCAGGGCAGAGTGCGACCTGTGTCGCTTTTCCATTGGAGCAACCCAACCGTGAAGGATGTACTTTGCAACTTGAGGGACGGCAAGGGCGCCAGTTGGACGGCCCTGCCAGATTCCGGCCAGGAGTATGAACTGCAAATGTTCAGCGAACGCCGGAAGGAACGGCACGACAAAGCCGGCCAGGTTGTTTATGAATGGCATCGAGTTGGCAAGCGGGCAAACCACATTTGGGATTGTGAAGGGATGCAGGTTGCGGCGGCCATGATGGCCAAGTGCCTGGCTGAAGTTGCATGAAGAAAAGGCGTTTCTGGTTTCACTACAACAAACCGGCCAGCGCAAAGCAGGGCCGCCAAGGGAGGGCAGCAGGCCGCGGGGCCGGCCGCCTAAACCGCTTGACGATGACCATGGTTGAATTACCTTTTTATCGTTTTGGTTCATAGTTGACACAGCACAACGGCGGCCCTGCTTGGTTTCCTCTTTCCCCAAGCAGGGTCGTTTTCTTTTGTTCGCTTGAGATTTCCCCAACGCCCCCGACTATCTTTCCCAAATGCGGGCAGAGGGTTTATTTCTCAATTTTAGCACCAGCGAAATCGTTGCCATTCAGACAAAGGCCAAGACGCTTTTGACTGAAGGCAAAACCTTGATGGCCTACGGCATTGGCGGCCGGAATGCCACCAAGCAGTTTACGCTTCCCATCGACCAGGTGCTGCGCGAATGCATTTTTGCGCTGAAGAAAAAAGACCCAGCAACCTACGGTCATTTATCAACCCGCACGCAAGCAAAGTTCCGCAATGCTTAAAGGATTCCTGAAAAAACTTGGCTCCTTGTGGGAGCCACAACATCAAAGCAACCGCCACCGTCGGCCGCTTCGCTACCTGAACAAGGACACGCGGCAACTAATCCCGACAGGCACACACCAGCAGCTTGTCAGCGCCGGCCGCTGGTTGTTTGGCAACTTTGCACCAGTACGCGGCGCCCTGCTTGAGCAATGCACCTACAGCGTGCAACCGTTCATTCCGCAGTATGTCGGCAAAGACCTGGAATGGGGCGTGCGTGCTGAATCCTGGTTGCGTGATTGGCACAAAATCATGGACGTCCAGGGGCGTTGCGATTTTGAAGAATTTCTCTACCTGTCGCTGCTGTCGATAAAGCGCGACGGCGACGTTGGCGTGATGCTGACAAACACGGCCGGAGGTTACCCTGCCGTTCAACTAATACCTGCTCACCGCATAGCCAGCCGACACCAGGACGCAAGCGAACACAACGGCGTAATCAGTAACAAGCAAGGGCGTGCGGTGTCCTATCGAATCGACGGCGAGCGCAAAGTCAGCGCCCGCGACATGGCCCTGTGTTTTTTCCCTGAATGGTCTGAACAGGGGAGGGGAATCACGCCCTTGTCGGCCGTCACAGGCGACTTGCAGGACGTCAAGGAGTTGCGCGAATACGAGTTGAGCGCACAGAAGGCGGCCAGCAGCATTGCCCTGGTTGAGCACAACGAGGACGGTTACGCCGACGACTCCGAGGCGTTCATCGACCAGACAATCGACGACGGCAACCTGACGACGACCCTTGAAACCCTGGAAGGCGGCGCCATCCGTTATTTCCGCGCCGGCTCCGGCTCCAAGATTGAAGTGATGGACAGGAACCGGCCGGCGGCGACTGCTCAAAACTTTGAAAACACAATCCTGCGCTCTGCATTCCAGGCGCTCGAATGGCCTTACGACCTTTCCCTAGACCCGACCAAGATTGGCGGCGCTGTGGTTCGCCTGGTAACAGCCAAGGCGCAGCGCACCGTCGAGAAGAACCAGCGCCTAGTCCGAAAGATTGCCCGCCGGATTGACGGCTACGCCTTGGCCAAGGCCATGAAGCTGGGCCTGTTGCCAAGCCCCAAGGGTGGCGATTGGTATTCCTGGCACTACCAGGGGCCGCGCAAAATTTCAGTTGATGGGGGCAGAGATGCCGCTGCCGGTCGAGAGGATTACAAGCTGGGCCTTACAACCTTGCAGGAACTATACGCCGACCGTGGCCTGCATTGGGAGGATGAGGTTGAAAAAAGAATTTCAGAACAGCGTTTCGTTTTAGACCTGGCCGACAAGTACGGCATTGACCCGAACCGCGTTCAATTACTTACACCAAACGGACTACCCAACGAGAATGAAAATAAAACAGGAGTTTGAAAAGTGGGCAATTCTGCCGGCGTCCATCGAGGCCGCGCAGGCAACCCTGGGCGCAACCCTGGTCGAGGACGACGCCGACGAAAAAAACGACGAGATGGATGACTACACCTTCGCCGAGGCTGGGGGCGTGGCAATCATCCCTGTGCAGGGAGTCATTGGCCACAAGGTTGGGCCGGTTGCAAAGATGCTGGGCGCCGTTGATGCGCTCGACGTCATGGCAGCAATTGAACTGGCGGCCGACGACGACGAGGTTAACACAATAATTTTAGATATTGATTCGCCAGGCGGGACAGTTGCCGGCGTGCCGGAGTTGGCCGAGACAGTCGAGGCCGTGCAGGCGTCAGGCGCGAAAAAAATCTATGCCTACACAGACAGCCAGATGGCCAGCGCCGCCTATTGGTTGGCGGCAGGTGCCAACGGCATATTTGCCGCACCGTCTGCCGACGTTGGCAGCGTCGGAGTTTACCTGCCTGTGATGGATACAAGCGCCGCCTTAAAGGAGCAAGGCGTCCAGGTTGAAATTTTCAAGAGCGGCAAATATAAGGCTGCCGGATTCCCTGGCGTGGCCCTGGATGAGGAAGTGCGGAAGCACCTACAGCTTGAAGTGATGGAAACCTACAACGAGTTTGCCGGCTTTGTTAAAAAGTTTCGGCCGGAATTGAATTATGAACATTTGCAGGGCCAGACATTCACCGGCCGCCGTGCCGCAGAGATTGGCATGATTGACGGCGAGGCAAAAAACCTTGATTCCCTCTTGCAAAAGCTGGGGCGTGCGTAAGATGAAAGCACATTTGTTTTGAAACGATGACTATTGCACAAGAAAACGCCGACCTGAAAACGCAGCTTGAAGCTGCCACGGCCGGCACGGAGCAGGCAACCGGCGAAGTCGTCGCGTTGAAGGAGCAAGTTGAAAAACTTAACACGGCGCAGGCTGGCCTGCTTGAGAAATGCGGCCAACTGGAGGGCGAACTGACCGAGGCCAAGACCGACCAGGCCGACGTCGCGGAATTAGCCGGCGCCCAGGCTGCCGAGATAGTCGCCCAACAGGGCGCCGAGCCTGTGGCAGAGGACGTCGAGGAAGTCAGCAAGGCAAAAACCCTTGACGAACTTTTTGACGACTATCACGCGATTGAAAACCTGAAGGAACGCACGGTCTTTTATCGCGCCGAGATTAAACCGCAACTGTAATTTTTAGGAGAACACCATGGCAAACACACTAGGGGGCGTAAATCTAGCCCAAATCGCACAACAAACGCTCGAAACCTTATCGGCCGAAATGCCAATCGTTTCGGCATTCACGACTGACTTCAGCAGCGACGTTGCTGATGTCGGCGAATCGGTCAGCACTCGCGTTGCGACGGCTGTAAGCGCAGGAGATGCCACGAGTGGTTACTCTGCCACGGACGTTACTTCAACGGCCAAAACCATCACGCTGAACAAGCACAAGCACTTCACCGCTGCATTCACCGACTTGGAGATTGCAAAGGGCGGCATGGATATGCTCGAAAGGACTTTCGTCCGGCCGGCAGTTCACGCAGTTGTAAACGCGATGATGGACGACCTGCTGGCGTTGGCCCTGACGGCCACCTACAGCGCAGAGGTAACGGTTGCGGCCGGTAGCTTTGGCGCCGACGACGTGGCCACCCTGGCTGGCGATTTGACGGTGCTTAACGTGCCGAAGTCAGACCGTGCCTTGGTTATCAAACCGGCTTACTACGCCAACCTGGCGCAGGACAATGCCATTCAGGCCAGTTACGCCTACGGCGGCCCTGGTTCAATCCGCGACAATGCGGTGCCGAAGGTTCACGGTTTCAACGTGTACGAGTACAGCGACATCCCAGCCAACGGCGAGAGCCTGGAAGGTTTCGCTTGCGGGCCGGAGGCTTTGATTATTGCAGGCCGCCAGCCGGCGCTGCCGGAGAACTGGGCGGGAGCAGTTGAGTCTGTCCAGGAGCCTGGCACCGGCGTGACGTTGCAGCTTCGCAATTGGTACGAGGGCAAGGATGGCGAACAGTACATCACGGCAACGATGATTTACGGCGTGGCATCTGGCACCGACTCCATGAAGCGCATCGTTTCCGCTTGATGAAAGTCAACCTGACCGTCGGCCGTAAAGGCACAAAGTATAAAGTGCTTTATGTCGGCGACGATGCCGGAAAGGCAGTTGCCAAAATGGCCGACGAGTTGGAAGCGGAGAAGGTGAGTTTTGACGAGGTGGCGGTTTTTAGAAAGCCGTTCCACTTCAAACGGCGCAAACTGATGGCCTGACGGCCAGCGTTATGATTCAGCCGGCGGCCTGCTAAACAGCGGTCGTCGGCTTTTTTGTTATGTCAGAATATACAGACGACATTGCCGAGATGATAGCCGACCTGCCGGTGAACTATGTTATCGGCGTGACGACCTACACCGGCGCCGTCAATGAAATAGCCAAGGGCCAGGATGCTGGCGAGGGCGGTTTTCTTGACGACTTCGACCTGTCGCTGGTTGGCAAGAAGGCCGACCATGGAAGTCTGCCGGCCATTGGTTCCAAGATGACGGTTGACGGGCAGAGCTACCGCATCGAGAAGGTTACAACAACACCGGCAGACGCGGCCGAGGTTCGTTTTGACCTAATGAGCGCCGACCGATGAGCGTTAAAATCAACCAGGCAGCATTTACGCAGCAGTTGAGGCGCTACGCCAAGGTGAACAAGCGCAGTTTCAAGGACATTGTGAACGCCAAGGCGCTGGACATGGCATTCCAGGCGTTGAAACACACAGACGCAGCCAGCGCCAGCGCCATCGAGTACAAACTGGGCGCCATTGGCAACAAGGTGAGCAAGAGCAGGAAAACCGGCCAACTACGGAAGGGCAAACGAATCCTGAAGGCCGACAGTTTCGCGGCCCGCATCGTGAACAGCCGACGCAAGAAGGCAGGCCAGCCGATGATATGGGGCAAAGACCTGGAGAAGGCAGCGCAGAAGTTAATCAACATGAGAGTGCGTGCCGTCAAGTTCCTAAAAAGCGGCTGGCTGCCGGCAATCAAAAAACTTTCCTACGCAGTCGAGCGGCGCGACAGGCGCCCATGGCCAAAAGGCTTGAGCAAAGGCAAGGCCGCAACCAAAGGCTGGGGCAGACCAGCCAAGGCAGAGCTAAACCCAGAAGCCTGGGTGGCCAATAGCGCCACAAACAACAGCCAACAGGCCATCAGCAAGATTAAAGCAGGGTTGAGCAGGGGCATGGCTGCTTCTGTCGCTGACATGGCCATCTACATCGAAAAGAAACTGGGCAGGGACTACAGAAAGGCAGGCTTTTAATGGCATACAATTCGCTGGAGGAAAAGCTAGAAACCAGGGCCAAGGCTGTGCTGGACGGCGACAGCACTTTTGCCGGCTATTCAATCACAGTCAGCAAGGGCGAGGACGACGACGAACTGGCCCTGCCGCGTTGCCTGGTGATTTGCAACAGCGGCGAGGAATCCATCCCTGGCCTGGGCAATTTCAAGTGTGAATTGACGGTGAGACTGATTGAATCCATGGACGACACGACCCTGGCCAACCATCAGACGCACGTTGCGGTCATGCGCGACCTGTTCATGGACGACGGCATCGCCGCCACCCTGTCCGACGAAACCGAGGATGTGACGGTTTTCGCCGTTATATCGACGGCCCTGGAAAAGGGCGTGGAAGAACGCGCCTGGTATTCCGAGGTTTCGCTTGAGGTTTTGGCGGCCGCGTCAAATATCACTTGAGAATTTAGGAGAACTCTATGGCTACAATTAAAGGAACGGCAATTAAGTACGGTATCGCCACGGCGGCAGCGACCGGCATCACCGGCCAGGCGGCAGTCACCAGTTTGAGCGGCGGCCACAGGGCTGAAACCAAGCGAATCAAGGGCAACAACGGCAACACAATGAGTTTCGTTATTTCCGACCAGACGGTCGAGGCGACGGTTTCTATTGTTTGCACCGACGCACTAAACATTCCGGCCATTGGCGACACCATCACCCTTTCGGGATTCGACGATGCCGACCTGAATGATGCTTATTACTGTATCAGCAGCGACGCGAATCACAGCAACGAAAGCGAACTGACGGCAACCGTCGGCCTGTTGAGCTTTAACGACACGCTAACCTTGCCGTAATAATGTGGATGACTACCTGCACAGCATCATTCCCGAACCTGTCACCATCCTGGGGCAGGAGTTGCGGCCGTTTAGTCTAGGACACTACCTGCTGCTGAATCGCCTGGAGTGCGCTTTTCTTGTCGATGACAAGGAACCGCTGCTGGGCGATTTGCTTTTGGGCCTGCTGGTTTGTGCCAACTCGTTTGAAACATCCCAGGACATTCTGCGCCGTGCCGACCTGGGCGACGACATAAAAGCCTGGGCCGAGAACGTCGGCGAGTTTGAGGCCGACGAAAAGGCGCAACTGTTCACCGACTACCTGGCGGCCGCCATGGAGGTGCCAAAGTTTTGGACAAGCGGCCAGGGCAACGGCTCCAAGGCAGGCGCACCCTGGCCGCAACTGGTACGCACACGGCTGTTATCCGAGGGAGGATTGAGCGGCGAGGAAATAATGAACCAACCACTAGGGCAAACCTGGTGGGACTACCTGGCTTTGAACGAGCAGAAGGGCGCCCTGAAATTGAACGACGCAACCACAGAAGAACTTTTGAAGCGGCACAGGGAAGCCGCAGCACAGGCAGAAGATGGCAACGGCACACGTTAACGTAAAGGGCCGCACCAGCATGGACGGCAGGGGTTGGTCTGCCGGCCTGCGGAAAATGGAGATGGGAACCAAGGGCGCCGCTGGCCGGATGGCTGGCAGCATGGCCGGCGCGATTGGCGGCGTGTTTGCTGTTGGCTTCCTTGCCAGCGCCACCAGGCGAATCGTTCAGCACGCCGACCAGATTCACAAAACGGCCCAACGAATCAGCGCCAGCACCGAGACGGTGCAGAAATTTGATTTTGCCGCCACTCAATCCGGCACAAACCTGGAGAGTGTTCAGGATGCCTTCATGGACTTGGCCAAGGCCATTCAGGAGGCCAAGGACGGCGCCGAAACCAAGCGCAAGGCGCTGCTCGATTTTGGCGTGACGATGCAAATGCTTCGCACGGCGCGGCCAGAGGAAGTATTTTTGAAAATCGCCGAGGCCATCGAGAAGGCTGGCGGCGCCATGGACAAGGCCAAGAGCCTGGAGGAGTTAATGGGCGGCGGCGGGCGCAAACTGGTGCCGGCCTTTGTTTCAGGTTTCGGCGGCCTCATGGGCCAGGCACCAAAGGGCATCGACGAGGCAACCATTCAAAACCTGGTTCGATTTAATGATGAACTGGACAGGCTGAAGCGCGAGACGTTGCCGGGCGCTGCTTCTGGGGTGTCTGTTTTGGCTGATATGTTTCACGAGTTCACAGAAGTCTCTAAAAAAGAGTGGGCGGATTTCATCCTGCCGCCTGACATATTTGGGGCTGGCGGCGGCAAAAACATTGGAAAGGGCAGCGTTCAACCTGTGACGCCTTCGATGAGGTTCGACAGGCAGCTTGAACTTCATTTGCGTGAACTGCTTGGCCTTGACAACCTTTTTGGCGGTTTCGAGGATAGCGTCTACGGTTCAACCGAAAGTTTGCGGAGAGAAAAGAACGAGGTTGACGCTATGAGAGGCAGAACCACGTTGCCGGCGGATACTGGCATTTTTCTTGGCTCAAATGTAGGGCAAGGGCCGCCTCTTGTAAAAAAAGGAACCGACCCCGAAGTTGCCGACGCAGCGGCAGCAGCAGCAGCAAAAGCCTGGTCAAAGCCGAGCCTGCAACTGAACAGCCTGCAACGAATCGGCGCAGCAGTCAGTCAGTCGGCCGACCCGATTGCAATTGAAAGGGACAACAATAAACTGCTGAAAACGATTGCCAAAAACACAAAGAAACTTGCCGACGAAACCGAAGGAATTTAGACCATGGCAGACGTTAAAGGTTATCATTTAGTTCAGCAAAACCCGACAATATCCTGGGACAAGGCTTCCGGCTTTAACTACACAAAGGAGTTTGAAGGCGAGACAAAAGCTGTTCGCGGCTTGTTTGGTCGCTACGTTCGTGACGGCGGCGCCAGCAGCATACGGTTTGAGCCTGAAGGCGCCACGGCCAAACTGTATGTAAACTATGCAAAAGACGTTTGGGGTGGCGGCGCCACGGAAACGCCTGTCGAGGTTTGGGAACTGGACGGCAACGACCAGGAGTACAGTCTGTGGGAACATCCAACCATCAAGGCGCTTGATTTCGTTTCACAAACAACCATTCCTGCGCCTTACGTTGACGCTGGCGACACTTTCAACGCCAACGAAGTAAACCGTGCCAGGATAAAAAAACAACTGGAAGACACCGTTGAAACCGACGCAGACGGCAAAGTGAAAGACCCTGCTTTTTTGTTCGACACTTCAACAACCGACCGGCAAAACCCTGCCTGCGATGCTGCCTTAAAAAACATCTACCGGCACTTAGTAAAAGAGCAGGACAGTTTCCAGCGGCCACAGTACACGCTCCGCCATTCGTTCACCTTCTCCCAGGGTTACAACTACGGCGCCACCGTCATTCAGCGGGCGTTTGGCAACGTAAACCGAATCGTGACGCCGGCCCAACTGTTATCAGATGCGACCATAGGCGAGCCTTCCCTGGATGCGGCAATGTCCACAAGCCTGGCGAATATTCATATTTACAGCGTGCCAACCGGCGTCAGTACCAGCACCGGCCAGCAAACCATCGACGACATCGTGCATCAATGGGGTTGGCTCAAGGGTGCGCCCAGGGTAATCAGCGAAGGGCGCCGCAAGGTTACAGTCACACAGGAATGGAAACTTGAACTGTGGTCAAACTGGGTTTATGCAATTGCAAGCTGATGCTTCAACCTCCGACCAAACTTTCCGAAACCAAACGAATCTACTCCTGGCTGAACCAGTTGTTGGCCTACACGCGCAGCCTTCAGGTGCGGAGTAATGCCGACGTCCGAGTGCGCCGAGCTACCAACGGCACGCACGTTGACGTCAAGCGGCCGCGCAGGATGTCGTCCGGCGGCAGCGGCGGCGGCAGCGGGGCGGCTGTATGGCTGTAAATTACCTGACAGGAAACGAGCAGCCCACGGCGGCGAAAATGAACACGCTGTGGGCCGAGGCCGACGCTGTGGTTGCCAAGGCCATGGATGGCAAGAGCCTTTGGTTTTTGCAGCATTTAATTGGCAGCAACTATTCTGCCACGATGGGCAACCAGGCCCGACTCGACAACCCTTGGCGCGGCATTCAATTCTGGGTTTGGACACCTGGCGACCATTTAAGCGGCATAACCCAAGACAGAAGTTTCCTCTACGGGATGCACGTTTTCAGCGGAGTTGGAAGCCTGCCGGCAGACTACGACGAGTCGGAGGTTGATACGGCAATTGCATCGGCAACCATAGGCGCCAGCGACACCACAAACCAATGGGCGCAGACCAGCAGCGGAGACAACGTAATGCTGAATCGCAGCATGAAAACCCACACAACAACCGTCGGCAGCACTACCTGCCACCTGTGGGATTATGATGAACCTTCGCCGGACAAAAAACACAAGTGGGCAGTTGCAGAAATACAAATCGAGACGCACAGTGGCAGCTACACACTGGCCGATACCTGCGACAAATTTAATTTTTTCAAGATTCACAACCTGAAAAACCAGGCTTTGACGTTCAACTTTGGCAGCAATTACAGCGTGAGCATTGCCGCCTGGGAACAGGTTTGCGTTCGGCGTGATACTGTTTCGAGTGGGTACGATTCAACTTACAAGTATTTTTTCAAATGCAAAAGGGATGACCCGCGATGGCTTTACTTCGACAGCCATGGCGGCCTGGCTACGTTTGCCAGGATTGCCCACAGCTCAATCAGCCAATCCATGCGGGCCAACAACATCACAAACGCCAGTTACCTGCATTCACTCATGGACGCCCTGGCCGAGTCGCATTTGATTGACTTCAACCTTCACGACCTGCTGAACGACGTCACAACGGAATATTACGCTGCCGGCGTGATACCGTCAGACCCCAGAATCTCAACCAGCACAAGGGTTGCCGATTTGGCTTACACCAAGGGGAAAATTGGAGTCATCAAGCGCGTGACAAGTGGCGCCACACAAACGGCTGCCACGGTTGATTTTGCCGGCTTCAGCACTCTTGGCACCATCCTGGCGCCATACAGCGTCACAGTCAGCACCAGCGGCAACAACGTCAACCTGGCAACGACCAGCGATTACATCCTGCTGCTGTACGGCCTGGAAACCAACCTCTTTACCTGGGACGACAGATTCAGGGCGCCGGAGATTGGAGCAAGCGGCTCTGCCTGCCTTATTAAAACCGAGTTTCTGAAGTTTATTGCCAGGAGCAGCAATCATTTGCCACAGCCTCACATTTACATTGCCAGCGGCGCCGCATACAGCGACAGCACGACAACCGTTGCCCAGGCCATAACGGCTTTTGACGGCGTGCTTGAATCCTGGGTGACAGCCAGCAGCGCCCAGGCCGTTCTCACAACTGAAGGGCCGGTGCTGAAGTGGCTTGAAAATTGGGACTACGGCCCAACGGCTACAACACTCTGGCCCATCGAGGATATGTTTCACCTGCAAATCGACACAGGCGGCGGCCTGGATATGCAGTCCTTTTGGCCGCTTGGTTTATCGACTGACGGTTCCTCTGTGTTTCGCAACGGCTGGCCGCATGGCGCTTTTCAGTTAAGCCATAAGCAGGGCGGCATTGACGTTGCCGGCTACTTTGGCCGCCACCGCCTGTTTGAAGGCCCGCGCAAGGTGAGGCGGTACGAAGACAGCGCAACCCACAACGATTTCACGGGCGACCCTGTGGCGCCGGCAGGGGCAGACGTTACACAGGGCGACATTGGCACGCTAACCGATACCAGCATAAAAGCGCAGTCGTGCGACTTCAACATGGTTGTGCCGGCATTCAGCGCAGGCCACATAGACAAAAACCAGATGCCGCGCCTGGTGCCAAATGACATACTGCTAAACCTGGAAACCAACAAGACCGACACAACCTGGACAAACAGCAACGTGGCCAGTATTCGCACGGCAAACGGCGACGGCGATTGGTCTGGTTTGGTTGGGTATAATTACCTGCGAATGAACCTGCTGAAGGAACATTTCAACGACCTTGCCAGGCCAATAAAGGCAGCCCGCAGGTTTGCGCCGTTCAATATCAATAAAATTGGTTTTCCTGTTTTTCCTTCTCCGCTGTTTGAGGAAGCAATGCCGACAGGCCGGCCGATGTTAATCAATACAGGTTCCAGCGGGGAGAGCGTTTTGCCGATTGATGCCTGGGCTGGCTGGCATACCGGCGACTCAAGCTACAACACTCCTTACTCCGACCTGTTCACGGCCTTTGGCATCACCATCCGCGACAAGGACGACATGGCCGACAGTTGGGACGACCTGACGATTGAACCGTGGAACGGCATAGACAGATTCACATTTAATATTCGTTCTGATTTTAAGTGGGTGAAAACTGTTGACGTCCTGGCGGCTGCTGCGGCCTACAATTTCAAGGTGAAAAGGTTGTCGGCCTACATCCCCCTGGAGCTTGAGAAAAGCTACACGGGCCTGGTTGGAACTGATGTTTATGGGAGATGGGGCTTTAAGCCGGTCAGCAGCGGCGCCGGATACAAACAACCCGTCCGGCCGACAAGGCTGTGCGGTTCTTCTTTCTGGAACTACGCCGACGTTGACTATGATATTTATGGCCAGCAATGGATGCCGATTGACAGGCAGGCCGGCCTTAATGGCTACTCGGCCTACTATGTCGAGGCCATAGACACAAGCATCGCCAGCGGCACAAGGGCCACCTGTGCCTCGCAGGTCGTCGAGGATTCCGGCGGGGCAGTCACAGGCGGTGCGGTTTCGTACAGCGCCAAGACAACGACAACCTTTTACCATACGGCGCCGGCAGCAGACAAAGCCTATCGGGTTTGCATCAAGCCATCTGACGGCGTGACGCATACAGCCTGACGGCCTTCGCTTGCAAATTGCCCGACCTGCCGGAGTCTAGGCGCGGCGCATGGCGAACAAATGGGAACTTACAGTCAACCTGACTGACCGGCAATTTGTTACAAGTCGGTATGATTCCAGCACTTTCACCCTAGACAAACTGTTCCAGGGCGACGTGCTGCCGCTTCGCGTGCGCCTGGTTACAGTCAACCAATCCGGCGGCCTAACCGACCCTTTTGACCTGGTAACAGCCGGCAGCATAGAGGTTGCCATTGTTACGCCTGACCGAGCCAGCCCTGTTAAACTGGCCACAACCGGCGCCGTGGCCATTGCCGCCGATGGCTCCGACTATTACGCCGACGGCACCCTGGCGCTGAACACCAGCGAAATCAACGGCCTGCTGACAGGCAGCGCCACAAGCGCCAGCACGACCATCGAAGTCGAATACATCAATGGCAGCAACAGCCTGACGCCTGTACAGCAGTCTGTGACATTGCAGGCCCATGGCATTGACGCTGCCGCTTCCTCGCCTTCGCCGTCGTCGAGCTACTACACGACAACCCAAACCGACGCCAATTTCCTGGCCAAGGCCGGCGGCACAATGGCCGGCGACCTGACCCTGTCCAACGCCAGCAAGCTATTCCTGAACCGTGTTGACGATTCAGCCATCACAGGGGCCGGCAACCATACGCTGAACCCTGGCAACGGCACATTCATTAAGATTGGCGCCCTGTCGGCAGATGGTGTCCTGGTTGGCATTAGTGGAGGCGCCGACGGCCGGCTGTTGATTGTCTACAACAGCGACGACACCGACGAGTTGCGGGTGGCGTACGACAGCAGCGCCGAGACGACGGCCGCCAATAGAATTTACACAACGACAGCCGCAAACGTGGACGTAGTGGCACGCGGCACGGCAATGCTAATTTACGACGCAGCGGTATCCCGCTGGGTTGTTATCAACATTTCACCATAATTTAGAACAATGGCACAACAAACATTCGGAAGCATCATAAAGACGGTAGCGGCCACAGGCACGCCGGAGGCATTAGGAACCAGCGCGACTAGGTTTCATTCGGTTGCCTTCCAGGGATTGAAGGCGGCACGCACCGACAACACCGGCACAGTCTGGATTCAGCCCAACAGCGGCGACGGCACGGCCGCCATGAAGCTGGAACCTGGCGACGTTGTCGGCTTCTCGGCCGATTCGTCAGACGACTATTTCACCGCCGACCAGTTTTACATCGACGTGGAGACTGCCGCCGATGGAGTCGTCGCATTGTACGACAAATAGGGCAGCGCCATGATTACAAAAACACGCAAGGCAATCGCCGCAAGCGGCGCAACGACCGAAAACGAACCCATCATCAAATCCGATGGTGCGAGTTCCAACGTGATGCAATGGCTCTCCAACAGTGAAGCCAGCAACATCACGATAAGCGAGGACGGCAGCAACAATCTGGACTTGGTTGTTTCG
>Ga0255048_10001755_pt1 | contig 14562 bp, 17 predicted proteins | sample JV7_2_2_MG_FD_183619 | JGI IMG/M metagenome (GOLD analysis project Ga0255048, IMG submission 183619) | Seawater microbial communities from Jervis Inlet, British Columbia, Canada - JV7_2_2 | ecosystem: Environmental > Aquatic > Marine > Inlet | place: Canada: British Columbia | collected 2016-10-06
AATGATGAGCGCTCAATTTCAAAAACAATAGAGTTGATACTAAAAGACTATTTTAAGAGAGGTAAAAAATGATCTTATTATTAAAAAAATACTGGTTTGTAATTGTACAAGTTTTCTTTTGGGCGGCGGCTTACTTCTTTATGGTATCAGCAACCTGTCAAAATCAATCGATTAAGCCAGAGAAAAACATTACCTCAAAAGATTTAAAGCTTGATGAATTGAGCCTTGATGCAAGAGAGCTTTTGGGTTGCGGTCAGATCTTTACCGGGTCAAGCTCTGACACGGGAAGTAAAACCGCAATCTGTCTGCCACTCTCAGAGGAGCGGGCCAAAGCAAAAGCCGAAAAGAGACAACAACAAAGATATCAATTCTGTAAAAAGGCTTACCAGATGATTAATCCAACAGGTGAGACTGTCAGGCCCTCAGATATTGACAGGGAGTTTTCGCTTTGCTGGGAACGATTGACACCGAAAAAATGACACGTAAAGAATTAATCTTTATTATTCAGGCTTTGGCTTTTACTATTGGTGTACTGCTGGGCGGGGTATTGAAATAATCATTTCTCTTGATTCTTATTCTCAAAATAATCGGTAACCTTACCGCCTGCATATATGGCAAGGCTTGAGGGAATAATTATTTTGTAAAAATCCAGCCATTGCCCGCCGTCAATTACTTTGTACAGCAGCAAAACAGACGGTACAATGTAAGCCGTATAAGTGGCAAGTACAAATCCTACCTTTTTAGTACTATGCTTAAAAGTACCGTTCATGTTGCCAAAGTGATTCTTAATAAACCCTGCTAAAAACTCTGTAATTTTTTTCATGTATACCTCATTAGTAAATATAGTAATGTTGATAATAAGAAGACAATCAATGAAGCGGCAAGAGAAAACATCTAGTACCAGTAAATATATTTTATTCTTTTAAGATTGCGCTTGTATAAATTGGTCCCTGTCTTGTTGGTATACCAGGTGTCAAAACAGATTGGTTGCCCGTCGATATTCTTAACAAGAAAAGTATGACCGCCATATCTGACAAGGGCGGTTTTCACTCCTGAGTCAATAAAAATATTAATCATTTCTTTATTTTTCAGGCCGTCTTTTCTATTAATTTCTGTGTAATTCTCGCTTTGCATCCAATGAGCCATTAATTGATACTCATCTTTTACAAAGTCAAATAAAAAAACTCTGTCTCTGACAACATACCCCCGATTGACACACTCAACATAAAAATCTGAAAAACCTGTCAGTTTTCTTTTTAGCTTACATCCTGAATATTTAAGATATAAAAACCTTGCAACCGTTGTACAAAGATATCTTGATACAGTTTTATTATTCTGTTCCTTGAATCCTGTCACTGTGTTTTTTTCTGTCAGTTGCGCCCGCTTGACATGATATGCCAGCCCGGTTTTGATAAATCCCGGGTGATATTTGTCGAGCTGTTGTATTACTTCCCGCTGATTATACCGCACATTGACCATATACTCAAGCTCTTTTAGATCCCCCGGGGCGGTCCCGGGCTCAAGCTTGACCGGGTTGATTTGGCTGACTGCATTGCGGAAAAAATCAAGTGCTTTCATTTCTTACCCCACTTTGATTTAGACAGTATGACCTGAAAAAACTCAACCATTATTAAGAGGATACCGCATATAATAAAAAACGATGGTATTGAAAACAACCAGCCGCCGATATTGATGTTGTAAATCTGAGTAAAGCTTGACGCTGTTCCTGACACATGAAAGTTTTTCAGGGCCGTCTCAAGTACAGTTAAAACCGTTGTAAAGAAAAACCCGATGAAAATAAAAATCCAGCCTGTACGCCTTAACCTTTTCAGTTGATTCTGTCTGTCTTTTTCAGTCATTTTTTGGCATATTCAAGTAAACTTTCTTCAATATGGTCCCAATGTACAACAGCTTTTTCAGTCAACATCTGTTTTTCTTTCTCTGTCAATTCTAACTCTGTATGCTCTGACAATATCTTTTCAATCTGCTTGCTCATGATATAAGACTCTTTACCCAACGGCCTTACAATATCCTTAAAAATCCTGATGGGTAGCTGATAATTTTTCTCCTGAAAGTTGAGTATTGTTTGTACTCTGGTTTCTAACCGGTCAAGCCGGCCCTTGATGCCATAATACAAAAAGGCAATTGCAAAGCCCAGCTCAGCAGTAGTGATGACTGTGTTGATATCCACGGGGGTTAATCCAGTCGGGTAAAATCCAGCTCAATCGCAGTTGGGGTAAAGCCGCTTGTAATTACAAAGATTAATTGCAAACCTTGCAACCAGCCTGCATAAGTTACTGTCATGTTTTGACCATTTGTAGAAATCTCTTTATCGCCTAAAATGTTTCTGAAAGTGTACGTGTCAGGGCCGGCTGTAATCGCCCCGCCTGTATCAATCACAACCGCCATTTTATCCCCAGCCGTTGGGGCTGTACAGTTTAGACGTATACTGTATTTACCCGTTTCCTGAACAAAAAATACCGTACCATTGGCCGCACTGTCTGAAAATGTCAAGGCTGACAAATTTTGCGTGTTGACATTTGATGCAAACCTGACAACGCTTGTATTAGTTGAGCCGTAAGAAGTGAAACCTGTTGAAAGTATTTTTTCACCCGGTGCAATTGGGCTTGACTTGTTTACTCTGATTATTGAGATTGAACTATTGCGGGATATTGACCCCGCCCCAAAGTCAAGAAAATTGACCTGGCTTGTCATTGCAGCGGATAAACCAAAGCTGTCAGCCCAGCCGCTTTTTAATGTCATTGCGCCCGCTGTACCATCAATGGAAATATTACTGAAAGAAGTACCGAGACTTTCAATAATTACATCATTGGCCGCGTCAATCTTTGTCTTTATTGCCGCTTGCTGACAACCAAAAAGATTGACAGTTGACGCACTGTCTGAAAATACATCTTTGAAGTCAACCTTGGATCCAAATAGATTTACATCTGCATTCAGTGTAAGGCTTGCAATTGCAATATATTGATTATTGTAATCGTTAAAGCCTGCATTCAATGTAATATTGTTGAACAGTAAAACATTTTCATTGAACAGAAAGAAACTTGCCGCGACCGATTGATTGACAGCCCCGAATAGAAAGCAATGTTTTACTATCCCTGAGAAGCTGCCCCCGCTTGTCAGCAAGTCACCCTCAAGATAAATGCCCGTCATTGTCGGGGCGTCCTGTGGAAAAACTGTTGAAAAGTTTATTGCCGGCCCGGCAAGGGTAATGCTGCCCGTAATCACATTTTTGAAACTTGTACCCGTCAAGCGCATATTGGCCCCGAGTGTAACGCCGCCAACATCAACCGGGCTTTTCATTAGAATCTCCCAATTGTCATCATGTGCGGGTGATTGTGTGTTGACATATGTCACTGCATTGGCCAAAGTGTCAAACTTGACCGGCCCCGCCGCCGTTCCCTGACTTGAATCGACAATGACTTGATTCTCACTTTTTAGAGCTGTATCAATCTTGTCAAGATTTGCGTTTATATCCACATCCCAGGGGGCTTGCCCTTGAGCTGGTTTTGTTAAATCAAAATTAGTTGTCTGAGTTGCCATAATTAATTATCTCCTGTGTATTATATCAAGTACCATATCCCGGGACGCCATAACCGGCAAGGCCATATCCAGCCCCCGGCGGCGGCGGAACCGGTGTAACTGTGGTTACGCTAAAAAAAAACCCCCGGCTATTATTGAATAGTTAAGGTTGAGAGGAAAGGGGCCGCCCGCTCTCAGTTTTGCCCTGACCCTAAAGTCATGTAAAGGCGGTATCATAAATCCTTCCATTGCAGGTATCTGACCCGGCAAGCCTGTGATTCTCTCATGGACGATAAAGGGAGCGCCCAAAGTTGTTGAGTCCTTCATTTCAATGATAATATCCCATTCAGCAGACTCATGCGCGAAAAAAGAGAAGTCTCTAAGAAAGGCCCTTTGACTTGATCCGGTTGAGTACTGGGCGAATTGTGCCGTTGTACCCTTGAAAGCCCCTGAACTGGCCGGTATCTGACCTGATACATTAGCGCCCAAAGTAATGGAAATTGCGCCGTCAGTGCCTTCTGTGGCCCCCGCTGTAACAACTCGAAAATCGAGTATCCGGCTGTAAGCGTTAACAGTTAAAGCAGGCGTTAAGCCTGTCATTGTTACAACCTCGGTTGCTGTAATTATATTACCTGCATTGTCAGGGTTGTCAATCAATCCTGTAACAGATACAGTCTGAGCGCCCGCCCCGGCTGCAACGTCTGTTGCTGCTGTACTGACAATCGACCCTGCAACAAAGGTTGTTATTGCACTGTAAGCCCGGTTCGGTCCTGTCTCGGGCATAATGTCACGGTAAACCGCATTTGTTACGCTCTGACTATTGGCTGTAATTGACGTATTTGTAACGCCATCGACAAGCCCGAGTCTTACATTCTCTTTGTATATGGAAAAGTTGGGTTTTGTTCTCTTCCTGCTTTTGATTCCGATTCCGATATTTTTTGCCATTTGTTAAACTCCTATGTATTGTTTTTATGATCTGATATAATTATTAATAGTGCGGGTTCATCTGTACAGGCTGTAGGGGCTTGTAGTGTACACTGTGTACCGTCCATATTTATGGAGAACTCCCAGCCCGGAAAACCGTCCTGTATTTCACAAAATAAATGTATCTGATTGCCTGACTCGTCAAGCCGTAAAGGGTTGTCAATGTCGTAAACCCCGTTGATTAAGTCTCTTGTAAATAATAATTCATACAGTGGCATAATTTACCTCAACCCCGGCAATGTAAGCCCAATTTAAAGCGCTTGCCAATGGTATGTGAATATCAAGCCCGAATACGCCGGGGGTTGTCACTAAGTAAGCCGGTATTAAATTCATCTTTGTTAACTGCCCGTTAGTTGTAGCAAAAGCAGGCGGGTTGTAAAGGTTATTTTGTGCATTGTACACAGTACCGCCTGTCATCCAATCGGTGACAAAATTAAAATGCTGAAAGAGTGGCGATGTATTACCCGGGAAAAACCATAAGTCAATACTGTTTAGAGTTACCATCTCAAGCGATATCGCAAAGGACAGATAAACGGTCAGGCCATTACCGACAACCTGAAAGCCATTACCAAATGGATTGGCCCCGGTTGAGCTGGAATAAAACTTATTTCTGACGGTGGAAGGGGCCGGGCCGCCTGTCACTATGTTCTGTTTCTCAATTGTATTATTAGCGCCCGCCCTCTCAAATACAACCCGGTCTGTAAGCTCGCAGACTTCGACCTCGTCAAGTTGGTTTATTTTTCTAAATATATTCATGCGGTTGTATAGTGAAAAAACAGCCCCAAAATTTGATAAGTTGCGGCGGGCGTTCCAAAGAAATTATGGCCAACCCACATATTATCATTGGCCTGTATTAGTGGAAATCTTGTCGTCAAGTCAATTAAATTCATTACCCCGGCAACCGCTGGGAATTGCGCCCCAACATTGAAAAATGTGCTGTGTTGATTCCATGGCTCATTGTTGGCCCCGTAATTACAAAGCAGGGTTGAGAGTTCACCCGGTATCGTTACCGATGGTACGAAAATCAAACTTGCCTGTACTAAAGCGACAAAATCAGGGCTGACAAATCCGGTTGAGTACCGCCAAATTGGAGCGGCCCCGACATTTTGAGTAACATCATAAGCCGAGTAATTCTGCAAGGTTGACACCGGGAAAAAATCATACTGTGCGCCCGGGGGCGGGGCTGGAAATATAATAAAATTCTCAGAGCGTATTTTGTAGCTCTCACTGTTTCTCAGGATCTCAAGCCAGTCAACCGCTGGATGACTGATTGAGGTCTGCTGTAATTCGCTTATTTTTTTATCGGTTGCCATTTTTTAAGTATACCTCAATTGAATCGCCAGAGGTACAACAATAATCTGGGGTACAGTTACCGGCAAGCGGATTAAAATTCTGCCAATGTCACTTGCGGCAATTGCCGTAATTACGCTTGATAAGTCAATATCAAAGTAAGTATGTGAATTGATGGCCGCATTTGGTAAGGTGTTAATTTCTAAATGATTGTTCCATTGTTCGCCTGCTGTTCCGTACCAGCTCCAAAGCTCATAAGCACCGGCGGGCAATGGGTTGAAACCTGTTGTACAGATGGCTTTGATGCTTATTAGATTGGAGAAATTAGACGGTATAAAAACTGATGTCCATGCGTCCCGCTTTGCCGCAACCGGGGCGGGTACAATAAACTGATTTAAATTTGTCGGCCTTGCAAATCCGATTGACTGTGTAAACACCTGACTCGGGGCCGGGGGGTTGTTTATATCCTGATTCTCAATTGAGAGGGTATGACCCTGCCTGTTAATAACAAGTAAGTCATCCGGGTTTGTTGTAACCTGTACAGGGTAGTCTGAAAACTTCTTTGCCATTAGATTGCTATTTCGCCCCCGTATTCGTGTATCACATCCTCAGTTGTTGCCTCATCCTGTAAGTTGTCAGGATCAACCGGCCCGAATACCGGCTTCAATCCAACGTAATAAGGGTTGCCATCATGCAAGATTTGGAGATGTCTATACTTTGAATATACTAAATTTTCAAAAGTCCTAAATCTGACTTGTACAGGATTTGGCAAACCTGATATATCAACAAATGGAATAAGGCGTATATCATATACAACCCATTGACCGCCTGTCAATATCTCATATCTAATAAATAAGTTAGGCTCAAAATTTAAGCTCATAATATCATGTAAAAGTAAAACTAATATTATTTTCTTTCCTGTGTTCCCATCTCACAGCTCTGAATTTTAAAGTTAACTTTCCTTTTTTCTTTGACTTCTCAATCAAAAAAGCTTCAATTCTCAAGTCAGGAGTATGGACAGCGACAAAATCAAACAACTCAGCCGCGTAGTATTTTGCCTGATGCTCTGGATTGATAAAGTCAACATCGATTGAAAATATTAATACATTTTGATCCTGATTCGCTCCAAAATATGACAATATTCGTAAAGCAATATTATTGAAATCTTGCCCGCCGCCTGAATTCACAACGTCCTGTTTAATGACAAAGGGCCGAAATCCTAAAACAGCAACCGTATTTACATCCTCTGTAATCTCCTGTTTTACTGAATCCATTGTTCCTTTTACACTTGTTTTCACCTCATCAACTTTCCAGCTCTTTTCTGTATATCCGATTACCTCATTCTCATCAATGGTATATTGTACAATGTCAGATTGAAAAGTTTTAGCCCTTAAAACATTTGCTTGAGTAAATATAATGAAACCGCCCGCCATCATTAATTCTTGAATAGCATCCAGCGCCTTGTCACCCTCTTCAAATATTGGCCGTAAGCTCTCACCTGTCTGAGCCTTAACATCTTCAAAAGATGCAAGGTCAAAGTACCGGGCGGGGATGTTTAACCCGGTCCCGCTCCAAATTGCAATAATAGCGTCAATTGGATTATGAGCGGTTGCCCCGTCGAATACTAACGGCGGGTCAGTTTTTATATCAAGATTGGCAAGGTTGCCAGCAAAGTTTTTCGAAAATATTTTCGTTTTGCCTTTTTTGTCTTCCTGTATATCATCAACGAATCCCGCCCAAATTGTCCGGTCCTCATTGTCAATAACCGACATGAAAAAGCCGTTGATTCCTGTCAGTGTGTTTCCGGTAACAATTGACAAATCCCGGCTTACCTCAAAGTTTAAGGTTGTCGGCGTAAGCTCTTTACTGTTCTGCAAGCTCAATTCTTTGGTGTCAAAGTCCTTTTTCAAATCGACAAAGCGGGTAATGTCAATTTCTTTAGTACCCGCAAATAAGCTGACTTTTGCAAAAGACGCCATTAGACAAACCAGCCGCCCAAAGTTTGCACAATTTCACGGGTAAGCCGGGCTTTCACTGCAACCCGGATTGACTGACTCCAGTTTAAATTTGCTGCCATCTCGTGTCCTATATTTGAGCCTTGATTTTTAAGTATTACTCCCTGAATAAACCTGTCAGGGTTTGACACCGGGTCATGATAAATCCGTATATTTGGGCTGAAAAATAAAATATCTAATAATTGCTTTTTGTCCTTCAATTCCATTCTTTCAGTGCTCCATTCATAATTGAGTGTCGCCGATAATGCGGCGTCTCTTCCCTCTATTACATCGGGTAAGTCGTTAATCTGGAAAGATTCACCCTTGACCGGGATTGACAACTTGAAAGGGCGGGGTAAAATTGTCTGCTCTGAGGTTTCAATAAATGTTGCAATGTCATCAAGGGCCCCCGCATTCTGAAAATCACTCGGTAATTTCGGCACGAATAAATATGCCGGGGAATCAATACCATATCCCCCCGCAACTGAGCGCAAGCGGAAATCAACCGGGTTGATTGTTGATATAAAAAGCGGGTCGGCTTCAATTGTGTTTGCCCCTGAAAAGCCCGGACCGGATTTATACCCAACGGAATTGGTCCCGCCGAAACCGAAGGGAAAATTTACAGAATGGAAGATGTTTCCATTTGAAGACGGCTGTAATACAGCGGGCCCTGCGGGCCCTGACAGTGTATTGAGTATTGAAAAGAAGGTACAAAAATCTGTAATTTCCGCCCCGCTTTCCCAGGTTTTTATTGTTGACATTAAAGTTCGGGTAATATTTTCATTGCGGATGTAATCAATATTCGCAAGCCTGCAATTATTAATATCCCGTAAATTTAAAGGGCTGATTCTTTTTCGATTAGTAAATTTGCTTGCGGGGATTGTTCGACCGATATAATTTATACTGGAAAAACTGAAAGTTCCGTCAGGTGTAAAAGGTTTTACAGAGACAATCGGGGGCGGGTCATTGTTAAGTGCTTTGTCAATTGTAATGTTGACATTGACTGAATTTAAAGCGTTTGCAATAATTCCCGCAAAATTATCACAGCCAACGGTTCCGCCGTTTACAAGGAAAGCCCCCCGATTTTCATCCGTCCCGGTGAGTACAGAGTCGGCATTATATTCAAGCCAGGAAGATGACCCGACACGCTGATATGAAAAATGGAAAAACCAAAACCCATTTGTCGCAGCCCCGGGGACGCTAAAAAGATTCCTAAACCAAATTGCATTTGGCAATTGTAAAACATTTATACTTTCAATTTCTGAAACTGACGTTGGAGTTGAGTTGTAAACGCCCGAGACTCCTATTATGAAAGCGGTCCCGCCTGTATTGTAAAGCAATGTAAAAGGAAGGCCAGTGACAAACTCAGCGGTCCCGGTTGCGAAACTGGTTTCAAAAAATTGATTACCAGCCCGCCCAATAATGTTGGCCCGGGTTGTGTTTAGCGTAAATGACCCGGCCCCGTCCCATGGAAGGGAAGTGCCAACGGCAACAACCAGCCCGCACAGATACCAGTCGCCATTCGGTAAAATCCTGTACTCATAATGAACAATCGGGGCGCCGCTCCCTGAAGTTTCAACCGTAAAGCGGGGTTGACTGGTAACGAATCGAAAACCGTTGCCTCTGTCCCAATACAGTTCAAATCGATCAAGCGGCGCACTTGCACCCGGTACAAATCTTGTAAACCAACGGCCCTGGCAACCCTCATCAAGTTGTGCCTGTTTTATTGGTAAATCGTTAGTTGTTCCGACTCCTGGGTTTGTTATTTCATGGCCTGTACCCATTAAATGAGAATGTCTGAAAGTTGAGTCATTGACAACGGAAAGGGCAAAACCATACCTCTGGAACACATCCAGAAAATCAGCGGTAACATTGATGTCTGACCAAATCAATTTTAATTCTTTACCCTGTAAATACATATCATTTACAAATACATTAAACTGTCTGAATCTTAATATATTAAAAAGTTTATTTTCTAGATTTGTACTACTGTGGATGCATACAATTGGTTGATTTAAATACATTACATTTAAGCCAGAAATAATACTTGATACAGGGTCAAGCCGAGTACCAGTGTTTGAGTCATCCGCGCCGCTCTCTTCACTTGCTAAAAAGACGGTTGATTTATCAATTGTGTTACTATTCTGAGTACCTGTACCGGGTACAGAAAAAGCTATCTTATTTGATCCGGGTATAACATCTGTGATAAACTCATGAACCCAGAAAGAATTCGGGTCAATGACCTCAACAAAATATAATTGCCCGCTTGTAATCTCAGGCGGTAAAGCGCCCCCGCTATTTGAGAACCTGACTCCGTATCCGTCTTCATAAAAATGACCAACAATGTTAACAACCCCCGGGGTTGCTGCTGTGAAAGTACAAATTTGGTCTTCTCCGGGGTTTAAAAAATGCTCTGTATCGGGATCTGAACCAACCTGAATATCATTTGTAAATGATATATTCTTAACTATGTCGTATAATATTCGTATCTTGCTTTCCATAGGTTACCCGCTTAATTGTTGCCGACCGAATACAACCCGCCCGCGCTCTGTTGCTATTTCGTTCTGTAATGGTTGTATGATTTTTTCGTTAAATTCTCGAGGGTCTAAAATATCGCCCTCAACATTGACAGACTGGTCAAAATTATTTGTCACATTGTTTACAGTTGAGCCCTCACCGGCACGGGTGGCCGCCGTTGATATGTTTTGATCGGTTTGAATACTGTCCTTTGTAGACTCATTTAAATCAAAATCTGGCCTTTCTGTACTGTCATCAGAGCTGCTTTTTGCGGCGCTTTCTATTCCCAGTGCTGCGGCCTCACCTGCAAACGCAACAACACCCGCACCCGCTATTTGGGCCGCGCCAATTCCCGCCGTAAATGGGTTTGCCAAATTAGCTACCCCCTTAATAAATAATTCAGCCGCTATAAAATCTGTCAACTGTCGTAACCTGTTGGCAAGAAACCTCAAAAATGCTCCCTCTTCTTCAGATAATAAAGCCGCGGCGAGAGAACTTGTCTCACTTGCTAAAAACCGGGCAATTTCAGCATCCTTTCGGCGGGCCGCCTGTATCCGTTTTAGTTTGTTTTGTTCAGCCTTGACAGCTATATTATTTAATTTTAATTGTGCTTTTAGTTCTTTCTTCTTTGCTGCTGTTTCTGCTTTGGCCAGATTCTCAGCGGTTTCATTTCTTGCAATTTCAACCTGTGTTAGCCTTGAGTTCTTTTCAATAAAATCAATTTCTTCCTGTAAAGCCGCTGATTCTCTGGCAATGCTTCTTTGCTCCTCAAAACCCAATGCTTTATTATTTCTGTCTTGCTCAGCGCTCTCAATAATAGCGGTCTTTTGCTCCTCAAGTTCTTTGACTGTTGTTAATTCTGCTGTAAAATCCTCTTTCTTTGTTTTACCTTTCTTTGGAGCGCGGCGGGCGGGGGGCGGTTTTTGTAAAATTTTATCCTGTTTCTTTTGCAAGTTCTCAATTTCAGCGTTGAAAATAGCAATATTCTTTTTAGACGTTGCAAGTTTTTGCTCTTCATTTTTTATTGCTCTTGCATTTATGCCAAATCGGCTGCCCTCATCTTTTTCAAGCCTCTCAATTGTACGGGCCGAAAACTCAATGTCATCGGCCTCAGCTTTGGCCTGTACTCTCAACCGGTCAATAGTTCTTGATTTGTCTTTATTTAATATCTGGTCTCTTATATCTGACTGGTCAATCAATGCCCCTGTCTCATCTCTAATGGCAATGCCTAGTTCTAAAGCCCGGCGGGTCAGCTCCTCTGATGTCTCGGCAAGCTCTATATTTTGCAAGGCTGTTTTATTCTTAATTTTGTTTAAGTTATCATATCTCTTGACAAGTACAAGAGTCTCGGCTGACTCTTCTTTTAAGTTTGCAATCAAAGCTTTGGCCGGATTTTTTAAAGATGCAAAGCCCTTATTAATGAAGGAAAACAGCTTGCCAAAGCCACGTATAAGAGGCGTTATTATTTCTAGTAATGGTAAAAAAGCATTGCTCAACAGTTTGAAAAAACCCTCTGATGTGTCATCAGTTGCCGATTTTAAATCATTGAGTTGCCGGGTTAAACTATCTCCATTTTCGTCATATGTTGTCAGAGCATCAGCAGATTGACGCCATATTTCATCAAGGGTAATTTGCGCTTTTGCCTGCTGTAAGGCGGCCCCGGTTAAATCTTTTTGTCCTTTTTCGGCAAGCTTCGCCTGTATAGTTGCCTCTGAGAGCTTCAATCCAAAGCTGACAAGGCCATCACGCTCACCCAACAGAGCTTTGTTGAATACCTCTGTAACTTCTTTGGCGCTTCTCTGGTCGTTATTAAATTCTTTCTGAGCCGCTGCAAGTTGGTTTATCTTCAATGCGCTTGTCGTTGCCTGTTTAGCGGTTAACCCCAACGGCTTGAGTAAATCAACTGAAAAACTGATTGCCTCTTTGAAAGCATTGTTGCTGAGACCTTGAGCCGCTGCAAGACGTTGAGCGGCTGCCTCAACCCGTGGCAACTCAGTACCAAAAACAACTTGAAATCTTTTCTGTAAGTCGTCAAGCCGGGCCGCTGTTGTAAGTGCCCTTTCTCCAATGGATGTAAGAGCTTTACCAGCAGCAACCGCCGCCCCGATGACTAAGCCTTTACCTAAACCGCCCAGCTTACCGCCGATACCGCCGCCGGTTGCAGGGGCCGCACCTGTAGCGCCGCCTGTACCTCTTGACTTGTTGACTCTGTCAATCCGGGCCGCTGTTTTCTTATTGATTGCCAGTACTCTGTTGGAGGCTTTTCTTTCGGCGGCAATTGTACGCTCTAAAAACTGTTTGTGTGATATTTCACGATTTTTAAAGCTCTGTTTTATTAGTGCTAATTCTTTGTTTTTCTGTTTATTGACATTGGCAATGTTATTTTTTGAAACAAGTTTTAATTTCTTCTCAAGCTCATCGGCTTTTTTCTTTGCTTTTTCTAAGCTCTTAGTTTGAGCGACTACCTCAAACTCAACCCGGTTTTTCTTGATTGCCATTACTTGCCGCCCTCAAAATGGCCCATATATTCCCGCCGGTTCATTTCAAAATAAATTTCCATTACGTCATCGTTAGTCATACCGGGGCGGACAGGATGAGAGCTTATTTCTCTTGATCCTTCCTTTGATGGGTTGCTTGTAACTGTCAATTTATTATACTTGAGCGCCTCATGATATCCAATTACTAACCGCTGGTCATTGACAACAGAGTAAGGCAAGTTCATAATATCTTTCAATGACCATCCGTAATTACTTGCAAATAGAAATATAATTTCATCAATAAAAGTAAAAAAAGGTATCTTTTCAATATCAAGATTATTACTTACCCCGGGTTTTGGATAGCTTATATCTGAGGGCGCCTTGTAATTATTCTTAACAAATAAAGTCTGTATGTATAATTTCTTCCGTTTTCGATATGACTTGATGTCATAAAAAAGCCCTTTCCAGAACTTAACCGGGCGGCCCTTTTTAATATAATTTAATTCACCTTGAGCAATGTGATATTTTAACATGTCTTTTATCTTTACCGGATGCAACCAGTTTTCTAAAAACTTATATTCCTGACTGTGAAAATTAGAATACAAGGCCGACAAAATGTCAGCCTCATATTCTCTTTTCGATTTAATGTTGATTGGCTTTTTCAACGTTGTACGCTATATCAAGCCGTCTCGTCGCCTTCTACCTTCACTGGTATCTCAACCGGATCAACCGCAACCGTCGCAACCGGTCCGCCGCCCGCATCGAAAGCAAGCGTCATTGCAGTAGCATATGTCACCAAATCCGTTGGGTCATCAATGCCAACATTACCGAAACCTGAATCTGTCAGGTTACCATTGAAGCGAATAAGCTCTGTACCTGCCACATCCTCAGCAGTTAGGGCAATTTTACCCAAAGCGTTATTGATAGCGTTCATGATTGAAAGCCGTGTAGTTGCAACCCCGTTGCCTAAATCAATATTGTCTCTGACCTTACCGTCAATGGTTACTTTGATGGCCTTGTTTAAGCCTATTGAGAAGTCAACCCCGCCGAGTAAGTCAACATCTGTCAAATGAGTAGCAACACTACCAGCGGTAAGCCCGCCGATTGACTGGATGTTTATTTCAATACTGGCCTCATCTTTGCCGCGCTCGGTTGATTTGGTCGGAACGATGGCCGCCCGTCCATAAGTTATCCACTCATTCGCCCCTTTCTCAACTCCCTGTGCATCAGTTGGCCGAAATTGCATCTTGACAGAGTTTGTCCAGTCCGCCAAATCGAGGCCGATACGTGCAAAATATTCTGTCTTTTCTTTGGGGCCGCTAATAGTTTGAATACTGTCAACAAATGCCAAAGCCGTAAACTCAGCAGGGAGCGGCGCAAGTACAGTAAGTACCATATTTGCACTATCCTCTGAGGGCTGTGTAATAATCAGCTTGCCGCCGCCTGACAAGATGACAGTCTTAGTCTCAACTGTTTGATTGTCAGTAATATTATCATCGGCCCTTATCTTTGCCTTATGATTCAGGATAAACTCTGGGCTTACCTCTGGTAAAAAATTGTCATTCTGAAATTTGAAGAAATAAAAATTTCCCCAGCCTAATTCTAAAGCCATAATATACCTCTTTTGTAATAAATTTGTATTAAATATAATACTGTCATAAAATCTGTCCTTTGATATCAAAAAACATTGTCTGTCTAAAATTATTACTATTGACTTCAATCGGCGGGGTTTCGCCTGTCATCTCTGAAAAGTGCATATT
>Ga0255048_10001760_pt1 | contig 14540 bp, 9 predicted proteins | sample JV7_2_2_MG_FD_183619 | JGI IMG/M metagenome (GOLD analysis project Ga0255048, IMG submission 183619) | Seawater microbial communities from Jervis Inlet, British Columbia, Canada - JV7_2_2 | ecosystem: Environmental > Aquatic > Marine > Inlet | place: Canada: British Columbia | collected 2016-10-06
CCTCGGTCTCTTCTGGAAAGGCGGGTACGGACAGGTCGGATCGGTGATCGGGGTCGAGGGTATGAATGTAACTCGGAGGTACACCCAGATCCAGGGTGTTACCCCCCCGATATGTCGTGACGGGACATTGCAGACCTGCCCTCCGGTGGATCTGGAGGGCTACGCCTATCCGTCCGACCCTTCGGATGTCGATCTCGAGTTCGAAGAGACCACATACAGCAGCCCGCTCGGACCTATCGGAACGTGGGTCATCCCCGCAGACGACACCGGCACCTGGGCAATCCACATCCACGGCTGGACAGCCGAGAGAAGGGAGGCGATTCGTCTGCTACCAACCATTCACTCAGCCGGTATGACCTCGATGGTCATCGACTACCGCAACGACCCTGGGGCGCCCCGAGACCCCAGTGACCATTACCGATTCGGCCAGACCGAGCGGGAAGACGTCGAAGGGGCAATTCGATATGCCGTCGACCACGGTGCCATGAGCATCATCCTGATCGGCTACAGCACCGGTGCCGCCCACGCCATGGCATTCCTGGAACATTCGGAGCTGGCAGGACGGGTCATCGGCGTGGTACTCGACTCGCCGAACATCCTCCTCGCCGAGGCGGTGCGCCACGGATCTCAGGATCTGCGCTTCTCGGGCACCAACATCAAGATCAGTCGTCTGGTCACCGAATTCGGCATGTGGATCGCCGATCTCCGCTGGAAGATCGACTGGGAAACCACCAACTACGTGCAGAGGGCAGCGACCATTCTGACGGTGCCGACACTGGTCTTTCACGGCACGTCGGACCACCGGGTGCCGATCTCGGTGAGTCGGCAGTTGGAGGCTCGAGCTCCTGGTGTGGTGACACTCGTGGAGACCCGCGCGGCAGGTCATGTGATGAGTTGGAACGCCGACCCGGAACGCTACGAAAGGTATCTGAGCAATTTCCTCGGAAGCCTCTAGAACTGAACGGCGGCGGCGGCCCAATGAAACCCCGCCCCGAACGCGGTCAAGACAACCAGATCACCTCTCTCAATTGTGCCGTTGTCAACGGCCTCCCACATGGCGAGGGGAACGGTGGCTGAGCCGGTGTTGCCGTACTCGTCGACGTTGACATAGATCTTGTCCTCGTCGAGTCCCATCTTCTTGCGTACGGCGTCGATGATTCGCAGGTTGGCCTGATGCGGGATCACCAGTGCGACATCGGAGACCGACTTGCCGATTCGTTGAAGAACCTCCGCCGATGCTTCGCTCATCCGACGCACCGCCTCGACGAAGACTTTGCGCCCGTCCATTATCAGACGGTTGTAGTCGCCATTCAGCAGCGTCTTCTCGTTGAAGGGATTGCGTGTTCCCCCCGCCGCAAGTGTGAGAATCTCCGCACTTCCTCCATCGGTCCCCGAGACCACATCGAGAACCTCGGCGCGGCCTGGTTCGGGTCCCATGACCACGGCGCCCGCGGCGTCGCCGAATAGAGGTGCGGTGTTTCGATCTGTGGGGGAGATCATCCTCGAGATGAGCTCGACACCAATCACAAGGACGTTCTTGGGAGCTACCGCAATCCGACTTCGAGCCACGTCCACAGCCTGGACAAACCCTGCACAACCGCTTCCGCCGAGGTCGTAGGTGGGAATGGCGCGACAGCCAAGCTGATGCTGGACCAAGGCCGACGTGTCAGGGGTCATCATCTCCGGCGTGTCGGTGGCAAGGATGATCTCGTCGATGTCATCTGCCACGAGGCCGGAGTCCTTCAGAGCGCTCTCGGCGGCCGCCACCGACATGGTCATCGTCGACTCGTCATCGGCCGCCATCCGTCGCCGTTTGATGCCCGTTCGCTGGATGATCCACTCGTCGGAAGTATCAACAAGCTCAGCCCAGTAGTCGTTGGTGATTATCCGCTCGGGAGCGTATCCCCCAAATCCCATGAAATGCGCCATACCAAGTGTGACCTTAGGTGGCCGATTCCGGTTACGGCCCGGTCAATTTGCTGGCGCGTCTGACGAAGTCGGCAGGGTTTGCTCATGCTTCTTCTTCATGATCTCCACTCCGTAGAGAAGAATCAGCGCCGAGTAGTAGATGAACACCAGCCCGAGAAAGACTGATCCAGCAGCCCCGGCCGCCGACTTGAAGGTGTATGCGGCCACATAGAGCCCATACGCCCAGGCTCCTATCGAGAGCATTGTCATCGCGACAATCGACGGCAGCCAGACGGATCTCCAGGCGATGTGCTCTTCCGGTGTGTACTTGTAGAGGATCGCGATGAACAGGGCACCGAGGGCCAGCGGCACCAGCGAACCAGTTGTTTTGATCACGATGTCGGCTATGAAGCTCCCAAACACACGATCGAGCATTCCTATCACCGCCTCGGCGAGCAGAGTGAGGGTGAGCAAGGCACCGGCACCGAAGACGGCAAGAACTCCAAACAACCTCCGCTGAAGGGTTCCTCTGGCGCCGCCTACCCAGGGGGCATCCCAGATGATGTCCACTACATCCTTCCAGGCAACGAACAGCAGTGTGGCAGTGAAGAGAAGGACACCGAGGGTGACCAAAGACACGACTGCTCCCGTGTCAACCAGTTGAAGCTGCTCAAACGCATCGATGAGCGATGTCGCCAAATCCTCCCCCAGGATGTCAGCGATTGCCTTCTCCACCTCCGCAGTCACAGCATCCTGACCAAAGAAGATCGATGCCAGGGAGATTGCCAAGAACATGACGGGAATCAACGCGAAGAGGCTGTAATAGGCGACCGCGGCACCGAGTCGAATGACTCGATCGTCGATCCAAGATCGCGCCGACGAGATCAACAGCTCCACAGTCGAAATCACCGGTCCGTCACTCATGGATGACTCACACGTATCCGCTCTTCTCAAGCCACCGCATGGAGAAGAACCCGGCGCCCGACGGGATGTAGAAAGTAGCCATTCGGTAGATGACAGCAGCCGCGAACGCAGTGGTTTCGTCCACGCCAAACAGCACCAGGAAGGCAGTGAGCACTGCCTCTGAAACACCAACTCCGCCGGGGATGGGAACTATGCCGCCTAGAAGTCCGGCAGCGACAGTGGCGGTGAGCACGGACCAGATCCCGAGAGACACGTCGAGGCTCAAGAGAATGAGCCACATGCTCACTGCGAGGACGAAACGGGCGCCAAAGTTGCTGGCGAAGAGTCCGATGGTCCTCTTCGGATCTTTCAGAACATCACGGAAGGCGCCCAGAGCCTCACCGAGGATCGGCAACACCCAATCCCTCAGACGCTGCACCCTCCGAACCAAGTAAACAACCAACAAGGCCCCAACGAGCAAGACCAGAAGAACCACGCCCCACTCCGTCTCACCCGAGGTGAGACCAAAGCTGACACTGCCGGAAACAACTGCGAGGACCAGAATCACCACTTCCAACAACAATCCTGAAAGAGTGTCTATCGACCCCTGCACCATGGCCGACGTGAATGAGACCCCATACTTCTTCAGGAAAGCGGCAGTCATGGCGATTCGTCCCGCCGAACTGGGAACCGCAAGGGAGATGAACTTGATGGACGATTGCAGAATCACCACCGGTCTGAGAGGGATCGGATAGCCAACCGCAGCGAGCATGGCGGTTGCCTCGGGGAAGTAGACGAATTGCCCCATGATGAAGGCAGCGACGATGAAGGCCCATTCCGCGTCCTGGACCTCCTCCCAGACGGCGACAAAATCGATGTCCGACAGCAGTGAGATCAAGAAATAGACAGCGAACAGGGACACCGCCATCATCGCCAGGTTCTTTCCCCGAACCCGCCGGATCTGGACGTGCTCCTCGGCCTCGGTATCGGTAACCCTGGCTACTTCGTCATGCACTTCACGCACGAAAGCCTTCGGCTTGGAAAGCGCTCGACGCTCGCTGGCGCTCACCCCTGGAACTTGGACGTACGGAAGTACTTCGGACAACGCTTCCTCTCCCAACCCCTGGTGGGCACTCGCAACGGCTCTCTCCACGCCGAATAACCGGGCCATGGAGACGAGTAGCTCAACTATGTCGAGGGACAAAGCAGGTTCGGGAGCGGCGACAACTCCTGACCCAAAGTCACCAATCTGATGACCGTCCGCTGTCACTGTTATGGAAGCGCAGTTCAGACCGCCGTGGGAGATACGGCCGCGGTGAAGATCGGACACCGACCCCCAGATCGAGACAAGCTGGTCGTCAGTTACTCCTTCGGATTCCATCTCTGACAACCGCCGACCTGACCTGTCGACGGCAAGTATCGCCACATCGTCCCCTCCCAACCCCGCCGCCAGCACCCGAGGAACCGAGGCTCCGGTGCGTTCGGCCATCATGGTGACCAGTGCCTCATGCTCCACACTCTGCATTCGAGTCAGAGCCAGGGAAGGGGTGGTGTCCCGGTACCAGATGTATCGCCACGTGCGGGCGAAGAACTGGGAGTCGGTGGCATCACGACCGTACGCCTTGATCTCGACGCGTCCATGAACATCGCTCACGCCCACGAGTCGTCGCACTCCCCAAGATTGATCATCGTCGAGCGACAGGTCTGTTACATGTATTCCAAGACCGCTGAGGCCGGATGCGATAGATGCCATGTCTGGAAAGCCACGGGGCGACCCAAATATCAAGAGAACCAAGCCGGATGCCGCCGCCCCAAGTCCAAAGGCACCAAGTGCGCTACTCGGAAGGCCAAGACCGAGACCAACGGCCGAAGCACCAACAACCAGAATCACGCCCCACCCGATCCGACGCATCGGTCTGGTGAGGTGGGGGGCCACCACCAGCAGCACCCCGGTGATGAAAGCCAACCTGAATAGTGGAAATTGTGAGATTGGTTCCGAGAGCCCAAGCTCGGGAAGAAACAGTGGCCAGGTTCCACTAATCAGTCTGACCAGCGTTGTCGCCAGAATCGCGATGGTGACGCCAACAAGGGCTACGTCCCGAGCAGCATCCAACCGATGCCTCCACTGGACCAGTACGACCACAATCAGCCCGATGGCATAGAGGAGGCCAAGGGCGTACATCGCTGACAATGTCCCGCCGAGCCATCCCGGAACCGATCCGACAATCTCTGACACGGTGGCTTGGACATCATCGACTCTGTTGTATGCCCGCCACGACCACAAGAAGAGGAGAATCCCCAGCATCACCCCGGTGGCATCGGCAGCTCGACGCACCCGGGGTTGTTCCGTTGCGGCTATCAGATATCGACTGCGAGCCATGATCAGCTTTCTTCCGCAAGGTGCTCGTTGATCCAAACGGTCGCATCCTCATGGGCCTGTTTCACCGTCGACCCGACCCACTCATCGGAGGTGTACATGCCCTCAGAGCCGAGCAGCTCGGCCACGCCGGATGCACGAAGTTGGTCGTTGACTCGGGCGTCGGCGTACACAAGCACCAACCTGCTGTTCACCTCTATGAGGGAACTCGCATATCGGGCGAGCACGTCCATGAAGGTCGAGCCCAGATCGCTCTTGCCACGGAGTCGGATGATGACCACTGAATTGGTGGAAGTCGACACCACGTTGGGCAATTCCTCCTCAAAGAGAGAGGCTGAAGCGAAGAAGAGGCTTCCGTAAGGCTGGAGAACAATGGCCTCATTAGGACCAACCTCGGTCGGCGCTTCCACCTCTCGAAGACGACCGTCGTCACGAACGATCCACTTACGCACTGTGACCCGGTTCGACTGCTTGATCACGAAGAGAATCAACGAGATTCCAATGCCCACCAGAACGGCATTCTGGAGAGGGATGATCATGGTCAGAACAAAGGTGACGGCCATCACCACCGCCCCGGTGGTACCGGTGCGCCACACGGCTTTGATGTCGCCAGGCTTCACCGTTCGATAACCAACGATCATCAGAAGACCGGCCAAGGCGGGCATCGCGATGTATCCGACAAGATCACCAAGCACCAGGATGGAGATAGCCATCACGACACCAGCGATCAGCAACGCCGCTTTGGATCGAGCGCCCGCAGTCTTCACCAGCGAGCTTGCCGACATCGAGCCGCCCACCGGCATCCCCTGGAAGATGCCAGCGGCAATGTTGGCGGCGCCCTGGCCGACAAAGTCCTGTGACACGTCGGGATACTCGCCGTCGGGTTTGGGGAAGCTCGCCGAAATCCCCGCACCCTGCACAAGCCCTATGAATGCCAGAGAAGCGGCGGGCAGCAGAAGTGTGGGTATCAATCTCAGGTCGGGCCATACCGGAAAGGGCAAGGATCCCGGGATCTCGGCTACGGCTCGAAGTTGTTGGACGTCCCAACCAACAATGGGTACCACGATTGATGTCACGATGATTGCCACCACCATGCCCAGCGGACCAAGACGGGTCTTCTCGAGCACAATGATCAGGATGATCGTCACGGTCCCAATCACCATTGAGGGCCAATGGGCTTCTCCGAGGTTGAAGAGGAGGTTGAATGCCCTCACGACGCGGTTGGCGCCCTCGGCTTCATAACCGCTGAAGTTGTCCAGCTGTCCCAGGACGATGTTGACGCCGACGGCGTTGATGAATCCGACCATCACCGAATTCGACACCCAGCGGAGTAACGAGCCGAGCTTGAAGAGTCCGGCGACGAGCATGACAGCGCCAGTCAAGACGGCAAGGGTGAACAAGGCCCGCTCGGGGTCTTCGCCAGAGTGGACCGAAGGCACATCGGCAACGACTATCGCCATCGCCCCGGTGGCCTGAACCGCCATGAACGTGGCGCTGGTGAACAATGCCCCGGTAACGGTCCCCACCATGTAGCCGTACAACCCGAAGACCGGATTCACTCCGGCTAGAAGCCCACCAGCAAGACCATCCGGCACACTCTCGACACCGAGCACCAGACCCGCAACGGCGTCCTCGCGCAACGTCTTTCGGTTGTAGAACGAACGAAGCCAGGGTTTGAGTCGGTCCATGGAGAAGTATTGACTCTAGGACCTGCCGAGGGTCGGCCTCTATTTGAACAGGGCCTCGCTACCCCCCTGAGGCACCCAGCGCGATCAGTGCTTCGGGGCTCAAGAAGTCTTGAGCGATGAGAATGCCACCGGAGTCACGCATTGCGTTGCGGAATCCGATTGCCCACACATGCTCGACAACAAGCATCATCGCCGCTCCTCCGGCAGGAATGTCGTCGGCGATCGATGAGAGTGACTCCTCGTCGAGTCCGTACTCATACTCATCAAGGGCCGAAATGGCACCAGCCACGGCTCCGAGTTCGGCTCCTTCGGCGCCGCCGGCACCAAGCCCGATCAGGCCACCGACCCAGGCTCCGTAAACCATGGCTTCGTCGGCAGTCAGGTCGGACATCTCGGCGGCGAGAATGTCCCCGCTCTCGTCCTTGTAGACGCCGAGCATGTCTACAACCCTGATGGCGCCTGACTCACTTGCCGCGATCAGCTCGGAGAGGATGCTGCCATCCAACTGAGGGTCGGTGAACCCAACAACCAACATCTGGAGAGGTCCGATTTCTTCCACTTCTAACTCCTATCGATAGTTGTCTGGTTTTTAGCACTTCATCCCGAAGGGGAACAATCCGGTGGTGGACCGACGCCAGAGTCGGGCAAGGTTGTGTTAGTCGGTGTCGGCTTTCAAGAACGCGTGACCCTCGGCCAGTTGATCGTCGGTGAGGACCTCAGGCGAGTAGGCGGGCAGGCTATTCGGGCGCTCCCGGATCCACCACTAGGCGCTATCCGCCGCCTCGACCTCGGCCGCCAGACCGTCGAGATCACCTGCCACCGGGGAGTGACTCAGGATCTTCAAGCCAGCGAGAAGCTGCGAATGGGCTGTGGCTTGCTCCGGGCGGGCGACGACCCAAATTGGCACGTCGTCGCGGATCACCTCCTTGTAGCGAGCGAGAATTGCCCGGTGCTGGGGACGATCGAGGTCTAACTGGAAGACGATTCCATGGGCTGCCTCGACCACGGGACAGCCCTCAGCTTTGAGTATGGGGCAGAGCGTCTTCGCCGGCGGGCCGTGGCAAACAAGCACGTCGTGACCCAGTCGTTCCAGGAAGTCGGCGTCTGGAGGAATCCCCTCCGGTAGGTCGAAAAGGATGGGACTGTCTGGCTGGATGGACATCGGTCACCTCCTTGGGCCTCATTGGTACCTTCGGGCGGCACGAGACAAAAGAGGAAGAAGTCACCTTTGTGGCAACCGTCGCCCACAAGCTGCGACACTGAAATCCCGACTAGGGCAGAGGCACCAATCTGACCTCGATCCGCTGATTCGGATTAAACGCGATCCCGGCCAGGATCGTGACGTCGGTCGCCGTTAGCTCATTTATCAACTGGTAGCGCTCTCGGAGCTCAGCCACCGGCTGATCGGGATAGAGATAATTGGTGATGAGCGAGTCGGCGATGACGGGGTTGCCCAGTAGGTCGAGCTCCGTCCGCAACTGCTCCAGAGCAGTGGCGAATTGGATATCGGTAGGCCCGTTCTCGATCAGGTCGGCGAGGTCCGCGATCACCTCTTCCGACATGCGGCCAAGGTCGTGGGGGTCGCCGGTGGCGCTCACAAAGGCCTCGGCGAACGGATCAGGATCCCGCTGAAGATCAACGCCTGCAAATATCGAGTAGGAGGCTGACAGATCTTCTCGTATGCGATTTCGCAGCCGACTATTGACAATCAACTCTAGGAGACGAGCTGTGAGCCGGTCCTTCTGAGACGGTTCGAACGGGTTCGTGAACGACATTGCGATACGGCCCTGAGGGTCCTGACCCGCTTCGACTGTCGACACCTGCACCTCACGAGGCGGCAGAGGCTGGTTATCAACCCAACGCTCACGATCGGGGGCGCCCGGGAGGGTGCCGATGTATCGGGCAGCCAGGTCCGTCATCTCACCGATGTCAAAGTCTCCGACAAACGCAAAGGCGAAGTCCCCGGCGTTGGCAAAGCGCTCGCGGTAGACAGCCTCGGCAATGGCGACGTCGAAGTCAGCAAGTTGGTCGGCGGTCGGTATCACGAAGTATCGGGGATCGTCGCCGTAATAACCCCGATCGAGAGCCTCCTGAAACACGATGTCGGGCAGATCATCTCGCGACGCATTCAGAGTCGCCATCTCGTCGAGCACCGCCGTAACGGCAACGTCATCGACGCGAGGTGCCGTCATGTAAAGATGAGTCAGCTGGAAGAGGACCTCAGCATCGCCGACTCCCGCGCTGCCGGTGAGCCCTTCCCGGGTTTCTGAAATCCATGGGAACACATCCACGATCCTGTCGGCCAACAGCCGTTGCAGTGTTGGTACATCGGCCGGTCCGACGCCGCTCCTGGCAATGATGGCGGTGATCAAGAAGACCTCGGGGAGATCCTCTACCTCGATCTGGGACGTTCCTCCGAAGCTCTCGGCCGACATGAACACCGTCTCCTCGGCAATCTCGCTCTGCCAGAGAAAGACCGTCGCACCGTTCTCGAACCTCAGCGTCGTGTAGCCGAAGGTTCTGTCCACCTCGCGGGAGATCGGAGAAGTGGCATCCGGAGCTGCCATGAGAACCTCGACGTCGGAGTCGGTGTCCTCCCTGGCCACGATCTCTGCTGATGCAACCTCGTCGATGATCCCGAGAATGCGCTCTGAGTTGGGAACAACCGAATCGGAGTCATCGGGACCCACCGCCAGAATGACCGGTGCTGTGTCCGCATTCGAGCTCAGCGCTTCTTCGAGATCCGCTTTGGTCAGACGATCGAGTACTCCGGACTCGACACGAAACCTCTGCTCGGGGCTCATCAGGTGACCGCCGGCCAGGTGATACCCCACTATCTGGTCGGCATAGGCTGCATCCTGTCTCGACTCCTGCTGCTCGTGCAACTGTCCCGATGCTGCGGCAAATCGAGTCACCGCTCGATCGAACTCGGCGTCAGTGAAACCAAACTCGTCGAGCCGCTCGACCTCCACCAAGATAAGCCTGAGAGCCTCTTCGAGATCTGGCGGTCTCGCTTGGGCGTCGATTCCCTCCAGCAGGATCGCTCGCCCGTAATTCAGCTCCACCGCAGATGACCCAAGCAGGGGAGCGTCTCCTTTCAGGGCATCGTCGTTGAGGCGGTTTGCCAGGATGCTCAAGCCCATGGATAGCGCCACCGAAGATTGATATTGGCCCACGGTCTCCAGCCTCGAGGATTCGCTTGGCCAGAGGACCGTCACCGAGGCACTGGCTGCCTCCTGGTCCGCCAAGCTCGAGGCCCGGGATTCCAGTGGAGGCTCATAAGTCCCCGGAACGAAGGGTCGCGGGTTGCCCGGGGCATCGAGGTCGGCAAAAGCAGACCGGATACGATCCTCCATCTCGTCAACGTCGAAGTCGCCAACGGCCACCACTGCCATCAAATCAGGCCGATACCAGTCGTCGTAGAAGCGACGAAGCCGCTCTGGAGTGGTTGCTTCAATCGACTCGGCGGTTCCGATCGGCAGCTTTCCCTCATACACCGTGCCCGGAAGGACCAGTTGTTGAAAGGCCTCTCCGACGCGACCGCCGTACCCCTGCGCCCTCAGCCTCCACTCGTCGACGACTATTCCTCTCTCTTCGACTACATCTGTCTCGGTGAGCGTTGCCTCACCAGCCCATTCCCGCAGTACATCGATTCCGAGGGCGATCAAATCGTCGTCTGCAGACAATGAGAGCTCATAGACAGTCTCGTCGAATGACGTGTGGGCGTTGATATCGGGACCGAACCGGGGGCCAAACGACTCCAGGACCGCGATCAGCTCGTTTCGGGGGAACCGCTCCGTCCCGTTGAACATCATGTGCTCGAGGAAGTGGGCGGAGCCGGCCTGATCGTCATCCTCCTGTAGCGAGCCAACGTTGACCAGAAGTTTCAGCTCGACCCTTTCGCCGGGAGAATCGTTGAACCGGATGTAATAGGTCAGATCATTGTCGAGGGTTCCGAATCGCACGTCTGGATCGACGGGCAGTGACTCCTCCAGCGCCGGGTCCAGGGTTGCAGCGGTTGTCCCCACCGGCGTCGAAGAGCCTGGCTTTGGAAGAGTGGTGGTGCTGGGTACGGTCGAAGCCGTGCACGCGGTAATAGCCACCGCGAACAGGACGGTTATCGATCCTCTCAGTTTGATCCTCGAATTACGCTTCACGACTGGAGTTTGACCATACGACAATCAACCCTCGAATCGATTGGACTCTTTGTGTAGTTGGCCCGTTATGTATTTGATTTGTCGAAAGGAGAAGTGATGAGCCTCGGAATTGGACTACTTGGCGCCCAGTTGCGCCCAGGGGAAACTGATTGGTCTCGTGCGTATGAAGAGACCGTCAAGTTGGCAGTGGAGGCCGAACGACTTGGCCTCAGCTCGGTCTGGACGACGGAGCACCACTTCGTGGACGACGGATACATGCCCTCTCTCGCGGTGGTCAGTGGAGCGATAGCTGCTGCCACCTCTAGGATCGAGATTGGCACAGGTGTGATCCTCGCTCCGTTACATCATCCTCTGCGTCTTGCCGAAGACGCTGCCACGGTGAGCCTGCTGAGCGGCGGCCGTTTCACTCTGGGTCTGGGACTCGGATGGAGCGAGACAGAATTCGCCGGACTCGGAGCGAACCCGAGAACTCGGGGTGCGGCCATGGAGGAGATCCTGTCCATCCTTCCAAGGGCCTGGTCAGGAGAGCCGTTTCGCCACAAGGGGAAGATCTACGACCTACCAGAACTGGCGGTACGACCAAAGCCCTCGAAACACATTCAGATACTGATCGGCGGTGGCGCAGAACCCGCGATCCGCCGGGCTGCCCGTCTGGCTGACGGGATCTATGCCAACACTCCCCGCAACATCTTTCTCCAACAGTTGGATTGGATTCGTGATGAGTGTGACCGGGTGGGACGCGACCCGTCCGAACTACGAATAGTCCACTATTCGGTGATGCTCCCAGCCAACTCTGAGGCCGAAGCATTGGAGCGGTATACACAACATCTTTGGCAACTGATGTGGAAGTACTCTGACATGGAGGCGTCGGCAACCCGCCCGGGCCCGCCCCCTACGGCCCCAGAATTCACTGAGGAGAACCGAGACCAGCTCTTCGGGCGGGCAACGCTCGTTGGATCACCAGACCAGATCGTCTCCTCGCTGCTTGATCTCCGTCAAGCTGCCGGTGTTCCGGTGGAGTTCGTCGCCCGCAGCCACTTCCCGACTCTTGAATATTCAGACCAAGTGGAGCTCATGCAGACCCTTGCCGAAGAGGTGGCCGTACACATCTGAGCGGCCCTCAAGTTAGTCCGCCGTAGGTGATGTTGGTGAGGGCAGCCATTTCGCGATCGAAGGTTGTCAGGTCGTCGATGCACAGTTGATCGAGTCGAGTGTGCCCACATGCCCTCGCCAGCAGCGACATGAGCTCCGTACTTGCCCTGAAGAAGCGATTGAGTCGCTCGGCGGCTTCCTCCACCGGCAAACGCGCCCGTAAGTGGGGGCGCTGTGTGGCGATTCCAACCGGACAGTTGTTGGTTGCACAGGCACGCATACCCAAACAGCCGATCGCCTGCATCGCCGAGTTGGCAACAGCGACGGCATCAGCGCCGAGAGCCATGGCTTTGGCAAAATCGGCGGGGGTGCGCAGACCACCGGTCACGATGAGTGTGACGTCGTCGCGTCCTCGGACCTCGAGATGGCGTCGGGCCCTCGCCAGGGCGGGGATTGTGGGCACCGAGATGTTGTCCCGAAACAAGACCGGGGCCGCACCTGTTCCACCACCACGTCCGTCCAAGATGATGTAATCGACGCCGATCCGGAGAGCGGCATCCATGTCGTCCTCAATGTGCTGTGCCGACATCTTGACGCCGATCGGGATTCCGTCTGTCTTCACCTTGACCTCCTCGGCAAACCGGCGAAAGTCGTGCTCATTCTCGAAGTCCTCGAACCGGCTGGGCGAGATGGCATCCTCACCGGGCTGGAGGCCCCTGACGGCGGCTATCTCCGGCGTCACTTTCAGACCGGGGAGATGTCCCCCGGTGCCGGTCTTGGCACCTTGTCCGAGCTTGAAGTGGAAGGCTTGGGTCTTGGCGACTTTGTCGAAGCTGAACCCGAACTTCCCGGAGGCATATTCGTAGAAGTACCGCGAGTTGGCCTCCTGCTCCTCGGGGAGCATCCCTCCCTCTCCCGAGCAGATCCCTGTGCCGGCCAGTTCGGCGCCTTTCGACATTGCCACCTTGGCCTCGAAGGACAAAGAACCGAAACTCATATCAGACACAAACAGGGGGATATCCAGGGTCAACGGACGGTCGGCGTCGGGACCGATGACGACCTCCGTTGCCACGGGGACGTCGTCGAGCTGGGGCAGTCGAGCCAACTGCGCCGTCACCAATTGGATGTCGTCCCATTTTGGAAGCTCACTGAACGGAACGCCCATTGACCCGACGGGACCGTGATGGCCGAGATAGTCCAGCCCTTCATTACCAAGCCGACGGATCAGGGCCCGATGCGGTTCCTCGGGCGAGCCATGATGGTCCTGGTAGGCGCCCTGATAAGCGGAGCGATCATAGGGTTGGGGGTGGGATTCCTCCCACATCAGGATCTCTTCCTCGTCGACGAAGAGTGAACCGTCCTTGATCCACGATGAGAACTTGTTGAGCTTCTCGTCGTTCGTATAACTGCTCACTCCCGTCATGTAGACGTAATCCCATCCGTGGAGACTGCAGATGAGATCGTTCCCGGAGATATGACCGTCGGCGAGCATGGCGCCTCTGTGGAGACACCGGCCGTACATCACCGAGTGGTTGTCGTCCCATCTGACTATGACCAGGTCTATGTTGCCGACCAGGGCACCAATCGGCTTCCGATCCGGAACTTCGCTCCATTCAGCGATCTTGACGGGCTTCACATCAAACCTCCTATCAAAGAGACCAGGCTAGGTCCGTGTTGTACGCAGTAGCGCTGTATCACCGCTGAACCACGGGTTTCGTACATCCTGTTGCAGCCTTACGGTCGGCCCGGCCTGTGGATTGATTACCGGATTGCACCTGGATTGGGCGCCCTTGGTGGTGGGTGGGTGCGTATATTCGGGCTGGTAACGACCGAAAGGAATTAGATGTCGTTTTGGGACAGTCTTGTAGACCGTCTGCAAAGTTTTGGTGAGACGGTGATCGAGTGGGCCATCCTGTTGGGGATCGCTCTTGTGGTGTTGGTGGTTGGCCGTTGGATCATCGGACTGATACGCAAAGCAATCCAGAAGGTTCTCGACGCTAAAGCGTTGGATGGTATTTGGAAACGTTCCGGTGTGGCCAAAGCCTTGGCAGAGGGCGACCAGACGCCAGCGTCGATCGTTGCCACCATTGTCTACGCCTACCTGATGGTCGGGTTGTTGGTGGTGGTAACCCGGATTCTTGGACTGTTGGCCATCGAAGTGCTGCTGATACGGCTACTGGCGTGGATACCGCTGCTACTCATCGCAGCCGCCATTGTCATCATCGCTGCCGCCGCCGGCAGTTGGGTCGCTGGTCTGGTGAAACCCTTCGCCGACGAACAGAACGTCCCCTGGCTGACATATGTGGTTCACATCGGAGTGATCCTCTTCGGACTGTTGTTCGCCATGGACATCCTCCGGGTGAGTTTCGCCGAAGACGTCGTCAAGATCGTGATCGGCTCAACCATGATCGCCCT
>Ga0255048_10001761_pt1 | contig 14535 bp, 14 predicted proteins | sample JV7_2_2_MG_FD_183619 | JGI IMG/M metagenome (GOLD analysis project Ga0255048, IMG submission 183619) | Seawater microbial communities from Jervis Inlet, British Columbia, Canada - JV7_2_2 | ecosystem: Environmental > Aquatic > Marine > Inlet | place: Canada: British Columbia | collected 2016-10-06
CCGTGCATGATCTCGACGTCGTCGCTCTTGTCGTAGACCAGGACGTGCCGAGCTCGGAGGTCTTCGAGCATCGCGACCCATTCGGCGATGAGCTCCTCGTTGGGGAGACCGGTCTCGGCGTCGCGCGCGCCGTCGATCTTCGCGGTTAGGATGCCCTGCGCGAATTTCTCGACGGCCGCCATGCTCTCGCTAAGTACGTGCTCTTTGCTGTACCAGACGAAACCAAGCGCCTCGCGCAATGCGGTACCGTGGCCTAGACTGGCCTCGTCGTCTTGGTAGACGTGCTTGATTGTGTGCAAAGCGTCGAGCCGCGTCTCGGGAATGAACTCCACCTTGCCGACGTCCCAACGTTCCCAGTGCGCGGATAGGTCGCCCTCGTCGTTGTGCGGGACAATCCTGAACATGCGCTTGTCAACGTCCTCGAGCCTGGTCGGTACCCACCAGGTCCGCGGCTTGCCGTCGCCGAGCCGGAGGATGCGCGGCTCGCCGTGGATCCGCGCGAAGCGGGCGCCGGAGAAGAACGCCCGCGCGAGGTTCATCCGCGCGGCCGTGAAGCCTTCGATCTCCTTGAGGAGCTCGGTGCCGACGTGAACGGCGCGCCGGCCGAGCTCGGCGGTCTCGTCTCGAGGGACGAGCGACCAGTCCTTGCCCGCGATCAAGTGCCGACGGTAGCCGACGGCGTGCCTGATATCGGCGTCGCGCAGCATCTTCTCCTCGACCTCGGGATCGCGGAGGAGCCATAGGCTAGGGTCGTGGAGCTCAACGGCGTTTCGGTAGACGCTGGAAAGCGCGCGCGTGTAGAGGTTGCGCGCCTGGTTGCGGAGTCTGATTTCCTGGCTCATGTCGGGAGGCCCTCGAAGCGGTCGGCGTCGAGGTCAAGGCTACCGGGCGGCCTGGCGACCGTCCAGTAGGCTCGGCGGTTCCGGTCGGCCCATCTCCTCACGCCACCGCGGCGGCGCCGGTGAAGAGGTCGATCGCGGTGGTGACGCTCACCGGCTCGCCTCGTAGTCGGCGGCGACGGCCTGGCCGACGTCGGTCTTGGCGACGTTCCGGCAGACGAGGCCGAAGTAAGCGCGGAGCTCGCTGTTGAGCTCGAGCTCGGCGAGCATCGAATCGGCCGAGCGGCCGACGGTGAGGGCGAAGCGATCGAGGACCGCGGGAGCGACGACGGCCTCGGCCGTGGTCAAGGGGAGGGAGGCGGCGACGCCGGCGAGGCGGCTTTGCTGTTGGTGGTTCATCGTGAGATGCTCCGGGTTTGAAGGGCGACCGGCCGGCCGGAGGGGCGCGCGTCCATGGCGCCGGCGGCGAAGGTCAGGAGGGCGAGGAAGATCAAGGCGCGCTTCATGCGTGTCAGTAGACACTAGTTTACATCGGGTGTCAAGCGCCCCCTCTTGGTTTTTATTCGAGGCCCTCGAGGTTGCTCATGCGGCCGAGCCTACCGGGCCGCCTGGCGGCCGTCTAGTCCTCGTCGTCGCCGTAGGCGCCCTTGGCGACCTTCTCGGTGATCTTGGCCTTGGCCGGGCGCTTGAAGAACGCGAAGCCCTCGTCGCGGTCGGACCGCTCAACCGTCGCCGTCATGGTGACAACGTCGCCGCGGTCGACCTCGTTGCGGATCGAGCTCGGGAGGGTTCCCCAAGCAACCCACTCGCCGCCGTCCTCGGTCGCGACGACGATCGTGCCGACCAGGCGGGCGCCGAAGTCGCTGTAGCGGGTCTCGACCTTGACGATCTTGCCGGTGAGCTCGAAGCGCCCCTCGGGAGCCGGGCGCCGGTCGGCCTCGCGCTTGGCCTCGCGCTCGACCTTGAGCTTGGCGTTCTTCTCCTCGAAGGTGACGCGGCCGTAGCCGTTGGCCTCGCACCAGTCGCGTTGACGCTCGAGGCTCGCCTCGCGCCGCTCGGCGGCCGCGGCCGCGCGCTTGTCGGCCTCGCGCTTGTTGGCCTTGAGGCGTTGCGCGACCTTCTTGACCGGCGTGAGGGTGACGTAGCGGGAGTTGCGGCCCTCGCAAGCGTAACAGACGCCGTGATAGGGCGAGTAGATGCCGGTGCCGCCGCAACGGTGGCATACGTGGGTCTCGCGGACCTTGTCGCCCTCGACGATCTCGAGGTAGTCGATGCCGTTGGCATCGAGCCAGGCGTAGGCGTCGGCGGTCGTGCGGATGGTCTTGGGGGCGATCGAGTTGTTGTTGCTGGTGCTCATGCGGACAAGTAGACACTAGTTGACGCGGGGAGTCAAGCGCCTCCCCTTGGTTTTTTTTAGACCTCGACGCGGTAGAGGTTGCAATGCGCGCAAGCCGAGAAGACGGCCGCGCCGCGCGTGATCTGGGCGACGGCCTCGTTGAGGTCGCCGGCGCGGTGCTCGCGGTAGCCGGCCTCGAGGAGGCCCTCGAGGACGCGCTCGCGCTCGCCGTCGGTGACCTCGCGCCGCGTGAAGAGGTAGCCGATGCCGGAGACGGCGACGGTGCCGTCGGCGAGCGTGACCTCGCGCCGGTGGTAGTTGGTCGAGTCGGTCATGCCGTCGAAGCTCTTGCCCTGCCAGGCGCCGGCGATCTCGTCGACCTCGGAGGCCGTCGGGCCGTCGACCCATGAGAGGTTGAGGGTGCCGTAGCCGGTACCGCGGCTCATGCGCCGGGCGAACTTGACGCCGGGGAACGCCTTGCGGAGAACCTTGACGAGGGCCTTCGCCGAGTCGACCGGGTTGAGCTCGACGAGCCCGGCCCGTCGCTTGGCTAGTTTATAGCTGTTCGGGTCGAATCCCGGCCGGAACCAAGCCCATACGCGCCCGTCACTGTTGACCGCCTGGCCTTCGTCGGCCGGGAGACCGAGCGCGCCGGTCACGTAATGACGCGCGAAGGACCGCTCGACGAGCCAACCGCCGAAGCGTAGGCCGCGCGACCAGACGACGACCGTGTCGTCGCTGGCGAAAGTGCGGGAGGGGGAGACGGCGACGCTGTTGGCGTTGGTGCTCATGCAGACAAGTAGACACTAGTTTACGTCGGGTGTCAAGCACCCCTTCTTGGTTTTTATTCGAGGCCCTCGAGATCGTCTGGAACTACCGGCGGCACCGGGGTCGCGAGCCGGCGGGAGACCTCGAGGAGCGCCGAGGATCGTCGCCAGAGGCGCTCGAGCTCGCCTGGCTCGATGACGTCGCGAGACGCGCGGAGCGTCGCCTCGAGTGATCTGGAGATATTGAGAAGGCGCCGGGCGACGGCCGCGCGCATGAGCTCGGTGTAGTTGTCCATGCCTGAGCCATCGACCAGGCGAACTCGAGACTTGAGCTAGGGCCGCCAGCGACCGGCGCGATCCTTGCCGGGCTCGATGAGTGGCGGCCGCTCGCTCGGATTGGTGCGTCGGTATTCGTCGGAGTCAATCGAGAGCGTCTTGGTGCGCGGCTGTAGAGCTCGTTGAGCGCCGACCGGGTGCGCCTTGAGCCATGACCAGGCGCCGCTCGTCGCGTCGGCCTCGTCGACTCGTTGCGTGCCGTCACCGGGGAAGCCCTCGACGATATCGAGATATGCCTGCGTCCAGGTGCCGGCAATGAGCCGGATGCCGTCGCGTTGCTCGGTGACTGGCTTGGCGGCGTCCTCACCCCACCAGGGAACGCGCGTGCCGGTGTAATGGTCGATCTCGGGACCTTCACCGCGCCTCGAGTAGCCGCGCTCGAGACAGGCCGCGACCGGGTCGCACCGGGCCGCCTTGCTGTTGCTCGAGCTCGGCGCGCGGACGACGTAGACGCGCTCGCGATCGTCGAGCTCGGCGCGCGGCCGCGCGTAGACACACTTGATCCCGTGGACCTTGAGCTTCTCGGCGATGCTCTCGACCTGGGCGACGCCGCCGCTACCGGGCTCGATCTCGAGGCCGACCGTGACCGTGCGGCCGTCGCCTCGAGCGACCGCGACGATACGCGCATCACGCTGACCTGGCGTCGCCTTGAAGCTCGCGCAATGTTCGACGGCGTAGACGCCGGAGCGGTGCCGCGCCATCTTGACACCGGCCGTATGCGCGGCGCCCTCGCTCACCGAGGCGGCGAGGTCCCACCACCGGACGCGACGACAATCCGCGGCCGGCCAGGCGTCGCGCTCCTCGAGGAGCGGGCCGAACCACTCGAGCCGGAAGTAGTCGCCAGGCTCGCGGGCTCGCCAGTCGCCGCGGAGGAGTTGCTCGCGCGTCGTCGGGTGGAGATGCTCGAGGCCGGCGATGTATGCGTCGCGGTCGATGTATGGATTGTCGACGACGCGAGCCGGGAAGAAGTCGAAGCCGTTACCGTCGAGCATGACGTCGAAGTCCTCGGCGACCCACGGATGACCGGGGCCGCCGGGGTTCGTCGCGCTCAAGGTGCGGAGCGGGACGTCGCTGGTCGTACTGCGCCGGATGCGCGAGAGACCGACGTATCGGTACGGCCGGCGGTCGGGGAATTGCGTGAGCTCGTCCCATGCCGAGAACTGGAACTCGGCACCCTGGTAGCGCCGCTCGTCGCCCTCGTGCTGCAAGTAGGCGAAGGTGATCTTGGCGCCGCTCGGGAAGCGGAAGGTCTTGTTGGTCCCGTCGTAGTGGACGCCGGGCTTGCCCTTCCACCAGTCGAGCGCGCGGTCGAGGATGGCGCCCGGAAGGGCGAGGTCGGTGTAGGTGCGACGGAACAGGATGCCGGCGTAGTCGCCGCGGTCGACGTACTGCGCGGCCGCCATGAGCAAGGCGTCGGAGTTGTGCGTCACGATATGGCCCTCGCCTACGTAGAGCCCGGCCGGGTTGCTGACGGTGATGCACACAGCCTCGGCGCGTCGGGTCTTCTCGATGCTGACCACCGCGCGCATGAGCTCGGCGCCACCGTTCCACCGGTCGAGACACCTCTCGCGCTTGCGGGGGAGCCGGAACACCGCCGACGTCTTCCGCATCCAGACGCGCACCGTGTAGCTCGGGCGACCTTCGAGGCGTTCGCCGTGCAACGTGTAGCGGGTGATACGCTCGCGAACGCGCGCTTTACCACCGAGGCCGCGCACCAGGTCGCGAACGTCCTCGGCAAGCTGGCGGCTCGTCGACGTGTAGTAACACCGGCCGCGCGTGTCGACCGTGCCGTCGGTGTCCATGAGGCCGCGGAGGACCTCGAGGCGGTAGTCGATCGGCGCGGTCTGCACGTATGCGGGAATGAACTTCTCCCACGATCGGCACGCGCCGAGCTTGTTGTTGCGGACCCACTGGCGCCATTGCTTCGCCAGGTCGCCGACGATCCCGAAGCTATCAGGTTCGGCATGTTGCGAGCATCCGAGCTCGAGGAGGTAGTCGCGGATCTCGGGGTCGACGGTGGTGACGGTCCCGTTGCGGCATCCGTCGCCGAGATACAGCCCGACGAAGTAGGGCGGCAGCCCTGTACCGGTGCGACCGTTGACCGTGAAGAGGACCGGCTCCGTCAACGGGACACGGGGTTGCTCACCGCGCTCGATGAGCTCGAGGAGCTCGCCGGTGTCGCCGACCCGTAGCGTCGCCCACCGGTCGCCGGTCCGCGGCTCGGTGCCGAGGTTGTCGGCCGCGTATTCGCGCTGCGTCGACGCCTTGGTTCCGGGGCGTCTGCCAACGCGGCCGCATCGCTTGTAGGCCCATAGGTGTTCGAGGCCGACTTCGATCGAAGCGCCGTCGTCGGTGGTGATCTTGTAGATATCGCGCGACCCCTGGGGGTGGACTGCGATAACGCGGCACGAGCCGCCGGTTGTGGGGTCGGTCACGGCGTCGCCGACCTCGAGGTCGCCGATCGGCCGCCACCCTTTAGGAGTGAGCACGGGGGAGTCCATCGGCGAGAGCTTACCACCACCGGCGGAACCGCCGTAGAGCGCCTGATAGACCTCGGGGCCGGCGCTCTCCGGTCGATCAAGGTGACCGCGGAGAAAGTGCCATTGCATCGGAAGCGGGAAGTGACCGCCAAGATATGGGTTGCCGATGATCCCTGGGCAGAGCGCCGCGTAGGCGTCGAGGATCTCATCGCGCGCCTGGTGCTCGAGCTCGTGCCGATCGGTCACCGATCGCCGAGGCGATTGACTAGCCGGCCGTGCCGATCTCGAGCAGACCTGGCGCCCGCGAGCAAGTCGACGTCATCGCCGGCCTCATCCTCGAGACGCGTCGCAAGCTCGTCGGCTTCGACGATCTCGGCCTTCGCGGCCTCGATCTTGGTGGGCTCGGTGGTCTCGACCTCGAGCGGGTCGGGCTCGGTGGTCTCGACCTCGAGCGGGTCGGGCTCGGTGGTCTCGACCTCGAGCGGGTCGGGCTCGGTGGTCTCGACCTCGAGCGGGTCGGGCTCGGTGGATTCGGGGGTCGTGGTCTCGCCGTTGGTCATGATAGAAGCTCCTCGACGGCCGCGGCCGCCTTGTCCTCGGCTATCTTGACGACGACATCGGCCGGTTTCAAGTCGGCAAGCGCGCCGAGTTGCGTGCCGCGCTCGCGCGCGATCGTGACCAGGCGCTCGAGATGCTCGGCGAGCGTCGGCGCACCGGTGCCGTCGGCGGTGACCGGCGGTGCCTGGGGGATCGCGCCGGCGCCGAGCTCGAGGTTGATGAGCGCCTTGTCGATAGGACCGCATAGACGGTCGATCAAGACCTTGGCCGCCGCCGCGTCACCGCGTGACGCTCGCGACGCCAAGCCCTTCGTCGCGAGCCAGACGAGGTCCGAGAGCTTGACGCCCGCCTCCCTGGCCTTGGTCCGACATACCGACATGAAATCAAGCGACCCTTTGGGACGGCCGGGACCTGCGATCTTGTGGCCGGGCAACAGCCGGCCGGTAACCGGGTCGCGGTTACGTGGGTCGGCGCTCTCGTCGGGATCGAGCCATGGCTCGCCCGCGTCGATGTCGCGACGATCGCGGCCTGGCCGCCTGTCGATGGTATGTTCGCGATCATCGCGGCGGCTGGCTTTGGTAGCCCGTTTCGCCCCTTTGCCTGATACGCCCGCGCTTGCGTCGGTCTCGGTCGCCATGCCGTTACTGTAGCAGAGCCATTTCAGCCGCGCTACCGGCGTCGATTAGCGTGGCCTTCTCGCCCGTCAACGCCTCCCACCGCGCGATGGTGACGTCGCAATAGGCCGGGCTGATCTCGATGCCGTAGCAGGTTCGGCCGAGTTGCTCGGCGGCGATCAGGGTGGTGCCGGAGCCGAGGAAGGGTTCCGCGATGGTTGCCCCTTCCGGTGTGCTCGACTTGATGGCGCGGGAGATCATCGCGACTGGCTTCGGCGTTGCGTGCCCTTGTCGGTCTTCTCCGGTGACGCGGGGGAACTCCCACACGTCGGTCATGTTGTCGTGCGTGTTGTCGAAGTAGGCGCGGGTTGCATAGAACGCCTGCTTGAGTTCGTCGTGGTCGCGCTTGAGTTCGTCGTGGTCGCGCTTGAGTTCGTCGTGGTCGCGCTTGAAGGCGTCGTGGTCGCGCGCTGCTGTCTGTAACTTCTCGTAGTGCTCGCGGGGGATGAGCGTCCATTGCGACTTCGTGAACCAGTGACCGTGCATCCCGACGCCACAGATTCGCGCGATGTCCTTGGCATCCCACCCCATAGCGTCGCAGTCGGCGGCAAGGACAGACCGAACAGGCTCCCAGCCCTCCCAATAGTTGTCGGCGTTGTTATTGAACCCCTGCTCGCCGAGCATGAAGAAAAGGCAGCGTTCGGTCGGGTGATACATCCTCCGCGATTCCAGAGGCACGCCAGAGACCAGCATTGTCGGGTTGTCTTCGCGCTTGTCCCACGTGATCTCGCTGCGGAACGTCAGCCGCTCGGAGTCCTTCAGCCCGCCCTGATACCACAGCCGCCAGAGGTTTTCCGGGTTCCCCCAGATGTAGGCGCTCCCGTTGTCGTCGACATGGGGACGGAATGCGTTCCACCACGACATCTGGAAGGCGTCGAGTTTCTCGCGGTAGAGGTTGTCGTTCGCGATCCCGGCGGATTCCTTCCCCATCCCATACGGCGGGTCAGCGTGAACGAGTGGCGCCTTCTCGCCATCCATCACCCGCGCCACGTCATCCTTACTCGTCGAATCCCCGCACAACACCCGGTGCCGCCCCAGCGCCCAGAGGTCCCCCGGCTTCGTGACCGGGTCGGCGGGTGGCTCGGGGATCTCGTCTTCGACGACACCGACCGGAGGTTCATCGCCCACGAGCGCCTCCAAGTCGTCATCGCTGAACCCAAGCTCGTCGAGCCCAACGCCGTCAACTTCGAGCGCCTTGAGCGTCGCGGCGAGCGTCGCGTCGTCCCATTCCGCCAGCTCGCTCGTCCGGTTGTCGGCGATCGCGAACGCCGTCGCCTCGACGTTCGTCTCGTCGACAACCACAGCCGCGATCTCCGTCCAGCCAAGAGCGCGCGCGGCTTCGACGCGCCCATTGCCGGCGCGGACAACCATCCCCTCGCGCTGCACGACGACCGGGAGCCGCTGCCCGAACCTCGTCAAGCTGCTCTTGATCGCGTCGAGGTTCTTGCCGCTGTGCGTTCGGGCGTTGGCCCCGTCTAAATTGAGATCAGCCAGAGGCATGACCAGAGAACGTAGAGCGTCGGCGACATTCATGCCGCGCCCCGCCAGTACTCGAGAAGCGCCGCCGGGTCGCGGTTGCCTTTCTCGGCGTGGTGGATCCACCGCGCCGCCAGTCCGCTAACGGCCGCCAGCCCGGCGATCGTGAGGCCAGCGCGTCTACGCAACAGCCGGCACTCCTCGGCGCTCGTGATCCCGCCAAGCGCCGGCGCCGGCCAGGCGCTTTGTAGCTCGGCCTCGCCGCGTTCCGCCCATTTGTAGCGGTCGAGCGTCCAGCCGAGCAAGTCGGCGGCCTCGTGTTGCGTCAAGCCGGCGCGACGTCTCGAGACCTCGAGGCGCTCGGCCTTGGTGAGCGTGCGCGGGTCGATGATAGTCGCGTCGGTCACGGTAAGATCTCCCAGATAGCGACGAAGACGCCTGGCTCCTCGTCAGGATGCGCCCATCGCTTCGAGGTGCGCCCGTCGACAACCTGGGCGTCGTCGCACCATACCAACGAAGGCCCGCCGTCGAAGGGGCCGAGCGCGTCGAGCGCGGCCTTCTCGAGGTTGTCCTTGTCTGGCTTCTGCGTGTGGAACATCGGAGCACGGTCGCGGATCTTCCCAGAATTGCGCCCGGTCCTCAAGTGGCTCTTCGGCCGACGGAAGCGGAAGGCCAGGAAGACGGCCACCGCGACACCGGGCTCGACCAGGCCCTCGGCGCCCTCATGCTCGAGCTCAGGAAGCGCCGCCGCGCGGATCGCGTGCTTCCACTTGTGGGCCGACCTGGGCACATAGATCCTGACGCGCTTGCCGGGGAGCGTCGAGGCGCGTGGTCGCGGCTCGGGTTGAGGGTCACCGGGGGTATCAAAAACGAGAAGCCGGCCTCGGCGTTGGTTCGTGGTCCATTCTAAAGAATGGAACCGACGAACCAGAGCCTCTTCGATGGCGTTGGTTCGGTCCGGTTTGTCGGGTCTAGTCGTCATAACTAGCTATCCTCGCTCGGGTTCTGACGTCTTGGTTCGCTTGGTTCGTCGTGGTTTGTTGGCTCGCGAACCATCTCTAGTTGACACTTTTGGTTCGTCGCCCTCCGCTCCGCCTGCGTGATCGCGTTAGAGCCCTGCGCCGTAACGACATACGACGATCGCCGGCCGTTCTTGCTGGAGTCGGCGCGAACCAAGCCGGCGCCTACTAAAGCCTCGATTCGATTCTTCAGCGCCGTGCGTCCCATGCCGACCGCCGCCGCAAGCTCACGCTCGCCGGGCATCTCGCCGCCGAGCTCGGCGAGCTTGACGAGGAGCGTGAGCGTCTCGTCGCCGGTCGCCTGCTCGAAGACCTCGGCCGGGTCGGGCGGGGAGTCGGTCAAGGTGATCGCCGTGCGCGGCGAGCCGTCGGGCTTCTTGCCGACGATGACCGGGATCAGGGTACCTACGAGCGGTTCCTCGGGCAGGCCCGCTCCTTTGATCTTGGTGGGCGTGAGGATGAGCCGGCTACGACCGACGAGGCTCGCCTTGATCTCGGTGTCGAGAGCCCCAAGAAGCGTGCTAGACCCGCGGCCGGCTTCCTCGTTGCCCTTGCTCGGGTGATGCGTGCAGAGGACGAGGCACTTGTCGAGCGTGCGCGAGAGCAAGCCGCAACCGTCGACAAATGCTTGCATATCCTCGGTGCTGCTCTCGTTGCCGCCGCCGAAGTTGCGGGCCAGGGTGTCGACGACGACCAGGCGAGGGGCGGCGTCACCGGTGACGGCCTTGATTCTGGCGAGCCAGGCGCCGACGTTATCGGCGTCGATGAGCCGGCCAGGCTCGCGCGTGAAGTAGAGCGGGAGGTCGGAGCCTCGGAGGAGCGGGTCGATCGCGTCGAGTTGACCAAGGACGCGGTCGCGGACGCCGGCCTCGTCCTCGCCGACAAAGAAGACTACCGGGCCGTGCGCGTTCATCTTGCGGCCGAAGTGGGTATCGGCGCCGCTCGCCGTATGGACCGCGAGCAAGAGCGCGGCCGGTGTCTTGCCCTGGCCTGGCTTGCCGAAGATGCTCGCCAGGCCGTCGGCGGGGTAGAGCTCATCGACGAGCCAGGTACGCCCCTCGACGGCCGCGATGAAGTCGTCGACCTGGAGAATGATGCCGAGCTCGCGCTCGACCTCGGCGGCCTTGGCAGCCTCTATTTGCTCCTCGGTGGGCATCTCGTCGCTCGAGGTGTAGTCGTCGCCGAAGGCTTCGGGATCGGTCCTGGGGGCCTTTACGTCCACCCGGCCGACCTCGGCGGCGACCCAATGCTCGCGGCGGTAGCGGTCGGGCTCGGCGCTGTCGACCATGCCGGCACCGTAAGCCGTGCGCGTGAGGAGATACTCGACGGCCTCGAGGCCGTGGCCGCGGGCGGCGCGAACAACGCGTTTCACCAGGCGCCAGAAGCCCTCGCTCGCGGTCTTGCCAGGTACGACCGTCTCCCAGTCACCGGCGACGAGGAGCTCGCCCTCGGGGTGGGCCTGGACGAGCCGGTCGATCGTGTCGAGTTCCGGGGCGTCACCGACGCCCTCGGGAAGCTCGGGCGTGATTTCTTGCTCGACGAAGGGGTAGCGGTTGGTGAGCCAGTCGAGCGACCGGAGCGTCTCGGGTTGCGCGCTCGAGGTCGGTAGACGATCGCCGGATACGGTGATATAGCAGGGCCGGCCGAGGCCGAAGGTTTCAATCTCGGGCTTTTTGGTCGTGTTCGGGGCGGCCTCTAGATCGGCCTCGATCTTGCGGAGCTCGCCGTCGGGCGGGTTGGTGACGAGCGCCAGCAGACGAAGACCTTGGCCGCTCGGCGTGATCTCGGTGTAGCTGTTCTTGTGCTGCGCGATGAACTCCTCGACCCAGGGCATGAGCGCACCCGTGACCGGGTCGCGGCACGCATCGCAATCGAAGCCGACGACCGTCTTGCCGTCGATGACGAGCCGGCCGGTGAGCACAAGGCCAGGCTCATACCCGGCCGCCAGGACCTCGGCGAGCGTGTAGGGCGTGTCGAGTTTGGTACTAAACCGGCGGCCGTCGAGGTGCCTGGGCACCTTCCGCGTCTTGCCGTGGCTCTTGGCGGCCCGCCATCCGCACCATACGCGACGGTCTGTGAGTTGTTGCTGAAGACGGCCGACGGTGGTAATATCGAGCATGTTGGACAGTTCTAAAGGGGGCGGTTCGACTTGCTCAGGCGGCCGCCGCGCTCGACGCGCGACGGTCGCCGTTTTCGTTCCTCACTCCCCATACTGCCAACGGCGCACGACCGAAACAAGCGTCAGGGAAAATTAGAGGACGCGCTTGACGCGGGGAATTCCGGCGCTACCGTCGCCGCTCCTGAACTTTGAATTCTGACACCGTCATGCAACTCTACCCCCACCAGGCCACCGGCCGCGACTGGCTCGCATCGCACAAGGTCGGCCTCCTCGCGGACGAACAAGGGCTCGGCAAGACCATCACCGCGATCGTCGCCGCCGACAAGATCCGCGCCTCGCGCATCCTGGTAGTGTCGCCAACCGTCGTGTTGTGGAACTGGGCGGCCGAGTTCGCGGCCTGGTCGCCGGGTCGGAAGTGCCAGGTGATCTCGACCGGCAAGCAAAGGCTCGAGCCAGGCGCCGACGTCGTCGTCGTGACGCATGGCCTTCTCTTGCGGCCGTTCATCCTCGACCAATTGATCCGCGCCGACTGGACCGTCGTGATCGTCGATGAGGCCCATGCCTTCAAGTCGCGCGACGCCAAGCGGACGCGCGCCCTCTACGGCTCGGTCATCGGCGCGGCGCGCGCGTGCTGGATCCTGACGGGTACGCCGTGCCCGAATCACGCCGGCGAGCTCTGGACGCATCTCGACGCCCTGGCGCCGGGGCGCATCGAGCTCGACGGTGGTGGTCGCCAGTTGCGCGAGCACGAGTTCGTCGATCGGTTCTGCCACTGGCGGCAGACTCCCTACGGCCGCAAGGTCACCGGCAACCGGCGCGACCGGTTGCCAGAGCTCAAGAAGCGCCTCGACGGGTTCATACTGCGAAGGCTCAAGAAGAACGAGCTAAAGGACCTTCCGCCGATCCGCTTCGAGACCGTCCACTTGCGGCCGCTCGAGTTGCCGGCCGCGCTCGCCGCCTTGTCGGGGACGTTGAGCGGGCGCGTTGAGGAGGCGCTCGCCGGCGCCGAGGACGCGGCCGACGTCTTCGAGCGGCTCAAGGACTCGGAGGACTTCACCAGGTTCCGCCGGTTGTGCGGGATGGCGAAGGCCGAGCCGGTCGCCGAGCTCCTCGAGCAGGAACTCGAAAGCGGGTCGCTCGAGAAGGTCGTCGTCTTCGCCTGGCATGGCGCCGTCATCGAGAAGCTCGCCGAGAAGCTCGAGCGGTTCGGGTGTATGACGATAACCGGCGCGACGCCGGCGCTCGAGCGGCGCCAGATCGTCGAACGGTTCCAGATGCCGACGGTAGTATCTCGTCGCCGGGTCATCATCGCCAACATCGACGCCGGCGGTGTCGGCATTACGCTCACCGCGGCGAGCGACGTGGTATTCGCCGAGCAGTCGTGGACGCCCGGCGACAACGCGCAAGCGGCCGACCGCTGTCACCGCATCGGCCAAACCGAGAAGGTGCACGTCCGCTTTGTATCTCTGGCGGGGACGATCGACGAGGCCGTCACCGCGACCCTACGAACCAAGGCCAGGATGATCCGCGAGGTACTGGACTCATGAACGAAAAGCAACACGACGGCACCGCGATCAAGGAGAAGTCGCCGCGCAAAACGCCGCGCATCCTCGACCCTGGTAGCCCGCGTGGTAGACAGCGCGTCGCCGCGCAACGCAAGACCGCGGAGGTCATGATTACCTCACTGACCTCGGCGCACGACCAATCCGCCGGCTACCCTATCGAGTCGCTCCGCGAGCACTCCCCCGATACCGCTCAAGAGCTCGAAGCCGCGCTCTGGCGCCAAACCAAATTCCCCGCGACGAGCTAATTGACGGTGCCGCCGTCCGCGAGTCGTTTCCCAACTCCGAAACGGAGCAACTAAATGCCAACGAAGACAAAATTGATCCCGGTTGAAGCTCTTTTCGTCGACCGCAAGCCGCCCGCCGTCCAACGACCGGAGCCGAGCCCGGCCGCGTTGCGTAAGCTTACGAACAACTGGAGCGACCTCCCTGAACTCGTGTTGCACGTCAGCGAGCGCGTTGACCTGTTGGGGGAAGGCCGTTTCCATATCATCGACGGCCAGCACCGGTGGATGGCGGCGAAGCTCCTGAATATCCCGCGGCTCCGTTGCATCGTCTATAACGGCCTCTCGAGGAAGGAGGAGGCCGACTTGTTTCTCGTGCTCAACAACACCAAGAACGTCTCGGCGATGGACCGGTGGTGCGCGCGTATCACCGCGAGGGATCCCGCTGTGCTTGGCGTCATCAACTGTATGCGCTCGCTCGGTTGGACCGTCGGACGCAGTCCGGGGAACACGCAGACGAACGCCGTCATCGCGCTCGAGCACTGCTGGGACCTCGACGAAACGGGCGACGCGCTGGCGCGCGGTGTCGATATCTTGCTCGAAGCCTACGGGCGCGAGCGGGACGGCAACAACGACCATATGAGCGGCCTGCTAATCGAGGCCGCGGCGCGATATATCTACTTGAGCGAAGACACTCGCGCGGTGACCTCTATCGCGCGCGCAATGACGCGGCGCAACTCGAAGGTCTCGTCACCGACTAAATGGCTCAACAACGCTCGCACGCTCGCGTCGATGAGCAACGGCACCGCGATCAAGGAATTCGCACTTTCCCTACTCTCTGAACGTCTCAAAACCCGTTCCAAAACCGGAGTCTAAAACCATGATAACGACATTAACCCTCACCCTCGACCTCGCAGACCTGGCCGCCGTCGAACGCATCCGCCTCGTTTTCGACGGCATCGCCGCCGGCCTGCACCCCAACTGGGTAACGGCGCCGCTCGTCGAAGCGCCGAAGCCGGAGCCGGAGCCGGAGCCGGAGCCGGAGCCGGAGCCGGAGCCGGAGCCGGAGCCCGTCGCCAAGAAGCCGGCCAAGAAGAAGAAGAAGAAGGCCGCCAAGAAGCCGGCCGCGCCTGCCGTATCCGAGG
>Ga0255048_10001764_pt1 | contig 14520 bp, 16 predicted proteins | sample JV7_2_2_MG_FD_183619 | JGI IMG/M metagenome (GOLD analysis project Ga0255048, IMG submission 183619) | Seawater microbial communities from Jervis Inlet, British Columbia, Canada - JV7_2_2 | ecosystem: Environmental > Aquatic > Marine > Inlet | place: Canada: British Columbia | collected 2016-10-06
TCTCGAACTCGCACTCACCTGCTCGTCGCGGATCTGTTCGAAGAGCCCGAAGACCCAACTCGGTCAGCCGGAGGTCCAACTCGGCCTCATCCCCGGCGCAGGCGGCACGCAGCGACTCCCGGAACTCGTCGGACTCGCCGCAGCTCTCGAGATGATCATGGGTGGCAAACCCGTGCGACCGCACAAGGCCAAGAAGCTCGGCCTGGTCGACGAGGTGACTCCTCCCGAGGTTCTGCTCGAGGTTGCTCAGACGCGAGCAGCCGAGGCGATCGGTGCGGAGCCCGAGGAGCCAATCATCGCCCTCAACGTGTCACCTGACGATCTTCAGAAGCTCGCGCTCGAGAGGAATCCCGCCGGGCGCAAGGTACTGTGGAAGAAGGCCTTCGAGACGATGACATCCCAGACGAAGGGCCACTATCCCGCACCGAAGCGAGCCTTCGAGGCCATCAAGATCGGAACTGAACAGGGAAGGGCTGCCGGTGTCGCTGCCGAGATCCGTTTCTTCGCAGAACTCGTCATGACACCTGAGTCTGCTGCACTCCAATCGATCTTCTTCGCAACGACCGAGCTCAAGAGTGATACAGGGATCGACTCGAAGACGGAGCCTGCCGACATCACGAACGTCGCCGTGCTCGGCGGCGGACTCATGGGCGGCGGTATCGCCGCGGTTTCCACACTCAAGGCCAACAAGAACGTTCGCATCAAGGAAGTCGACAACGCAGGAGTGGGCCGCGGACTTGCCTATGTGAACAAGGTCGTCTCCAAGCAGGCGCGACGGCGCCGAATGTCCCCATTCGAGGTTGATCAGTGCCTGAACCGGGTGACAGGGTCCTCCACATGGGACGGCTTCGCCGGAACGGACATCATCATCGAGGCGGTCTTCGAGGATCTCGACCTCAAGCAGAGCATCGTCAAGGAGGTCGAGGCCGTCGTCGGCGCAGACACGATCTTCGCATCGAACACGTCGACGCTTCCCATAACAAGGATCGCCGAGGCATCCGAACGCCCTGAGCAAGTCGTCGGTATGCACTACTTCTCCCCCGTTGAGAAGATGCCGCTCCTCGAGGTCATCACCACAGACAAGACCGCCGACTGGGTCACTGCTACAGCCGTCCAGCTTGGCAAGGAGCAGGGCAAGACGGTGATTGTCGTCAACGACGGTACCGGCTTCTACACGTCACGGCTTCTCGGCCCCTACCTCAATGAGGCTGCGTTCCTGCTCGAGGAAGGGGCGTCGGTTGAGGCAATCGACATGGCCATGGAGCATTGGGGATTCCCCGTCGGGCCACTGCTCCTGACCGATGAAGTCGGCATCGACGTCGGCGCTCACGTCGCGACCATCCTCCACGTTGCCTTCGGTGAACGGATGATGGGGCCTGACATGATGGCCGGCCTCGTCGACGATGACCGGAAAGGCCGCAAGAACGGCCGCGGCTTCTACAAGTACACGGACGGTGAGCGGAGCGGCGTGGATCCTACGGTTTACGACGCTCTCGGTCTCGACGAGCGGGTGCCTGTGTCCAAGAAGGGCGTGACCGAACGGCTCACGATGGCGTTCATCAACGAAGCGGCTCTCTGCCTCCAGGAAGGCATCCTGAGATCGGCCAGGGACGGAGACATAGGAGCGGTGTTCGGCCTCGGTTATCCGCCGTTCCGCGGCGGACCGTTCTTCACAGTTGATCAGATGGGCGCAGACCTCGTGGTTGCCAGACTCGAGGCGCTCGAGGCCCGCTTCGGCGAACGCTTCGCCCCAGCCCAGATCCTCAAAGATCACGCCAAGAAGGGCACGAAGTTCCGAAGCTGAGAACCGACAGCCGGAAGCTGACAGCTGAACCACATATGCACGACCCTGCATATGTTCGGCAGGCGTTGTACTCCGAATTCAGACCGCGGGCATCGTGAGCTGCTCTGCCATCACATCGAGGAGCAGATCGAGAGCTTCGTTGATCTTGGGCGAGGTCACCTTGTAGTAGACGCGCTGGCCCTCGCGCCTCGATGAAACAAGACCCTTGTTCTTGAGAATCGCAAGATGCTGGGATGCGTTTGCCTGCTGGATTTGCGTGATGTCACAGAGCTCCGTGACCGACCGCTCCCCGTCACGAAGTGCGTTGATGAGGATGAGTCTCTTCGGGTCGGCAAACCCCTTGCAGACACTTGCGTGTAGCTGATAGAGCTCTTCTCTGATCTCTGACATAGCCATCACTATGGCACGCGCTCGGGGCTTGGCCAACACGAATCTGCAGAACCGTTTGCATCACTCGGCCCCGATATGCATAATGATCCGGAGATATGCGCAGATGCGAATGTCTCTGGAGGGCCGCCACAGCCGTTGCCTGAGTCATCCCCTCCACCCCAACGAGGAGGCAGCATGGACGAAATGAAAGCCGACCAACTGCTCGACTGCTCCGGAATGCTGTGTCCGATGCCGGTTGTCAGGACGTCGCAAGCAATCAAGACAATTGAGATTGGCCAAGTACTCGAGATGGTGGCAACCGATCCAGGTGCCCCACCAGACATGGAAGCGTGGGCTCGCCAGACAGGCCACCCCTTGCTGAAGCAATCTGCAGGGGACGGCGAGTATCGATTCTGGTTCAGACGGACGAAGTGAGAGAGGCCCCACAATGACTGACGTAGGCGAACGTACATTCACAGCCCCAGCAGCGAACGCTCCGATGGAGCAAACAAGTGGCGACAGGCGCAAGCGAATGGCCCTTGTGGCATCCAAGGGTGGCCTGGACGAGGTGTACCCCGTCCTGATCCTGGCCACCACGGCATCGGCGCTCGACTGGGAGGTCGGGATCTTCTGCACCTTCTATGGCCTCGACATGGTCAATACGAAGCGCATGCACAGCCTTCAAGTGTCACCCCTCGGGAATGCAGCCGCGCCTCCGCCGATCAAGGGCAAGGAGATGGGCGTTCCGAACATCATCTCCATGATGCCCGGCATGACAAAGGTGGCGACCAAGATGATGAGAGGCTGGATGGAGGACTCCGGCATCCCCGCCTTTGACGAGATGATGGAGATGTGCCTCGATAGCGGGGTCGAGTTCTATGCGTGCGCCACAACGATGGGTGTCATGAACGTCGACCAAGCGGACATCATGGAACAGGCTTCGTGTCTTGGCGCGGCTGCGTTCCTCGATTTCGCAGCAGACGCAGATCTGGCAATGTTCGTCTAGGCAACAGGTGCTCACACGAGAAGCTGACCCGAGGAGGACGCTGAGTGGTAGAAGACCCGACGATCGTCTACGTGCAGACGCACGGAACGGATGAGATGCCCAAGGCTGCGACGCCGTTCTATCTGGCAACGGCCGCAGCGGCCATGGACATGGAGGTTTCGATCTACTTCACAATGCTCGGACCTTCTCTGCTGCGAAAGGACAGCGGGGATCTGACTGTGAAGGACGGCGGCGCCGCGCTTTCGACCTTCATCGACCAGGCGCAGGGCATCGGAGTCCGGCTTCTGGTCTGCCAACCGTCCCTCGATCTCAACGATCTCGAGATGGAGGATCTCATCGACGGCGTCGAGATGATCGGCGGAGCTGCGTTCAACGACATGGCAGCTGAGGCAGACGCTGTGATCAGCTTCTGATGTCTGTAACCGCACCTCCGATGACGTTCACCGCTGATCCGGGAGCAACGCTTGCTCCGTGCAGCTACACGGAAGTTCCCTACGCGGACAAGCTGAGCCTCTGGGAAGAAGTGAAGGCCGACGATCGGTTCCCTGACTATCTCTACGGGTGCTACGAGTGCGGTATCTGTGTTGCTTCGTGTCCATCCGCGAAGTACTACGACTTCTCGCCCCGCAAGATCGCTCAGGCTGCTGCGCGCGAGGATGTCGAATTGATCTACGAGCAGATGAACGATGATGTGTGGAACTGCTCCCAGTGCTTTTCGTGCAACCGCTGTCCCAGGGAGAACTCACCCGGAGGGTTGATCACGCTACTGCGGGAGGTCTCGGTGAAACATGGCCTCGCAGCGGCAAGGGAGGCCCTGGAGGGTTACGGGCGTGTGGTCTACAAGATCATGACCACAGGCACCCAGATCTCCCCAGACATGCTCCAGCCTGATGCATTCCCTGACTGGGGACCGGATGTCAAGAAGACATCGGACAATCTCGACTTGTGGCGCCGTGCACTCCCGCCCGAGACGCTTCACACCACAGAGATGAGCTGGCAGGTCTCAGACGAAACCCTGATCGAGCTGTATCTCATCTGGCTGCATTCAGACGTGATGGACATGATCGAAGAAGCAGACGAAGGACTCCACATGATCATCCTCGATGTCATGGAAGAGACCCTCGAAGACGCCGGATATGAGGTCTAGGAGCCCAACCATGACCACAGAAGCGACATTCATCCCACTCGACGCAATCCGCAAGCCACCGCCGCCCGATCCGGCGAACGCACCAACCGAGGATGTCCGCGAGAAGCTCTTCGAACTCGAGGATGCTGGTGAGCTGATCGTCCAGAGAGTGCCCGAACCGTATGTCGAGGTGACGACCAAGTACGGCCGGACCAAGAAGATCCCGGAGCAGATGACGTGGCACCACAAGTCCTGTGGACAGTGCGGCCACATACCCGGCTATTCGACGTCGATTTTCTGGTTGAACCGCCAGTTCGGGATGAACTACGTCGACCCAATGGATCAGACGTCGTGCACGGCGTGGAACTACTACGCATCAGCGACCTCGAATGCCCTCGCACAGGCTGCCGTTGCTTCACGCAACTTCGCGGCAGCCCATGCGACCGGCTACTACCCGCTCATCCACTGTGGGACGTCGTACGGGCACTACAAGGAGACGCGCGCGGAGCTGGTGCACCACGCCGAGCTGCGCCGCAAGGTTCGTGACATCATGGAAAAGCTGGACAAGCCTCTCGTCGTTCCGGAGGAGATCGTCCACTACTCCGAGTGGATCCACGCCATGCGGGACCGCATCGCCGAACGACAAGTGCGTGATTTTTTGGGCATCACGGCCTCGATTCACCCCGCGTGCCACTACTACAAGCTCGTCACAGAGGACGCCATCTACGACCCCGACATCTATGGAGGCCAGCGCACCGCAACAGTGACCGGCACCGTCATGGCTCTCGGGGCGACCGTTGGCGACTACTCGACCTTCTTCGACTGCTGTGGATTCGGCTTCAGACACATCCTCGTCCAGCGCGACTTCAGCCGGTCTTTCGCCACCCAGCGCAAGATCGAGATCATGAAGGAGGAGGCGAACCCAGACGTCGTCATCACCCATGACACAGGCTGCGTGACAACCCTCGACAAGAGCCAGTTCGCGGTGAAGGCGCACCAGCGAAACGTCGGGATCCCGGTGATGTCAGATGCCCAATTCGCGGCCCTCGCAATGGGCGCCCACCCCTATCGGGTCGTCCAGCTGCACTGGCACGCAACCGACTACACGGCGCTCCTCGAGAAGATGGGCATCGATTGGGAAGCGGCGTGGGCCGAGTTCGAAGCAGACCTGAAGCGCCTCGAGAGCGGCGAGATCGAGTACCTGAGCTGGGAGGACGCTGATGCATAGTGATCGTGTAGTGGTTGTGGGCGCCGGCCCCGCGGGGCTGGAGGCCGCAAGGCTCGCAGCCGAGCTTGGCAGCCCGGTGACCCTGATCGAAAAGAAGGACGTCGCGGGCGGCATGCCCATCCACGCTGACTACGCCGCGCTGACGCATCACTTCAGAGATGCCACCGGCGCCATGGCAGAAATGATCGATGCGGTGACGTCGAATAGCCTCGTCGACATTCGCACGGGGACCGAGATCACGGCAGTCAACGGTTCTGCCGGCGAGTTCTCGGTCACGGTGTCCTCGGACGGTTCGTCCCACGACATCGACGCGGGCGCCGTGATCCTCGCCACCGGGTTCCAGCACTTCGATCCGGGGCGTGAGACACAGCAGTACCAGTACTACGAGTACCCGGACGTCATCACGATCGCCGACGCCGAGAAGATGCTCAAGGATGAGAACTTCGTGACTCCATCCACAGGCAGGGCGCCAGAGCGTGTCGCGTTCGTCCAGTGCGTCGGATCGAGGGACCGCCAGATCGGAAACGAGTACTGCTCGAAGGTGTGCTGTGGCATCTCGTCGAAACAGGCGATTGAGATCCGCAGGATGGTGCCCGATGCAAGGGTGTTCATCTTCTACATCGACATGAGAATGTATGGGTACTGGGAGAACGAGATCTACTGGCCTGCCCAGGAAGAGCACAAGGTCAACTATGTCAAGGGCATCATCACTGAGATCCTGTCGAAGGACGGCAGGCTCGTTGTTCGGGGTGAGGACACCACGATGGGTCGCCCAATGGAGGTGGCCATGGACATGGTCATCCTCGCCGTCGGCATGGAGCCGAGCCAGGGAACCCGCGCAATGGCAGAGACGCTTGGTCTGCCCACCAACAAGTACGGCTTCATCGACACGGACCAAAATGTGCTCGACACGGTAACGACCACCGTGCCGGGCGTGTATGTCGCTGGTGCAGCAACCGGCCCCGCGGATCTCGATGATTCGATCGCATCAGCGGGCGCAGCGGCAGCGAAGGCCGTATCGATGCTTCGTTCAGCGGCGGTGCCAGTGTGACTACCGATCCAATGCTTGTTGGGCAGGTGATCGACACGCCCACTGCACAGGAATTCACGCGGCTGGCGCTTGAGCGTGTGTCGGCGCACGACCTCGGGGACATCGCCTCCAGACTTCAAACCAAGTCGGGCTTCTTCACGACAGCCTTCGGACCGGGGGCGGTCGATGACCTCGACGAGGATGCTGCAATGGCGTCCCTGCGGTACGTCTTCTCATCGCGGAGACGAGCGAAGGTGATTCTGACCACGTTGACCGTCGAGGGCTACAGGCGTGCGATACGAGGCCTGCTGTACGCAGACATGACACCTGGGCAGCGTCTCGAGCAGTTCGCGGAACTGATCGATGGAATCGGTCGCGATGTGCAGGAGGGAACGGGCCATGACCTCGGCTCGGAAATCCTCCATTTCACGGATCCCGACGCGTACTGGCTCTGGACGCGCTGGATGTGGAACCCATCCTCGGGCACAGGAGCACTCCCGCTCGTCATCATGGACGAGATCGATCTCGACGGCGGTACGGTGTCCGAAACGTACAGCCGCATCGGCATCGCCTATGCGTTCCTCAATGATGTCGGCGAGGCCGCCGGATTCCGTACAGAGGGATACGGGGTCTTCGGCACAGACGTGTTCCTTGCATCGGTCTACGCGGTGTACATGTATACGACACTGCGGATGCGGATGACCCAGGAATTCAATCGGATCATCCCTGAACTCGCAGACCTCGTGCAGAGACTCCTCGGCGTCCACAGATTGCCAGCCGCCGCTGAGGTGTCCTGATGAGTACGGATATCAGCCCAAAGATCGACCCGTCAAGAGTCATCGAGCACGAATCCTACGAACTCGAGGGCGTCGACATCTCCGGACACTGGAACCGGATGTTCGAGCAGCGTGTCATCTTCGACTACGACATCGAGAAGCTTGATCGCGTCATGGATCTCGATGGTGGCGAGTCGATGGGCTACTGCTACCAGTGCGCACAGTGCGTTGCGGTCTGCCCCGTTGACCACGTGGGCGACTATGGACCTCGAAAGATCTACAAGAAGCTCCAGGTCGGCATGGATTTCTTCGCGAGCGACGACCTGTGGCTCTGTACGACATGCGGCAACTGTCTGAGGGTATGCCCAAAAGAGGTGGACATGCTCCAGATCATGCCCGCCGTTCGCAAGGAGGCCGTACTCGAAGGTGCGGTGCCATCCGAACTTCAGGATGTATTCGAAAAGACCGCTCGCTACGGCAACCCCCTCGGGAAGAACGCGAAGCGGCGCCACGCCTGGACGAGGAAGCTCGAGGTCGAGGTACCGATCATCTCGGAGCTCGACCGCAGGGTCGATGTGCTTTGGTGGGTGAGCGACTATCCGTCCTATCACCCAAGGGGCATGGAAGCATCACGGAGTCTCGCCAGGGTGCTGACCAAACTGGGAATCGACTTTGCCATTCTTGGTGCGGAGGAGCGCCATGATGGCGACTCAATGCTGCGAGCTGGCGAGGCAGGTCTGTTCGAGATGCTCGCAGACCAGAACATCGAGACGCTCAACAAATACGAGTTCGATGTTCTCCTCACCACGGACCCACACGCCTACAACGCGTTCATCAACGAGTACGCCGCCAGGGGCGGCAACTACAACGTGGAGCACTACTCCACCTTCCTGGCGAGACGCACTGCCGAGCTCGGCCTGTCCGAAGACGTCGGAGGCAAGGTCACCTTCCATGACCCGTGCTACCTCGGGCGACAGAACGGCGTGTACGACGAGCCGAGAGAGCTGATCGAGGCCCTTCCCGGCGTCGAACTCGTTGAGATGTGGCGCAACCGCCAGAACGGATACTGCTGTGGCGGTGGTGGCGGCGGTATGTGGCTCGACGGACTCGCGGCGGACAACCAGAGCATGCGCCTCTCGGAGAAGCGAGTACTCGAGGCAGTCGAGACGGGCGCCGACACGTTGTGCGTCGTATGCCCCTATGAGGTTTCGAGGTTCGAGGATGCTGTCAAGTCGACGAACAACGACGGCGCTCTCGTCGTGAAGGACATATCCGAACTCCTCGCACAGGCGATGGGTCTTGCAACCGATTGACAGGCAACTGACCGGAACACATCCGACTGAGAGACAACAGGGAGAGGGAATGAAGATCGCCGTACTGATGCGGGCTGTGCCGGACCCGGTGGAGGAACTCGAGATCGATGGGGAGGACCTTGACAGGGACTTCCTCGGATTCGTGTTGAACGAGTTCGATGACCATGCCCTCGAAGAAGCCATTCTCCTGAAGGAGGAGGTTGGTGGATCTGTGAGCGCATATGCCATCGGGACTGCAGACGAGGTGGAACAGATGCTCCACACAGCGATCGCAAAAGGCGCGGACGACGCAAGGATGCTTGGCAAGGATCTCGACGCACTCGATGCCCACGCTCAGGCAGAAGCCTTCTCTGATGCGCTCGGAGGTTGTGACTACGACCTCGTCCTTTCGGGTGTGCAAGCCTCAGACGAGCTCGACGGCCAGGTCACGATGCTTGTCGCGGCTGAGCTTGGTCATCTTCACATGTCCGTTGTCGTCTCGGTCACTCCCGATGGTGACGGACTCAAGGTGACGAAGGAGTATTGGAGTGGCATCACGGCGGACTACCGGGTAAGCCTTCCCGCGGTGCTCGGTGTTCAGACGGCCCGCGAGGCTCCCAGGTATGTGGCAGTTGCACGTATCAGACAGGCCCAGGAATCCGGTGCGCTCGAATCGGTCGATATGGGCCAGCCGGATCCACGAGGGCGCATCCATATCACAGAGATGAGGCTTCCGGACGTTGGTGAAGGTGCAGAGATGATCGAGGGCGACGAGGAAGTCGCTGCGGAGAAGGTCTACGAGATCTTGTCCTCGGCAGGAGTGGTGTAGGAGTCAACATGGCGAACATCCTCACATACGCAGAGCATCTCAACGGAGAGATCACAGACGCATCGCTCGAACTGATCGCTCTCGCACGTCGCCTTGCATCGTCGACCGGAGGGAACGTCGAGGCAGCAATCATCGGACCAGGTGCTAGTGCCCTTGCAGACCAGCTCGGCGGCGCAGACACGATCCTCGTTGGTGAGTCAGACGCGCTGGGCGAGTTCAACCCGCAGGGACACACAGCGGTGTTCACCGGACTGATCGCAAGCCGGCAACCCGACATCATCCTCGTCCCCTATACGTCCGTCGGTATGGATGTAGCGAGCGTCGCGGCCGCAGCATCGAATCTCCCTCTCGTCTCGTACTGCCTCAGTGTCGGTGCGGACGGCGGACTGTCGGGAACGTGCCAGCTGTATGGTGGCAAGGTCGAGGTCGATGTTGAGGTCGATGGTGACAAGGCCATCTTTGCGATGCTCTCGGGCTGTGCGTCCGCCGATGAAGGGCGCGTCGGAGGAGCTGGCAATGTTGAGCCGATCGAAGTTTCGATTCCCGAACTCGGGATCACGTTCCTGTCTCTCTCAGAGCCCGAGGGAGGCGACGTCGACATCACGGCTGAGGAAGTGCTGATCGCCATCGGGCGAGGCATCGAGTCCGAGGACAACATCACAGAAGCCCAGGAGCTTGCCGACGCGATCGGAGCGGCGCTCGCAGCATCGCGACCGATCATCGATCAGGGCTGGCTTCCGAAGACCCGCCAGGTCGGCAAGTCCGGTCTGTCGGTGAAGCCGAAGATTTATCTGGCACTGGGCATCTCCGGCGCACCGGAGCATCTCGAGGGAATGCGGGATTCGGCCACGATCATCGCTGTCAACTCGGATCCTCAAGCGCCGATCTTCGGTGTCGCGCACTACGGGTGGGTCGGTGACCTGTTCGACTTCATGCCCGAACTCACCGAGCGAATCGAAGGTTGATGGAAGCGCCGGTGTTCTTCGCTGCAGAGACAGCCGGTCGCGAGACGTTCCTCGGATTTCCCGGATGGGCCATCGCAGTCTTCTACGCAATGGCCGCCATCGCCATAGGACTGTTCCTGTGGGGCTTCTACCGTCGGATTCGGAAGTACTCGAGAGGGCGGCCCACCGCGAGGCTTGATCTCAAGCGTTTCGTGCGCGCCCTCGGCGACCTCTCCTCGAACCGGACGATCGCAAAGCGCATGCCAGCTGTTGGAATCGCCCACTTCTTCGTGTTCTGGGGATTCATCGTGCTGCTCATCGGCACCACGATCATCGCCATGGATGAAGACATCATCGGCGTGCTGCTCGGAAGGCCCGAATGGCAGTTCTGGCACGGCGCCTTCTACGTCGTCTACGCCTTCGTACTCGACATCTTCGGGATCGGATTCATCGCAGGGCTCGTCGCCCTCGCGGTGATCAGACGGGGGAGGCCCGCAAGGCTCGACTACTCCCGCGTCGACGATGTCGAGGGAGATAGAAGCGGCTACTCGCTCGACGACAAGGCCTTCATGTTGATCCTCCTGGGCCTGGGAATCTCCGGGTTCCTGCTCGAAGGCTTCCGGATCGCTGCAACCAACTACCCGGATTTCGAAGTTGTATCGATTGGCGGATGGGTCATCGCATGGCTGACGGGTCCCCTCGGAGAGTCGGGTAACGACATCGCGCGTATGGTGACATGGTGGGTCCACGGAGTTGCTGCTCTTGCTTTCGTCGCGTACCTCCCCTACTCGAAGGGCATGCACGTCATCGACGACGCTGCGAACCTCGCGTTCACAGAACCTCGATCGGCCGCGGTCCTCGCCGGCGTGGAAGACCCGAACGCGCCGGGATATCGGTCGCTTGACGACTTCACGTGGAAGGATCTCCTCGATCTCGACGCGTGCACCAAGTGCGGCCGATGCCACGAGGTGTGCCCAGCCAAACTATCCGGCTCACCCCTCTCCCCCCGCGATTTCATCCTCGATCTCCGCGAGCATGCTGATACCAAGGCGGGGATCAAGCTCTGGTACGGGCCAGGCGCCACCCCGGGCCACGCCGACGCAACCGAGGTCGCCGGCGCAGTGATCGCAGGCGAAACCCTGTGGGCATGCACGACCTGTATGGCCTGCATGGAGGTGTGTCCTGTCGGGATCGAGCACATTCCAACGATCGTCCAGCTCCGTCGGCGCCTTGTCGACGTTGGTGATGTCGAACCCGGTCTGCAGACCGCGTTCCAATCACTCGCCAGGGGTGGAAACAGCTTTGGCAAATCGGTCAAGCAACGCGCACGATGGACCAAGGGTCTCGAGTTCAAGCTCAAGGATGCCCGAATGGAGCCGGTCGACTATCTGTGGTTCGTCGGCGACCACGGTTCGTTCGACCCGAGGGCGACGGAGGTCTCCCAGGCCGTTGCCCGTCTCATGAACCAGGCGGGTGCGGACTTTGGGATCCTCTACGATGGTGAGAGGAACACTGGCAACGACGTCCGCCGCGCAGGAGAAGAGGGCCTGTTCGAGATGCTTCGCGACCAGAACGTCGAGGCGCTCGAGTCGGCCGACTACCAGCGCATGTTCACAACAGACCCGCACTCACTCAACACATTGCGAGGCGAGTACCCAACGGATGCAGATGTGCTCCACTACACCGCGCTGCTCGACGCCTTCGTGGTCTCAGGAAGACTCAACCTCGGAGGGCTCGAAGGAAAGGCGACCTATCACGATCCTTGTTATCTCGGCAGATATCAGGACGAATACGACGCCCCACGTCGGCTCATCGAGGCAACGGGTCTCGACGTCGTCGAGATGGTGCGCTGTCGTGAGAACAGCTTCTGCTGCGGAGCGGGCGGTGGTCGCATATGGATGGACGATTCGAATCTCGATGAGCGTCCCGCAGAGAACCGGATCAGGGAGGCTGTGGTTCTCGGTGAGGACGTGAAGTTCTTTGTCGTGTCGTGCCCCAAGGACATGATCATGTACTCGGACGCCGTCAAGACAACCGGCAACGATGGCACAATCGAGGTTGTCGACATCGCACAGCTCGTGGAGCGAGCAATGGAGGTGGTGCCCGTTGGCTGAAGGATCCACTCCGCTTCACATCCAGAGCGCACGCGAGGACGATCTCACAGCACGTGCCGTCGGATTGGATGTCGCCGGCGTGCTTCGATATCAGATCAGTGTGCTCGACCGCGAAGATCGTCTCGAATCGGGAACAGGTGACTGGAGGAAGTCGTTCCGTGCAGATTCCACCGAGCGGGATCTCGCGGCGCGCGAGTCGGTTCTGCGCACGATGCAGATCGCGTCGAACCCCGAGTGTTTCAGCATCCTCGAGGCGCTCCACGGTTCGGAGAACCTGACAACCGGCCAACTCATCGAAGCAACAGGGCTCGGCAGGCTGCCACTCCAGGAACGCATAGGCGATCTGGTTTCTGCCGGCCTTGCATCAAAGGTACCCGAGGCAGACCAGGTTGTCATCACGAGCAGCGGCCACGCAGTGACCGAATTCATGAACCGTGCAGCCGCTGTGGCCTCACATGAGCTTGCAGAAATCGAATGAGATGCCCCTTCTGCGATCTGACAGGTGCACGGCCGGAACTCCACGCTCACCTCACCGGGGACCATGCGGACAAGGTCATCACCGAGAAGGACTCGTGGGGGAAGCGGTTCATGCAGCTCGATTGCCCTTCATGCGACGAGTCCCACCGCCAGGAGGTGAAACCGAGATACAACGATCCTCGGTTCCTCGAGGATCACTATCGCGAGATTCGACTTGTGGCATTCGATCTGTTCCTATATCACTGGGACGACAAGCACACAGAGGAGACAGCAGATGAGTGAGATACGCGGATGCAACATCCCGGAGGACCTCTACTACTGGCCGGAGAAGCACGTGTGGGTGAAACCGCAGGATGATGGGACTGTGATCGTGGGAGTAACGGACGTTGCACAGAGCCTCGCCCACGCGATCATCTCCGCACTTCCGAAAAAGGTGGGAAGGCCGGCCAAGAAAGGCCGCTCGCTCGGAACGATCGAGAGTGGCAAGTGGGTTGGACCGGTGATGTCCCCTGTGAGCGGAGAGGTTCTCGAGACGAACCCCGCGCTCGGTACAGACCCGGGCATCATCAACTCCGATCCATACGGTGAGGGGTGGTACATGAAGATCCAACCACAGGCTTGGGATGCCGACATGGCCGATCTCGTCACAGGCGAAGAAGGAGTTGCCGCCTATCAGGCATTCCTCGAGGCCGAAGGGATCGAATGCGAGTGACTCCTTGATTGTCCACCGTGGCTGTGCGATCCCCGACGGACTCTCCTACGACGTCGAAGGAGACTTGTGGGTGTGCTTTGAGAGCGATGGTGCGCGCATGGGACTCACCGACGTCGCTCAGACACGGATGGGCAAGATGGTGTCGATCAGGTTCAAGAAGATTGGCAGACGGGTGGCTTCCGGCAAGTCGATCGCAACCGTCGAATCGGCAAAGTGGGTCGGTCCGATCCACTCCCCTTTCGACGGCGAGATCATCGCTACCAACGACGTGGCGTTCTCAGACGACATCCTCATTGCCAACAAGGACCCGTATGAGGCAGGATGGATTTCCGTTGTCAGGCCGGACGACGCTGCAACGGCGCCTCATGGGTTACTTGTGGACGAAGCAGCCGTGAAGGCATACCGCACACGGATCGACGCACTCGATATCTCTTGTATCAGGTGTGCAGATTGACAGGAAAGGCAAGTATGACCATTCGACTCATTGACTTCGGCCAGGTCGACTCTCTCCGCTCGCTCGCCATCTTCCATGGTGTCGGGTATGCAATGCGCGAGGACAAACCTGACACGATCACGATCACCCGCCCTCTCGACCCGTTCGTCAGCATCGGACACCACCAGGATGCGAGGACGGAGGTTGATCTCGGTTTCTGCCGGGAGGCCGGTGTGCCTGTGTACCGAAGGGAGATCGGCGGCGGAGCTGTGTATCTCGATGAGGGTCAGACGTTCTGGCACACGATATTCCACCAGTCCAGGGTGCCGACGACGCTTGCGGACATATACACGAAGTTCCTCGAAGGACCTGTCATCGCG
>Ga0255048_10001765_pt1 | contig 14516 bp, 17 predicted proteins | sample JV7_2_2_MG_FD_183619 | JGI IMG/M metagenome (GOLD analysis project Ga0255048, IMG submission 183619) | Seawater microbial communities from Jervis Inlet, British Columbia, Canada - JV7_2_2 | ecosystem: Environmental > Aquatic > Marine > Inlet | place: Canada: British Columbia | collected 2016-10-06
ATTTCAGTAGCACATTCATCTACTTGCTTTTTGGGACAAGCGACAAACATAATCAAACAAAGTAATAGAGTAGTAACGGCTGCTATTCTCATTTTATACTCTTGGCTAATTCTATGTATTTGCTTTGTAGTTCTTTGTTCTCTGCCCGTAACATTTCAATCTCATTGAGAAAATACTCCTCCTGTTTCTGCATCATAGCCCGAAGGTCAATATAAAGATATATCATTCCAGCCATTGCCAGAACAGCCACCGTACTGATGGGGTTCTTTGTAAACTCTTTTATGGCTACAGGCAATGCCATTATTCAGGTGGTTCAGGTGTCCATTCAGCAGTTGCCATCAAAGTCAATGCTTCGCTGTGGCTCATTAATTCGCTTTTAGATTCTGAAGGTATTGCCAATACTGATGGAGGGGTGTTCACCCCTTCTGACCACTTGATGATAAACTCTGTTCGATCCAAAGAGTATTTCAAATCATCTTCTCCTTCAATTATGTTCTCTGCTCCAAAGTTGATGTTGTCCTTCTGATCTGTGTCTATTGTGATATAGGTCTTATGATTACTCATTTGTCTGTTTTTATGGGGTATCCTCTACCCTCGAATCCTCCTCCATTGAGATTGAGGAGGCATCGTGTGAGTTGCTGCTGTCATCAGGGATGCTCCAAGAGTCGGGCAGTGGTGCTGGTAGGTCAATGAATGTGGCTCCCTCACCCATCCTCCACCATCCTACTAAATTACTTTTTCCATCAAGGTCAATAGGCACATCACTCTCGCTGACATCAGCTATTGTTTTGACTGCATCCCATACACTCACCTCATCAATCTCACCTTCCCAATTATAAACTGTTCCGGCAGGGGTGCCACCTCCTGATGCTCCAATGAATGGAGATACTGCTGCTGTCCTTAGTCCTGTGCTGCTTGCTGTAGCTGTGGCTACAGATGATCCGTCAATGAATAACACTATGCCTCCAGCACTCGTATCACCTGTATATGTAGCCATAACATGATGCCAGTTGCCATCTTGAATCTGGGAATTTGAGGGTGAGGTGCAATTTTTTGAGGTTCCATCAGCATTCCATATCTGAAATATCAACGAATTATAAACACAAATAAAGTTCCAATTTCTATTAGATCCACTTCCACTATCCTCACAGATAGGTACTGGTCCAATGGTGGTGCTGCCTACTGGCATCTTGCACCAAAAGGAAATAGTGATTGCTCCACTAATACCTAATGATGTATTCGCTGCTCCTATCTGTACCCTGTCATCTACTCCATCAAATGAAAAACTGTAAGTATTCTCAAAGGGGGTAGGAGCCGGAGCCTCCCTTCCACTACCTCTCCATATCATTAAGCGTTTCTTTTGTTGCATTTAAAAAGATTTAAAAGTCTTTATTAAAAGTCTTGGTAAAATGTAAGAATCAAACTCAATCCACTAACCGAATAAGTACCCGTTCCTCTGGAAACTACACAAGCAAATAAGTCATCCGTTCCAATGGCTTCACACACTAATCCTATATTTGTTTTTGTACCTACGGAATTGTCTACAAAATCAATATAGTCCGTTGCAATAATACTTGTTACTCCACATATCTTAGGAAGGTCTGAATCTGAAATTGTCAGAGCAGCGTCATCAGTAAAGGTCGTGCCACTTGGATCAGCATTAAAAATCACTACGTCTAAGGGCTGGTTTTGTTTGTCTGTGTCAGCAATGGTAATGCTTACCAAAGTAGCTTCACTACCCGCTTCCAAACAGGCATCCGTTAGGGTTAGCTTTGTTCCTATTAGGTCACCACTTGCATACGTGGTTGCCGTTGCTCCAACGGTTGCTCCTGTTACATTAATAACTTTTGTTCGCCCTACTGACGTTTCTACGATTGTGCTTTTTCTCATTTTGTTTTTAGTTTAAATTTCTGCTCCGAAAAGCGTTATTGTTGCATCATTAGCCGTATCCGTCTTAAAAGCAATGCTCCCCGTTGTGGCTATGTATGTTTGTATAAAGTCTGTTTTTTCTGTGGCTAAAGAAATGTCAAAACTAATTGTAGTACTCTCATCATAGGTTGTTGCTTCACTTACAAAGATACTATATTTTATAGTTCCACTACCTACGTTAGAAATGACTATTGTCTTAACTATTGCCGTAGTATCAGAAGGAACAGTATAAACCACTTCTGCTCCTGTTCCCGTAGGTCTTAACTGTCCTAGTAATTTCTCCGTCATATCAGCCGAAAATTAACAGTTACCGTTAAATCTGAATTTCCTGCCGTTGGATTATGGGAATCTGTTGTCAGTTCTAATTTCTTTTCAGTTATGATTTGCGTATCAGTAACACCAAAAAGACCACTAGTATCAACATTGCCTTTCCTTATTCTTGATACTGTACTTGCTAAACTTTCCTCATCTATCCCCTGTGGTTTGGTTGCTGTATCTGTGATTAGCCAAAGCGTGTCCTCCGTAGCGTAAGCCGGAGTAGTGAATGCTGTCTGCACAAACCAATCCACCACCACGATACTTCTATCAACAGGAGCATATACTATCTCTATGGGGGTAGAGAAAAGAGTTTTTACGTCTGCACTTGCAATAGTCTTTGAGATGGTAAATAACTCACCTCCCCATCCAAGCCCGGCAGTATAAACCCAATGCCCTATAAAACGCTTGTCATACACCCTTTCCCCTCCCGTTGGAGTTATAGAAAACCAAGTATCTAAATCATCATCAAACCTTACAAAGTCATTAGCAGAAGCACCATCCCAATTAGCGTGAGGTGTTCCAAGCAACATATAAGCAGCACCTTCCCTTTCTATACTAGGATCGGGAGCAGAGGTAGCATCTATGAACTGTGACACAAAAGGAAAACTTGTACGGCTTTCCCACGACAAACCACCTTGCTCATCTTTTACAGGGAAAGTGTTTTGACTTGCCGTAGAAAAATCCTTTGGGTTATGGATTTGTGCGTTAGGTATGTCTTTGTGAAGGTTATCCATTTAACAGGGTGTATCTTTTTAGTTCCTCTTTTTGTATTTGTAACTTGTTCTTGTTGGCTTCTAGTTCTATGCTTAATCTCCCCGTTGCCGTACCTACAAATTTAACGTCCAGATATTTCTTTGTTACTATTATGTTATTAATCTCTGTATAACTTTCTGCTCCTGTCAAAGTAACCGATTGTATCTCAAAAAATTCTGTTCCATCTGTTTGCCTTATAAATAATGTTCCAGAACCCGTTACATTGCTCCATATTATATTGAGAAAAAAGAACGAATAATCTGTTAAGTCTGTGCTTGTCCAGTTAGCTGTTCCCCCAGATAAATCATATCCTCCTATTAATATCATATCAATATAAATCCGTACTTGTTACTGCTTTCATCTTTGCCGTCATCAAAATTCGGATAAGCAGAGGAACTTAATTCCTGTTGGTCATCTACATACTGCTTTAAATCCTTTTTCCACCTTTCAGCAGTAGCCAAAACGGAGTTTCTTAAAGCACCGTAATCCTCCCTTGTGCTTTGTTGGGAAAACTCTGTATTGTTTACCATTATCCCTTGACTTGTAATGTGGTTCCTTACTTGTGGCAAAGAATCATAAAGAACATACCAACACATCATACTCTTGATGAAATTATCATATAAGGTTTGATCCTCCGTTACCCAAGTCGTAGTTTCTACGCTTGTTAGAATGGTGTTATAATAGGTTTCTCCTAGTAATTCCCTTAGATATTGTCTTTGTGAGGTAAGGATATAATTCGTAAATATCTCCGTATCAAAGGAAGCATCAGGAATACACTCTGTTACTACGTCAGCTATGGTTACTATTTTAGTATTAAATGCCATCTTTTTTCACTTCTTTTTTTACAAATTCCCCTTCTAATTCCTCAATACGGTCTTTGCCTGTTTCCTCTCTTAACTCATTAATAGTCCATACATCAGTTAAGGTAACCCTGTCGCTGCTAGAAACAGGTCTTATAGGCATTATTCTTAACTTTAGCCCTCCTAGTACCGTTTCATCTAAAACCCTTTCAAATGCCTTTAAAATGGGTTTCCTATAAGCCGGGATGACGGTGTTATTAACCATCTCAAAAGCCGTTCTTATATCACTTGAATTGGCTAACTTACCACTAACTTGCATCATCAAAGCCGAATGCCACCTATGACCTTCTATTATTCCCTCCTTAACAAGTTGTTTAAGTTCTACAAACTCCCCTGTCTGTGGGCTTGTAAATTCGTGTATGTTAGCTGCTTGGTCTTTATCGTCTAGTAATTCAGCAACTACCTTCCTTGCGTTACCTTCTCCTGTGTACTTATTGACTATGTCTTTAACGTACTGCTGTGGCTCTTTACCGTCAGGTGGCTCCCCAAATAATTGAAGCAAGACACTAGGAAAGAAACCATTGTCTAACTTGTCAAGGTTAAAGGTGGAAATCTTGTATTCTATATCTGTGTCTTTTAACGCACCAGAATAGTCAGGAACTCCGTAAGTCTGGTATTCTGGTTCGTAGTTTTTAATGTGAATAAGATACCTACTTTCTTGCCCTGTAAGGTCAATCTCTGAGATAGGATATTGCCTGTTAGGATAAGTGATATTCGTTCCTATGTCCCTCCAGTAATTACTTAGATAAGCCCTCTCCCCGTTCTGTGAAATCCTTACCGTAGTAGCATCCCTATGAAAAAGATTTACCCTTCCTTGTTCTTTTACTACTTCAATATAAGCATTCCCAAAAACAATATAGTCACTTTGAACCATCTTATACACTTCGTATAAAGATTCATCATTGGAGTTGATACCTTCAGAGTAGTCCAGTTGTGAGGGGTTTAAATCAATAACCTCCCCATCTACATAGAGTAGTTTATTACCTACGGAATAAGTTACCTTACTTTCTAAGACTGCTCCATTAGTTGAACTACGTCTTTTTCTTAAAGCTAGGTCATTAACCCATATATTATTTGAACCCTCAAAGAATGGAACCCACTTGCTACGGGTGTCTCTTTGATTAATGTTCTCCCTTGTGACGTTAGGAGTCTGAACACCCGTTACACTAGCAAGTATCCTATTTCTTTTCTTGCTCTGACCGTTTGATCTTATCTTGGTGTCCTGTTTCATAGAGTTTCTTTAATTCAGATTGCGTTGCTTTTGCTAGTATATGCTTACCATCAGAATCGTAAACAGCACAATCCTTATACCTCTCAATTACTGTGAATTTTGCTTTCATAAGATTGGTTTAAAAAAAGGTAGTCAGCATCATACCAACTACCTTTCAAATATACAAAAAAGAAATTAAACTCTATGAACCGAAATCTACCGTTCCACTTGCGTTTGATTCTATTGCACCTACATATTCTCTCACGATTTCAGCGTGTTCGGCAGTTAAGGATACGGTATATTCATTTGCTCCAGAAAGTTCGCCCTCTATGACTGTGCTTACATTAGCCATACAACTTGCTTCCTTGCCTATGATGTTATCCCATCCCACTACGAACCCTCTCAAGTAAGTGCCTGTGGAGTTAGTACCTTCAATGATAGCAGTAATCTCTCTTGCATCCACTAACTCTTGTAGTCGTTTGCCTTTGGTCTTATCTACTCCCCGAACCTTAAACTCTACGGTATTGGTAAAAGTTGCTGTTCCGTTTTCGTTAGTACCCTCTGAGTTAAAGGATTTGGTTTTAAACTCCCCCTCATACTCATACCACTTGTCGCTTACTCCCGTTGTTACTGCTGTAAAGTCCTGTAAAGAACCAGCAGTAAATGAGGTGATGTTGCAAGTTTCGATAAGAAAGATTCTTGCCAAAGCAGCCCGGTTTTGCTCGTTACAAGCCAGTATTAGATCATTAGAAATGCCCATTTTATTTAGTTTTTAAAAGATTAATATGCAAAAGAAAGTAACTCAGGGTGCAAGATTTGTGCACCTAACTTGAATTTTACTTTCATTCTCAATACTTCGTCATCATCAGAATACCAAGTCTTAACTTCGTTAGATGGACTCATTACGTCTGCTCCTACAATCAAGTTATCTGGAGTAGTGAATACGCACATATTAGCACCAACCGCTACCTTATGAGGATTGTCTGCATCTGCTAGATTTGTGTCCCATCCTTTGACTTCTACTACTTCAATTCCTCTGAACTTAACAACAGTCGTTCCATCCTCTAAAGTAAGTTGCCCTCTTTCGTTCTGGGTGTCCTCTAAAGTAGTTAGGTAGTTGTCCATTATCGTAGAGGTAACATAAAAATACTTCACCCCTCTATCTACTGCCCGAAGCGTTTTGGATTGGTTTTCGTACATATTACGGAAAAGCGTAATTGCACCATCAGCAACCATCAATCCACCTGACTCAATGTTAGAATCACTAGCCATAGATAAGAACTGCCCTACATCTGAGGAAGCATCTTGAATTAACTCTACCCATCCGTCAAATTGGTCATAATCTGAAGAGCCAGAGGTCGTGTCTGCAAACCAAGCAATTCTTGGAATGTCGCTTTCAAGTGCCTGTAATAATGAGGTTCGTAAAATATCCTCAACGATTGTTCCTTGCAAATCGTCAATATCCACACCTCTCTTGATAGCTTCCTCAAAGATAGTTCCGTCAAAAGCATCCTCGCATTCCTCTAGGTTACTCTTTACTTTCGTAACAGAGATTGTCCTGTCGGAGATTGCCAGACTTCCTTGTTGAGAAAAGCCACAAGTAGTATACTTTCTTAAAATCTTTGATAAGTTACCGGGAATATACAAGTTAGTTTTATCAACTACTTGCATAACCTTATAAATACTGAATACGTCTTGCCCTCCCTCTTGTGGTTTGTAAAAAAGTTCTGTTAAGAACTCCTGACCGTTGTAGGTATGAGTGAAACTTGTTGTGACTGAATTTGCCATTTTATTTTTGTTTTAGTTTTATTAATATCCTTTTACCCTTGCTGAAACTATTGACTTTAAAGTATTCCCAAAAGCACCTTCTGTTGTTTCTGTTTCCTCTGTTGGCTCTGTATCTGTTTTTGGCTCAACTTCAGTTGGAGTAGCTTTATATTTAGCAAGTTCGTCAGTCAAAGTCTTATTAGCTTCTGCTAATGTTTCTTTTTCCTCTGTCAAAGCAGTAATAGAATTGCTTAACTCCTGATTCTCTGTCCCAAGAGTTTCAAAGGTTTCGTCAATCTCGCTGATCTTTGCAGTAATTTCTTTTTCGTCTGCTATCTTAACTTCCTTGTTTGAGGTAATGAAAGCAGTAACCTTGTCTGTAAGGTCTTTTAATTGGGTAGTGATTGGTGTTAAATCCATTGTTTTTGATTTAGGGTTGTTTAATAATTGTTCCTTTTGATTTTCAGTTAATTTGCTATTTAAAATTTTCTCTCTGTTTAGGTTGGCTGCTACCTTTACTGACTTGGTGATGTTATCCACAAATCCTAGTTCCTTGCTTTCCTCTGAATCTAAAAACTTGTCCTCTGCCATTAAATCTCTTATTGTTTCCTCACTCTTGCCTGTCCTCTTTGTGAATATAGAAACCATCCTATCATCAATCTTTCGCATATCCCTTGCACTATTTTCAAGGTCATCAGCATTTCCCATTGCCATACCGTGTGAATTATGAACCAGAAATAAAGAGTTTTCAGAAATGTTTACCGTATCTCCGGCTACTGATATAATTGCACCAGCACTTGCCGTTGCTCCTATTATATTTACCGTTGTGTTAAATGGGTGTGATGCTATGAGGTCGTGGATGGCTAACCCTTCAAATGCTATACCTCCAAGCGAAGCTATATTAATAATTAGTTCGGTCTTTACATTCTTGAGTTCTGCTTTTACCGTATCTAAAGTGTTGCCATCCTCAAAGAAGGAATCTCCGATTTGTCCGAATATATCAATTTCGGTTAGTTCAGCAGAGGACTTAATTTCTAGGTGTCGCATTATGCAAAGGTAATTCAACCTTTAAATAAATTGACGCAATGGCATTGCATTACTTTTTGTAAACGATTTCTTGAATCATCCTTACAGATAGGTTATACTTAAAAGATATGGTTTCAAAAATATCAATAGTTGATTGCCCATTGGCTTTTAACATACTGTCATAGTCCTCTAATATAGCCTTATTACGCATTCCCCTCTTGTCTATTAGGTTATCTTTAGCCAGTTGATATACTACCTCCTTAACAGAGATATTGTCCTTAAACTGCTTTGTATAGCTTTCTATTAAATCCATAAAATTTATTTGTTCCATAACTCAATTACTCTTTTCCAAAATTCAATGACCATTACCCGGCATCCATTACAACCCATATTTTTCAAAGGGTAGGGCTCAATGTGTTTGTCAAACTTTTTAAATAACAATTCCAAAGCATCCCTGTCTGCATACATTTTGCCCTTTACCTTATTGAAGGAATCAATTACTTTTCCCTTCTCTTTGGAGGTTAGATTATTTGCCCTGTCCTCTAGTGATAATGACATTTAGGTTCTTTGATTCTTATTCTGCTTTTAATAGGACACCCACAATCGTTACATTTCTCTACTTTTAAAGTCCAGAAAAGCACCTTATATCCCTTACTAAAAAAGGGACAAGTAGAACAGATTGAATACCGTCTGTGCCTTTCCACTTCATCAGTAAATAAACTATCCAAACTCTGCTTCACTCTGTACGTTTAAGATGCTGTTCTGTTGATCTGTTGTATCACTAACCACATTGACTACCTTAATGGCTCCCATCTGTGCCGTCAGTTGGTCAGCAACCCCCGTTGCATCCGTTCCGACATCAGGGAAACTTATAGGAGCATTAATACCTCCATCTTGGAACTTTGTTATCCCTCCCTTTTCAAAAGCTATTCCCCCTCCGGCTTGGTTTATACCACTCAATAAAGCACCATATTTTGCCGTACTTCTTTTGTTAATAACGGCTTCCCCACCTTCAAATTCGTACTGTCCGTCAATGGTAGGGATTCCCCCTCTTGCGTGGCTCTTACCCCTTAACACTCCCCCCTCTGCGAATTTAACACCGTTAATCTTGGCTACTTGTGCAAATCCCATTATTCCAGTTGCTATGGCTTGTGCAATAGCATATCCGGGAACAGGAACAGTTGAGAATGCTGCTAATTGCCCTGTTATAGCTGCATAAGTATTTATTAATGCTTGTGCCGACATTAATGCTTTTGAGGTTGCACTTCCTTCCTCTGCTAACCCGGCTAAAGCACCAATTACATTAGATGCTGCCTGTAAACTCTTTTGCCTATTCTCTTGTTTTAGCTTTTCAAATTTAGTTTCAATATCCTCTAGCTTCTTGGTGTGTTGTGCTTCTAGTAATTCAATCTTTGTATTGTGTGCTTTCCTTTCCTCATCAGTTGCATCAACTCTTAATTTTTGTGCTGCCCTTTTTTCTATATATTCAGCATTCTCTTTATCTATGGATGCAAGTCGTTCCTCATCTAATGTTTCGGCTTCTAACATACGGAGTTCGGCTTTTGACTCCATTTCCTCAAATCTTGCTTTATCTTTTAAGGCAGATATTTTTTTGTCTTCTAAAAACCCATCAAATAATGCTTTGGTCTTTTCTGCTGCTTCCTGTGTTGCAAGTTGTAATCTTAACTGCTGATATTTTTGTTGTTGCTCTAATCGTTTTTGCTCTGCATTTTCCCTCTCCTTTGCCCTTTTATCTAGTTCTTTTTGTTGCTTGTCGGTTATTTCTTTATTGTTCAAATCCTCGCTTTCATTTTCCCTCGACCTCATTTCTGCCCTTACCAATTCAAGACCTTCTAAATGTTTCCTTAAATGATTTTCTGTTTTTTCATTTGAGCCACCTTTAGCAGCAATTTCCTCTTTATGAAAATCCTCTAATTTTTTTAATTTTATTCTCTGCTTCTTAATTACTAATTCACTCTCCTTATTATCTATCCTTTTTTGTAATTCGGTTTCAACCCTTGCCTTTTCCTCAAAGAATACCTTTCGACTTTTAATAAATTCTGCTTCATTGGCTTTGCCTTTATCTACTTTTGATTGAAGCAAATTTATCTCCTGTTGTATATCCTCCTCAAGTTGCTCTAATCCTTTCTTTGACATAGCACCCCTAACCTCCACTCGTTTCTTTATATCTGCATCAGATAGTTGTGCTCTCTTTAATTCCTCCTCTGCTTCAGTTAATTTCTTAACGGCTTCTACTGTTTTTTCCGTTGCAGTGAAATAATCATACATTGATGAAGCAGCAAGGACAAGAGCAGTAGCAATAGCACCTATTATGTTTGCTCTGGATGCAACATTAAATAGCTTCATAGCTTTGGTGGCACTACCGATACCTCTGGCTAAAGCAATCTTGGCTATTCTTAAAGCAGTAGTAACGGCTGTATAAGCAATAGTTGCTATCCTAGCACCAATCATTATAGCTTTGTATGTTATCCACGCTTTGACAACAAACTTAATTGCTCTCAATAAGGTCATTACATTTTCGGCACTATCCCTTATTGTTTTCCCGGCTTCATCAAGTTCCTCCCTCGCCTTTCCTGTTCCTGTGGCAAGGGTTAATACTTCGGTAGTTACTTTTATTATATTTTTAAGAGTTGTAGCAAACTGTCCATTCCCATCCTCTAAACTTAAAATGAATCCCTGCCAAGCACTATTAAGTATAGTCATAGCACCCTCAAGAGTATTGAGTTGGGTTTTAGCCATCTGTTCTGCTGCTCCACCTGCATTGTTTAATTTTTCCTCTAATCTTGCAGCATCATCACCCGTAGATGCTAAAATAAGACCAGTAGCAACACCCCTCTTTCCAAACAACTCTAATGCCGTCTTGTTCTTGTTTGTTGAGGTATTGATTTTTTCCATTGCTTCCTCAAACGTCAATCCTTTTTTAGTTAATTGTAAAAAGACGTTTCTTAATGATGTACCAGCCGTTGAAGCATCTATACCTCTATCAACTAAAACCCCTAACATTGAGGTTGTTCGTTCTATGTTTAACCCGGCACTTTTCGCTACGGGGGCAACGCTTCTCATAGAGGTAGCGAACTTCTCCATATCCAAAGCAGAGGATGAAAAACTCTTTGCCATTACATCAGTAACCCTTTGGGCTTCTGAAGCATCTAAACCAAATGCTCTAATAGTAGAGCCCACCACTTCGGCTGCTCTTGGTAGTTCTGTCCCTGTGGCTGCTGCAAGGTCAAGGGTTGCTTTGGTAGCGTTTATAATTTCATCCGTACTAAATCCTAATTTAGCAAACTCCTTCTGTAACTGGCTAACTTCGGAAGCCGTAAAAGCCGTGATGGCTCCTAACCTTTTTGCGTCTTCTGAAAGTTCTGTAATTTCCTCCCTTGTTGCTCCTAATACGGCAGCTAAATCAGCATTGGCTTGTTCAAAATCTTTGAATATACCTATGACATTTCTAACCAACATAAACGCTGCCATCACTCCAAGAAACTGACCTGCCATCCCTGTTAGTGCTTTCCTTATCCCCATAACAAAGCCAGAGGTCTTTGCCATAGCACCATTAGCCACAAGAATAGATTTGGAGTATTGTCTTACTCCCATCTGTGCCTTTTTCATTTGGATAGTAGTCCTACCCATTGCTTTGTTGTATCGGTCTTGGGAGATTTTACCTGCTTTAACGTCTTTGGTTAATCTCTTTTTTCTGTCTTGTAATTGCTTTACCCTACTCTGTAACTTACCAAGTTTCTGTTCAGCATCACCAACATTTGCCCTTACGTCTATAACCTTTACTAAATCTGCCATTATTTCAAGTATATTTTTTTCATTTTATCCGTTCCCTCTATGAATACAGGCACTCTTTCTCCGTTGTCATTTACTACTAAAACCTCACCACCGTAAAACGTAACATCACCGTCTTGGCTAACCCTTAACCCCGTCAATCGTTCCTCCTTCGTTCCCGTTCCTATTGCGAAAATATCATTAGTAGTTTCGGGATACCTTCCTAGCATTGATTGGTCTTTATAGTTAGCCACGCACCCCTGTCCTAAAGCTACACTCCCCGATCCTTTGGCTACTTGGTTTCCCGTTCCGTTGTTTATTAACACCCCTAATCTGTCTGACCTATCTCCCGTGTCTGTACTTTTTCCTCCTTTAGTAATTACCTCTTTAGGGGGTACGGGATAATCTCCTGTCGTGGGGGTAGGGAAAGGAGGGGGAGTCCAATTGGTGTTCGTTGTAACCTTCTCTACGGCTTGATTGTGGTACTTCATTAGAGTAACCTTTGTCAAGGGCTTAAAGGGGGAGTAGTCGGAGATAGTATCTATCAACCAATACCCTTGTACTTCCTCCGGGCTATTAAGGTAGATTGGTTTCCTTATATCTAAACTCTGGTAATCCCTTTCTGATATATTAAAGACGGCTTCTAGCTGTGTGCCATCCTCTATCGTTGCCATTGTCCTAGAGTAGTTATTATCAAACAATCCACTCTGCCCGTATGCTAAAGAAATATCCACCGTATTACTCCATACATCAACGGCTAACGCTGAAGGGATAGAGGTGTAGGAGTTACCATCAAAGTCAATAAACAGAGAGGTTCCGTCAGGATAGGTTTGCCCTCCATATCTATAATTTAAAATTCTTGGTTTAAAGCCAAAAAACTTCTCTGGTGCTTCTCCCCCCGTTTCATTCCACATAGCAGAGGTAACACCATAATAAAGCGTTTCTGTGGCTAGTACGCTGTTCTTATCGTGAATCATATACGTTGGTGCTATATGCTCTGTTGAAAGCGTGTCTGTGCCTTTCTGGAAACGGTCAGGGAAGGTGTGCTTATAAGACAAGAATAATCCATTAGGGTAGTTGCTATTCCCTCCCATTGTATCGTTCCTGTTGTTCATATACTTATCGGCATCATCCTTCACATATCTAAACAATAAATCTCTTTTATAGCTAGTGATAAACTTTAGGGTGTGGCTCTTTACATTCAGTTTGTCAGTCCAATCAATAGCCGTAGAGATACCACCAAAAAACGAATCTCTTGGCTCTACATACACCGTTTTAGTTTTGTTGTCTGTTAGCCAATAAAGGTTGAACAATTTGGTAAGGTCAGCGAACAAATCCATTACCTTAATCTCTGGAACTATATCGTCTATATTATAGGTGTTCCCGTCTATTAATTGCCTAGACATATCTATCAACTCAAAGAAGGTTTCTGACTTATCCCATTCAACGTAGTCAAAGCTATTAGCCGTAGGTACTATGGTGCTTACTCCCGTTGAGCCACTCAACCCTCCTGTTATAGTTTCCCCTACTTGAAAACTAAAATCCAACTCTGCTAACGCATTAACGGGGTCTTTTAGTGATAGGGTAACCGTTCCTGATGTAGTATAAAGCACCTCCCCAACTACTGCCGTAGCACTACTTGTTGAACCCGTAATTGTTTCCCCTACCGTAAAAGTTTGCGTTGTAGTGAGTTTTATTTCAGCAGCTAACCCATTTCTCAATCCCAACCTCAACTCTATGGTATCACTACTAGCAAAACGGTAATATCCAGAGTCAATTATTTTCTGCTCACTATATGCACTTGCAGCACCAAAATAATCAAACGTATCAAGGTAAATACCATTCTTATACAGATGCCATAACGGGGAGATATTCCAAGAACTATAATTCTTGACTTTTGCTCCTACCCTAAACCGATATTTTCCTATCGTGGATATGGTGTATTGGTAAGTCGTAGTATTAAAGTTGCTCCCTGTATCAAAGTTAGGGCTTGTGCTATCATCATTTAAACGGTAAATAGTAACAAGTCCATCATCCTCATAGGAGTTAGGTGTTGAGTCAGATTGATTGCAATAGTATCTGTTCTCATCTGTTGAACTTGATCTAAATAGCTTGTCAGCCACTAGCGTTTCCGGGTGCAGAAACTTATCTCCTATATGGGGAAAGATTAGCTTCTCAAAATCCCCATCCATAAAGGTGCTATTCAAAGTATAACCCACGCTATTCAGACTCTTTTCTACTATTGCCTTATAATAAAGAGCCGGGAAAAAGTCCTCTATTGTTAGCCCTTTGACATTCTCATATTGACCATAGGAAAGGAACGGGTAAACGTGGTCATAACTTGAGTAGGTTCCACTCCACGAACTAATGATATTGGAAGCATTATATGTCTGTGTGTTGTTGGTATAGGTGAGGTCTGTTAGGTCTGTTTCTGCTAGGTCGGTCATCCATTGTACGTTATCCCCAAAGAAAGACATAACGTAGTATTCCGTCTTGCCCTTTTTTTCAATGTCCGTAATTTTAACATAACCCCTTTCTACTATTGTTTCATCAACTAATATATTAGCCGTTTTACGCTGTTTAAAGCCCTTTACGACCTTTTGATTAGATGAGTATAGGTAATGTAACAAACGGTTGTTTTCTTTCGTAGCCGGGACTTTAAACGTCTTGGAATAAGCACCCCCTCTTTTTGAAATGTCTTTTAGGGATGCAAGTTTCTTGGTAAGGGTAAAAGGAAAGTTATCATCCTTGCCAATATCAACGGCTCCGATTACACTATTATCAGTATCCCTTATTTCTAACTTCGTTCTCATCCTCTGTGAGTGATTCTATCGTTTGCCTTACGTAGCTTAAACTGTGCT
>Ga0255048_10001767_pt1 | contig 14508 bp, 11 predicted proteins | sample JV7_2_2_MG_FD_183619 | JGI IMG/M metagenome (GOLD analysis project Ga0255048, IMG submission 183619) | Seawater microbial communities from Jervis Inlet, British Columbia, Canada - JV7_2_2 | ecosystem: Environmental > Aquatic > Marine > Inlet | place: Canada: British Columbia | collected 2016-10-06
AGATGAAAATAAAAGATTAATAGAATTATATGATAGACGACTTAATGTGCAGGGAGGTAAAACTGGTCAAGGTGAAAGTAGACTTGATGAAGATTTTTACAAAGATGAAAAAGATGAGAAAGACGAGGAAAATGATTTTGAAAAATTTATTAAAAATATTTTAGGAGGAAAAACAATTAGAGAATTAGATGCAACAGGCAAAAAAGTGGACATAATGAAATTGCTTGATGATTTTGAAAGATTTAAAGGAGGTCCATTAGAATCTCGTAAAAAAATGCTTGAAGATTTAGCTAAAGGAAAAGGTAATTATTATAGAAGAGATAAAGATGGTAATTTAACAAATGATTTAACTTTGGAAGGTTTGAAGAAAGCTTTAAGAAGTATTGATATGGGGCCAAATAGTGCTAGTGCATTGGAATCTTTAAAGAAATATGACCCAGCCCGATATTATGAAGCTATGGGAATGCCACAAACAACAGGTGAATTAGAGAATTTAAGTAAGACTAAAACAAAAGATTTATCTCAATTTGAAAGAGGCACCGATGAATACGATAAAGCAGCGGCATTTAATGAACAAATCTTTCAAGCAAGAGAAACAGTTTCCAGAGGAAAAGACGATAATAGCGGACAAAAAGGTAGCGGCGTACCTGCTGAACAAGTAACGGAAACAGAAACAGAAGTGACAGAAAATATAACACCAGATGAAAGAGCTGGGTCATGGAATCTAGGGGGCACCATGCCTTATTCAGATGACCTGTACACACAAGGTACTGAAATAGATGTACCTCTTGGAAGAAGATTTGAGATTGATAAGGACAAAAGATATTTAACTAGTAATAAAACAAAAGATGATATGTATAAATACGCCACCGAAGGTGGATATAGTCAACTTGAACCTTTTCAAAACTATTTAGCCAGAAGGCGAAAGCATCTAGGTGAACAACCTGATGAATGGTTTGATGAAGAAGGTAATGTAATTTACAGCAGCAATGAGACAGTATAATGGGAATATTTGATTTTTTATTTGGTAGCAAAAATCCACCACCAGTGGAAACTACCAACATTTCAACAACAGAAATACCAAAATATATAGCGGAACCAACTGCTGATATTATTGGGGAGGCGATGGATGTAGGAAAAGAAGCTTACATACCTTACACTGGACCAAGACTTGCAGGACTAGGACAATTCGAGCAAGACGCCGCGGCGCAAGCTCAAGCAATGAAAGGCATTGGAGCCCTTCGTGGTTCACAAGCTTACACGGCAGCAACTGCCTCAGGAGCTCCAGCATTAGGCGGAGTTTCTCCTTACATGACTGACTACAATCAGAAGGTAGCGGATGTTGCGGCACAAAAAATGAAAGATCAATCATTGATCGAACAGCAAAACATTGCGGCAAAAGCCGCGGGAGCTGGTGGATTGGATTCATCACGGTTTGCAATACTGGAAGCTGAAAGACAGAAGAATTTAGGAACAGGGCTTGGTGACTTATACACAAAAGCAAATGCGTCAGCTTATCAAACAGCACTCAAGGCGGCGCAACAAGATAAGGCTCAACAGCTTAGATCAGGCATGGCAATGGGCACACTTGGATCGCAGGCTCAAATGACAGAGATGGCAGACATCCAACAACAACTTGGCATTGGCCAATTAGGCAGAGGTCTTGAACAAACAGCACTTGATATTGGTTATACTGATTTCTTACAAGAAAGAGATTATCCAAAAGAACAACTTGGATTCGTATCGAACATAATAAGAGGGGCACCATTTGGTTCAAAAACTACAAGCGTAGGACAGATACCACAGGCACAGCCAGCATCTCCTTTCTCACAAATGTTGGGAATGGGTATGCAGGGAGTGGGCATGGCGGCGAACCTTGGTTGGCAACCATTCGCAAAATAGGATAGGATAAGATATGAGTTGGGACATTTGGGAAGGTATTGTAGAAAAATTTACTAATGAGGATACTCCTATAGGTAAAATAAAAGAGGCTAATAGAAAATTTAAGGATATGTGGTACAATCAAGGTACCTTAGGTAAAGATGCAACCAAGAAAGATTACTATGATCAATTGGAAAAAATTAATACTTATGAACTTCAATGGGGAAGAGCCGATGCAGGATTAAAAGAAGCATCAAGAAAAAATTTAATATCTGATTTAGATAAAGCTTTTCCTGACAGAGGAAAAGAAGATTATAATTTTACACAATACCAAAAAGCATATGCCGAAGAAGATTTAAATAAAAGACAAAAAATGTTGGATCGTTTGCGAAAACAAATTTCTCCTTCTACGAAAAGTCCACATTTAGAAGGTGATAGACCTTTTCTTGAAAGTGATGTAACGAAAGCTATCCAAAGAGGAAAAGAAAAAAGACCTCAGCCAGGATACGAAGGACCTTTCGGAAAGATTGGCGAATATTTTTCCAAGAATGCAAACGCGCGTGACAAGTTATTTGATTACATGACTTCAGTGGGAAGAGAATTAGTTAAGCCGATTGAACCTGGCAAAGAAGCGGCGGGAGCTTTGATTCCTACACTGACTAGAGGCATGGAAGCAGGTGAGAAAAAATACGCGGCGGAAAAATTAGCAGAAACTGAGATGTTATTAAAAAGATCAGAAGCGGCGCAGAAGGCAAATCCTTTACAATACTTTACTTCTAAAATGAAAGAGCTTAGAGCTCAAGCATGGTCCGCAGGAATTGATCCTGATACATCTGAAGGAGTATCATGGATGGGACAACAGTTAACACAGATAGGAATTGGTGAAGGTGCAGCACAATTGACACAATCTCTTTCCAATGCGCAAGAGCAATTAATGTTAATAACAGATCCTGATAAAAAGAAAGAACAACAAAAATTAATAGACAAACTTAATGCCCAATTAATGGCACTTATTACTCAAGGCTTAGACGGAGGAGCGTCAGGTAGTTATATACCTTATAGCCCTCAATAATAAATAACCCTAAGGAGTTTACTCCTGAATACTAAATGTAAGGACTATGGCAGAAGATATAAAATTTATAGAATTTGAAAAAGTTCCTAATGCACCAAAGATCGCTGTTCCAGCGGACTTTTCCCAAGAACAAATAAACGAATATTTAAAAACGGAAGCCGTCGAGAACGCCATGTTCGAGAAGGGCTTTAACTTTAAGTACGGTCTGCAACCTGTGGACATGCTAGAGTTGGAGAACCTTGACGATGGTTCCTTTCATTCATCATGGAAATCTGGTTGGGATAGCCTGAAAGCTATTGGAAGTTCTTCACTTGCAGGATTTTATGATTTCGTGGGAGCAAAAGAGAATCAAGAAGAAGCTTTAAAAGCAGCCGAGCAATACATGCTCGATCAATCAGCGCACATTTTTAGAATAGATAAAGAAGGCAAGCTCTTGCCTCGTCCAAATACAATTGAAGATATCATGAACAGTGAAGAGCAAATGACTGCTTTCACTCAGTATCTTAAATTTACGTCAGGTAATGCGGCGGCAACCAGTATCCCTACCATCCTTGCAGGTATTATAGGTGGTGTAGGCGGCGCTTTAGTGGGTGGACCACCAGGCGCTGTGGCAGGATCTATGGGGGCAACTGCTTTAAGTGGTTGGATATTTGGTTTAGGTGACACTTATCTAGCTCAAAGAGAAGCGGGTGCAGAAGATCCTAACGTATACTTATCCATGGCATTGGGTGTACCTTACGGTGCGGTTGAAATGATTGGTATTGGTGGGGTAGTACCTGCCGCTGTTAGAGTTTTTGGAGGACCTAAAGAAGCAGCAAAAGCTTTTCAAAAAGGCATAGTACAACAAGTTAAGAACGGACAAAAAGGAAACTTACGTAAGATCCCTGGCATGTATGGCAGGGGAATACTTAAAACTGGATTGGAAGAAGGTCTTGCGGAAGGTATTCAAGAAACATTAAATGTAACTGCGGGAGGAGTGGCTAGCGGTGTTAACTTCGATGAATTATTTGGCAATAAAGATTTTGCTAAACAGTTAGGTGAAGCGGCGGCAGCTGGTTTCTTTGGTGGTTGGGGATTTGGTACAATCAATCCCACCTTAAGAACAATTAAAATGTTAGGTAAAGGCACGGGCCCTGTGGATATGAAGGGGGGCGCGGCTATATCTAACCTTGACTCAGTAGAAGATTCAACTCCTTTCTTCAAGGACAAAACATTTGGCATAGGCGATACTGTTATAGTGGATAACATTATGTTGCCTGATATTAAAAATAAAGAAACTCCCCTGTTCGGAAAGAAACCTAAATTCAAAGTTGTAGGTACGGCTGAACTGGACGGACTTCGCCAATATGTTTTATCACAAACAGATATACCTGCCGCGATAGCAACAATTCCTATTACCCAAGCGGGCATGATTAATAAAGTTGACCCACCAAAAGGAGGGGCAGCGCCAGGTGAAGAATATGTTTATGATGAAATGGAAGACGGCGAAACTATTCCAGGCACTCCAGATAAAAATCTCTCTAAAGAATATTCTCAAAGCAAGGAAGCCTTAAAGCAAACAGGTTTTATTCCTGATGCCAAAGATTCTACCGCTGATACTTTTTTAGGTGGCAAAGAAAAAGTAATTAGTAATGTAGTAAATTCAATAGAAAGTGAAAGAGCGGCTCAAAAAGAACAGGCGTTAAAACCAGAACAAGCAGAAGAGTTTAAGGAGAAATATGGGTATGATCCTATAGTTACTCCTCTCAATCCTCTTTATAAAAAGTATGATAAGTTTTCAGGGGATACATTAAAGAAAGAAGTTACAAAAGATTATACATATTGGAGAGACTTGGCTTTAATAGACAGGTCTTTTACAGATGCACAAGAGAATTTTGTAAGCAAAGAAGATCAAGAACGTATTCAAAAACTAGGCTATCAAAGCGGGCCAAGAGGCAGAGCTTATATAGATAAACTTATTGACAATACCACACCGACTACAAATAAAAAAAGCACGGAAGGCAAACAGGCATTAGATAATATAATAAAAAACAACGCGCCTTTCAGTTCTCTTTCCCCGCTATACGGCGGACCTGTTACGGAAAAAATAGTTGTAGGTGAAAAGGAAACTGTAACTACACCTTTAACTCCAGCACAAAAAGCTAGCTTATCGGGAGATAAATTAATTCCTATCATGAGATATCATTCAGCTTTGTTCAAGGAAGAACTTAGCTTTGAGGATTTATATAATGTTCCCGCTAATGAGAGAATGCGTATGGTATTGCAGCTGGCTGATGCATTGGATTCAACAGGAGTAAAAAGAAAATACTTTGCGCAGTGGGATGAAGTAAGAAAAGCAATACAAGGAAAAGTAAATGCCGCCCGTTCTCAATTCGGAATGTTAAGTGATTCCTATAAAGAAGCTAAACAAGAGCTAAAAGATTTTAATAACACAGGTGAGCATATCATGAGGGCGGATCGCCGCATGGGTGACATCAAGGAAGCATTCAGGCTGTGGCAAATTCTTACACCCAAAGCTATAAGAATTGCGGAGAAGCAAATATATACTCTGCAAAGGGATTCACGTTACCACTCAAAAGAACGTTCTATTCGGGCTCCTTTGGAAGCAGAAGTTACGGCTTATAAAAATTTAATTCAAAGCGCTTACCGATCTAGAAAACAACTGAATCAATTACTGCAGTCACTAAGCATAGAACCAATACTTGATTGGGAAACCATGACGCTTGCCAAAGTTAAACGTAAGATAACTAAATTAAGAAAACAAATAAATCAAACAGAAACGGAAGTTAAAAAACGACCAATTACCGCAGGTGTTACATGGGTTCAAGCTGGTAAGAGAAAATTAACTGTAGGTGGTTATAGTAGTTTATTTAAAACTGACGCACACAAAACACTGTTTGAAATTCTACAACCAGATTTAACTGAGGATGAACAATTAGAAGCTGTAAGAAGGCTAATGTTTATGTCTGAATCCGAAGTATTAAAAATTATAAAAACATTCCCACAAGGAAAGCCAAAACTTTTAAAAATATTACCTTCCGTTAAAGAAGAAAATATAGGAGATGACATACTAGATGAAAGCCAACCTTTGGCACAATATATAATAAATCTAGGTAAAAACAAATTAAAGAAAAATATAAATTACGCAAGACAGCCTTCCGTTCTTTTGGAAGCTGATGAAAACGCACCGCTGATTGTTGAAACTATGAGGATAGTGCTAGATAAATTGGGGCTATCTAAAGTGGACATGGGAATTATAAATAAAATTCTAATTGGCATGGAGGGAAATGCTTCAGGTGCATATACTCCCCACATACCTGAACTACCTTATGGAGTAATGCAGATAGCATTTGATTTGGACATGTATCAATCCATAAATGATAGATTGAAAAGAGATAATTATGCAGATCCAAGATTAAAAAAACAGGATTGGGCAATGAAAAATTACATGGTTGCCGTTGCCATTAATACCATACATCATGAAGGTATACATGCTTTAAAAGATTTAGGATTATTTACCAATAAAGAATGGGCAATGCTCGAGAAAGAAGCTGATAACATTTGGATAAAACAATACGACATTAAAAATAAATACCCTGCGGGCAACCAAAGGATATGGAGAGAAGAAGCTATCGCCTCTGCCTTTGGCAACTACGCAATGGAAAGAAGACTACCTAATGATAATATAAAAACCATATTCCAAAGAGCCAAAGCTTTCCTAATAGCTTTTGTTAACGGGTTAAAAGGAGCTGGGTTCCATACAGCTGAAAGTATATTTAATAAAATTGAAACAGGATTGGTTGCCGCAAGAATGCGAGCGGAAAATGAAACCACTGAGATTTATAACAGTAAAAACATAAATAACATGATGCTGACAAATCCACGCGGCGCCGTGGTCATGAGTCATAACTATAATGATACCCCTGAAAACAGAGCCACTCAACATGCGTGGCTGGAAATGACGTTGGGCGAAAAACTGATTCGCAAACCCGTTATGGACGCATTAAGAAAAGCAGGCTATACAGCAGGAGTACCTGAAGTAGTAAGCACTGTCATTGTTATAGACGCGGCGGGCAATAGAAGGCAGGGAACTATGGAAGGTCCCGTGGTGCCCCCTTTAACTACAATAGAGGGCATGCAGTTTGAAGCGAAACGTTTGTATAAAATTTTTCTTGCAGAAAAAACAAACGAGAATTTTAATTCCTATCTGGTAATGCAAAATAAAATAAATCGCTGGGCTATGGACAGACGTATAGTTGCCAGAAGAGGCGCGGTAGGACAGGACACACTTTATGAAGTTAAATTTTCTATGGATCCTAAACTTACTGGAAAGTATCGTTATTTAGAAAATGATTTAATACAACTTCATCCTTTAAAAAAGGGGAAAATTAAATTTGTTAATAAATTTTCATATAGGTCTTCAATAGGTTTAACTTCAGCTGTGCACCCCGTGACCAGTATGTATACTTACATGACACCTCAACAATATTTAGATTTAACCATGCCTTTACAAGATAGTGCTTATGATAAAAAGGCTGTAAAATTTATGACACAAGCAGCACTTGATGGTAAGGAATTTGGAGTACCTGATCTTATAATAGAGTTATCAGCAGATGGTAAAACAGGAAAAATAGTAGGCCAAGAAGGAAGACATAGGGCAGTTGCAGCTCAAGGTATAAATGGCGCACAATCTACTATGCCTGTCGCTATTAGAATTATATACGATCCAACGAATAGAAATATTCCTTATGAAAGATCGGGCCAAATTACTCAAGATAACAAAAGAATAGATCCTGTTAACAAAAAATTAATAACTACTTTTTTAAGTGAAGGTATGTTGGAAGGGATGGATAGGGGTGTATTTGAAGAAGAGACTAGAAAATCTGCAATAGTTTCACCATCTATTAAGGCAAAACAAGCTATCGCTGCCTTATATGAATCATTCGAAACAACGCCAGGCGGTGATTATCAATACACGAATGAGTACATAAACTACAACGGGCCCAACACTTCGACTGAGGTAGGGGGCAATCCATACAACGATACAAAGTTTGAAATGAATCGCCAGGATTTAAATCAAGCAAACAGAAAGATAGAAGAGTTAATAAATAAAAGTTCGGAACCTTTCTCTAAGCCAGGGGGCAAGGCAACTCCAGATAATATGTCTACATGGCAAAGGATAATGGGGCATGCAAGGTCAGTAGCTAAAATGAATACTCCGTTTACTTTACTGTATAATACCATCATGAACATGACACGTAAGACCCGTTCATTGCAACAACAATTCTCTAGGCTGTTATCACAAAGGTATCTTCAAGTAATAAAAGATCCTGCGATGAGGGAGCTGTTGGCGAAGGCTATGATCATTGCACAGGTTAATGATACTATGGAAATGAAAATTGACGGACAGGAACGTTTAATATTTGTAGCAGAAAAAGATGGTGGTGCAGCAGACTTGGAAGTTAAGAAAGGTGATATAATTGTTCTTGAAGGTGACGTGGCAAAAGCATTTATGGATGTGCATAAAACTTTTCAAGATGTGAACAAGGAATTTTTAAAAGCGGAAATTGCTAGGGATCATGTTCCTAATTTAATCATGGCTCTTAATATATTAAGAAGATATTTTCCTGACATGCCTGAACTCAAAACACTATTTAATTTTGAAGGGTTGAGCCAAGAAGAAATATCAAATAGATTAGAGGAATTAGATTACACACAAATTAAATTTCTAAAAACTAATTTGGAAAACATAATGATTATGCGAACATCTATGGAAGGTGATGTAGCTGATCAGATAAATAGATTATTAGGTAACAAAGACACAGGTCTTAACGCGCTGTTGGATATAGCGGGCAATATTGAAACATTAAATAAAAAAATGTATGTACCGTTAATGCGTTTCGGTAATTATTTTATTAGTGTACATCAAACAGTTATAGAAGAAGATAAGACAGGCAAAGAAGTTGAAGTGGATAAGTTGGTATGGTATCAACAGTTTGAAAGTATGGGTGAAGCCCAAGCCGCCATGAATGACATTCGTTTGAAATTTCCTGATGGAGAAATAAGCAAACCTGCAGAAATGTCAATAGAAAAATTAAGAGAAATGATAAGGGAAGGAAGAGGATTTAGAAATTTAGAATACTTAGCACAGTTTATGGCGGATACCAATGCACAAAATTATCAAGAGATATTAAAAGCGTTAAGAGAAACTCTTGCCAAAAAAGGTTTGGATAAAGATGTATTGGGCATCAATAGATTCTACATACAAAGAGATAAATCAGTTGGAGCTGAAGGTGTCCCAGGTTATAGTTCTGATTTTCCTCGTGCAATATTCCAATACTTAAGTGTGGCTAGTAATACCATCGCACGTAATAGATATGCCAAAGATAAAAACAAATACTATGATGAAACTAGAAAGTACGCACTTGATAAGGGTAATAAAAATCTATTAAAATTTACAGAAAATTATTATAACTATATAGAAGATCCTGTTCAGGAATTTGCTTTCTATAGACGCATAGGATTCTGGTGGTATCTTGGTGGTAATTTATCATCAGCTTTTCTGCAAGTAATGAGTATGGTACAGTTTACAGGACCTATACTATCACAATTAGCTGGTAAAGGTTTTCAATTTAAAGTAACTAGAGAATTAGCTAAGGCTTTTGCCCATGCAAGTGGCATGGTAGTTCATGGAGTTGCTGGCAAAAATCAGTATCAAGATGCATTTCTTGATTTTGAAAGATTACCTGATGGCCCAATCAAGGAAGCTTTAATGAGAGCTATTGCAGATGGTACAATTAAACAGGGGCAGGCTTTACTTGAGGCTGGTATTATGCCAGGCATGGGTGGAGATTTAGTTGGTAGTCAACAAGCAAGACATAAAGCTATTAGAACTTTTGAAAATATAGTTGTAGGAGGAGCGTTCAATACTTTTGAGGCAGCCGCTCGTATCACGGCTTTCATTGCAACTTATAACTTAGCTATGAATGACCCTTCAGTTTTAGATAAAGCGGATTTACTATATGGTAATGATATGGATTATCAACATACCATGGAACAATTTGGAAGATCCCCAGAAGCACTTGCACGTTTCATGACAGATGAAACTTTCGGGGTGTATGGTAAAGAGAATAGACAAGCACTTGGTCGGGGCATAGGTTCACTTGCTGCATTGTTCATGACTTACATGACACAAATGGTTGGACTAATGTATCGTATGTTAAATCCACCTGTGTTAAAAAGAAAAGCAAGCGGCGGATTTACTGTAGGGTTAGCTGATCCTACAAAAACTGCGGCGCAAAATAAAATAGGACGAAAAGCATTTGCCAGAATTATGTTAATGATGCTTGTGACTGGTGGTGTAATGGGATTACCTGGCGGTGAAGATGCAGAAGATACATATGATTTAATTAAGAAAATGTTTACAGGTGTAGACTCTGATGTAAGAACAGAGTTTCGCAACATGTTATATGAAGCAGGTTGGGGACCTGGCTTGATTAATGCAATGGAGAATGGTTTAATTAATTCCACTCTTGGATGGGATGTTCAACGAAGGGTGGGCTTTGGTGTATTACCTTGGTCTCAACAAGTAAGAGCTGGATTAAATATGATGGGTATACCTACAGGAGCTAGAGCAGAAGAGTTTTTAGGAGCTCCAGGTTCTGTTTATATTGATGCTATAAGAGGATTAATGGAACGAGGAGTAAGAGAACAACAATGGGGTGAAGCTTTGGAACAAACTTTGCCTACTGCCATACGTAATGTTTTAAAAGCTGTAAGATATTCTCCTTATGGAAACGGATTTGCGAGCACAGGTTACGGGCAGGTATTGACAGATGATATAAAAGGATATGAAGTAATGATGCAAGCATTTGGATTTGCACCTGCATCCATTGCAAAAGAAAGAGAAGCTCTATTTCAAGAAAGAAAATTAGATAAGGGTATGAATTTATTTAGGCAAAGAAAGAATGCACAAATAACTAATGCGTACCGTGATATAATAATGGGTGGAATGAAATATGACGCGAGCATGATTAACGAAGGTGAACAAAAAATAGCTGATATCATAGCTGATGTAATGGAATACAACGCCAATCAGCCGCCGCATTTAATTTATGTTCCCGATCTTGGAAGTTTATTTCAAGAGGCCTTGAAAGCTGTGCATCCAGAGTATAGAATAGGGACTACAAATAAAAAATTAATTGGGGAGAAGAGAAAGCTTAGAATGGCTTTGGGATTGAATTAATATGGCTGAAGATAAATACAAAGTAGACTATACTAAAACGCCAAAGCGTATTCAGTTGGAGGACGCAAGCGGTCCACCTATTCATGAGTTATCAGATGAAAGAAACTATGAATTTCTTAATAAATTATTTAAGATGAAAGAGTTAGATCCTTTTGCCAAAGAGGGTTACAGTGTAGATAATGTATATCAATTAATGGATAAAGATTTATCAATAGATATAACCAGTCCTTTTAAAGAAGATAAAAGCAAGTGGACAGGATACGGTCAATACGCTGCAGATATGGAAAGACTTTTAAGAGATGAAAGAGGAAATGTTAATCGCCCATTTAAAGAATATGAAACTGATCAAGGACAATCTAGATTGTTGTTGGATATAATAAAATATAGACCCGATATGTTAAAAGGAAATAGAGGTAAGAAAGATGTCATAGCTCAATATGACCAATGGAATACCGAGCAAGGTTTAGGGACCTTACTTCATGAGATGCGGCACAAAGCTTTTGAACATGATCCTATTGCACATAGCTTAATAAAACAAAGTCAAATAAGTGAAGAGATATTTACTCGCGTTCTGGATGCAAAATATGGTGATGAACGAACTGGAAAAAATGCTAAAAAATTTATAAAAAATCTTTTGAAAAATAAGTATAAAGTTAAGAGTGAAGACTTAGATGAAAGCGTAGAAAAGATTATAAACTACGGTAATAACTTAGAAGATATAATAATAAGAGAAAAATTTGATGCTAAATATAAGGATGAAGATTAAATATTTTCCAGCATCTTAAGAAGTCCTGCGTCATCCACCTTTCTATTGTAGATTTTTTTATCAGCAACTTTCTTTTGTCTGAACTCTGGGTCCTTTAGCATTTTTGCTACAGGATTACTTTTGTTTTTACGATAAACTATTTTCTTGCTGGTTAGTTTCATTTATTCCATTTCTCTTTGGCTTTAAGTGACCATCTGACAAAAGCTTCTTTATCTATATCTTTCTTTACTATTGTTGCATCAGCTGGTATTTCATTGTAAAGGGCTATAACTTCTCCATCTTTTATTTGCACGATCCCAGGACCACAGAATGCATCCTTATCATAACCTGTGTTCTTTTTCTTAAGCAGTCTTACTTCTTTCATACAAGAAGATAATGATTCCATAGGAATATATTGTGTCATTCTATTTTCTTGGTCATTCATGTTACCAAATACAAACATTAATATAACACTAATGACTTCCATTTGTTTCCCTTAGTTTGTCTTTTAATTTTTCCACGTCATTAAGCAATCGTTCTATATCGTGTTGTGCCCTCTTTATATTCACGGTATTACTCATCATTGACTCCATTTTTTCTTGCATACCCTCAACTTGAGATGCCATAAATTCTATTAAAAGGTCTTGCTGAGCATCGGCAGGTAAAGCACCTAATTCTCCTCTGGGCCATAGAATACGGAATTGAGTGTTTTTCGTGAGGTCGGCTTCCATGAGGGTACTTCTCGTCTCAACATTGTTAAGCCTTTCTTGTATTCCGAAAAAGGCGTAGACTCCAATTCCGACTGCTGCGAGTATTGATAAAAGGTTACGCATAGGCATAGAAATAGCAGTCTTATCACTTACATCCACCCTATCAGCCATAATTAATCTCCGTAACTATATGATCCGCTTTTGGTTTCACCTTGTTGCATTATATTATTTTGCTGATCTTCTAAAAATTTAAACAAATCCTTGTGTTGTTTCTCAATAGATTTATTTTGTCTAACAATCTCTTTGTCTTTCTTATTCATTTGTTTTATTTCTTTTTGAAGTGTCTTTACATCAGCAATTAAATTTTCCAAATCAATTTTCATCTTGACTTGATTCTCAATTACTTCTTTCTTATTCTGTTCTTCAAAACTTTTATACATCTGATCCACACGCGAATCCAATTTGCTCACGTACCATATGACACCAATGCCCTGCACGAGTACAAATGCCACGACGGCGAATGATATCTTAAGTCCGTTCATTTATTCCTCCCATATGAAGTCCTGCTTCCCATGCAAGTATTTTATTTTTTAACAAGGCTTCCTCCAAAGTAAAGTCCTATAATAGCAGACATTAAGTGAGTGTCAAGTGGTGTTATTACTACACCAAAGAACTCTTTGTCCATAACAATTTCTTTCTTCTCGATCAAGAATAAAAATCCTCTTGTAAATTCTGTCCATGTTATCCATACACTTGTATCAAAAAATACAGGAACTAACTTAGGCCATGCAATAATAAAGAACACTGCGGTTAGAGCAATGATTCTTCTTGTCCATTGAAAGCCTTTGTTGTCGTACTTTCTTGCCTTGTCAATTTCATCCATTTGAAATTTACCACGAGCAAGCAACATCTTTTGTTCAGCTTGTTTAGCCTTAATGCTTTGCCCCCATATAGACATGAACCCACCCAACAAGGATGAGCCAAGCATGGTGATCATTTCTACTGGTAATCCGCCCATTATTTTAACTCCTCGTAAATACCTAAAGCAATATCTTTTCTATTGCCATAGTCAGTTTCTAATTTTCCTTTTTCAAAAATAGTATTAAAACTTTCAGCTATTCTATCGGGACTAAACTTTCCTGAAAATAATTCCCCCTTTAAAATTGTTTTATCCATGTTACCTAAACCAGGTGACCAAGTTCCTTTAACAACTTCATCCATAAAATCTATTTGAGATTCCATAGAATCTTTTTTCTTATTGTTTTTTAAATAATCTTTATAACTATTTTTCATTTCCCCACTATACTGAAACAATCCTTCACCTTTACCTTTACCTTTTTCTTGTTGCTTATAATCAAAAGAACCACCCGTCTCTACTTCAATGTTAGCTACTATACCTGCAACAGCTTCATCACTATAACCTTTTTCTTGTAAATATTCTATAACCTCTGTCTTAGAATCAGATTTTCCTCCTGTTATCTTATCAATCAATCCAATTAAAAAATCTAACCCAGCCATATTAATGTACAGTAAGACTAAAATCGGGATCAAAATCCACAATCTTTTTTTCATCTATTTCTGGATGTTCACAACTCATACATTCACAATTCCCCCCACAACATGAGCCACCATTACTACAATGGCATTCGTGATCACAATTTTCGCAAGGTTTCATTATGCTCCTAATGTTCCTATTGGTGAAGGCATTCCTTTTATAGGAAATGCCTCAAAAGGTATACAAAGAGATTTTACTCTTACCTTATCTTTATATGATTGTGGTTTTGCTTCGTATGCTTCTTGAAAACCAATTTGTGCTTCTGCACATTGATACTCTGTTGAATAAACTGATGCAGTA
>Ga0255048_10001768_pt1 | contig 14504 bp, 19 predicted proteins | sample JV7_2_2_MG_FD_183619 | JGI IMG/M metagenome (GOLD analysis project Ga0255048, IMG submission 183619) | Seawater microbial communities from Jervis Inlet, British Columbia, Canada - JV7_2_2 | ecosystem: Environmental > Aquatic > Marine > Inlet | place: Canada: British Columbia | collected 2016-10-06
TCCAGTCTTAACTGTAGCTCAGTCTGGTAGAGCAAAAGATAAAGCTGATTAAACGTCTTGGTTCAGAGTTCAGAGTTTAGGACTCAAATTTAAAATCTTAAAGCTCTTATGCATTAGAATTTAAGTGTAAAAGTTTAAAGCTCTTTTAAATCCTGGTTTTTAAATGAATGGTTTAAGCTTTTCAATAGCGAATGTTTCCTCCAGGCTGGATAGTTAGAAAATTTTTATTTTATTAAAGGCAGTTGTTAAAAACTGTCTTTAATAAAGTGAATTTTGCGGAGATACCAAAGCGGCAACTGGAACAGGTTGTAACCCTGTAAGATTTTGAGACGTAGGTTCGAGTCCTACTCTCCGCACCAAATTAAAGAAAATAGTATAAAGCTGTGTGTAGCTAAGTCTGGTTAGAGTTCTCCCCTTGGAAGGGAGTTGTCGTAGGTTCGAATCCTGCCGCACAGATCAACTTTTGGAGTGTAGCTCAACTGGATAGAGCAACAGATTTCTACTCTGTAGGTTGTAGGTTCGAATCCTATCACTTCAGCCAATTTAAAACTGACGAACTAGACGAACTAATACATAAGAGGATTTTATAATGCAGGAGCATTATAATTTTACTGATGCTGAATATTCAGCACTATTAAAAGATGGTGTCACGGACATTGATCTTTATAAATCTGTTAAGCTCTTTGATCCAGATAACACTAAAAAGCCTATTTCATATATAGGGATTTTTCACTACATCGATAAAAAAGGTGATTTCAATAAAAAGCCTATGTTCCCGCATAAAAAAATAGCTTTAGCTCTTTTCGAAAAGCTTTTAATAAAAGGAAAAATGGCAGTTGCAGAATATATTGAAGACTGGGAGAATGATTTTGTTGAAGTTGATGAAGATGAATTTGGAGAAGATAATGAGATTTGATTTTAAAGTCAGCTGTTTTGCAAAAGCAGAAGTTAACGAAAGTAAACTTCATGATTTGATTTTAAGCGCAATAATTGACAGTGAATTGACTAATGCATGCCACGTTGAATTTGTCGATGGATTCCAAGACAAAGAAATTAATGAATCACTGGGGGATGATTCAGATCAGTATTTTTAAACAGCTGGGTCGGCTGCTTATAATAGTCCGTAGTTTGCAGTGGACTATTTTTTAATTATCAAACCAAAGAGGAAAAAATATGACTTATGAAGTGATGAGTATTGATGAAGCTCTTGAAGATACTGGACTAAAAATGTTGGTGTATTCAAAAGGAGGTTATGGAAAAACCGTAATGTGTGCAACCGCTGGAAAGCCGACATTGATAATATCCGCTGAACAAGGATTGATTTCTATTAAAGGCGCTCCAAAGTTTGTAAAAGTTGCAAAGATTACTTGTTTTGATGATCTTGACGATATTTATGATGATCTGTCGGAAGGTAATATTCCTTGTAGTTGGGTATGTTTAGATTCTATTTCTGACGTAGCAGAGGTTTTGCTTTCTGAAGAGAAAGAAATGTCAAAAGATGGTAGACAATTTTACGGTAATTTAGCGGATAAAATGAATAAGATGATTCGCAAATTTCGTGATTTGCCAAACATTAATGTATTGTTTACATGTAAGCAAAAAAGGATCACCGATACTGATACTGGCAGAACAACCTATATACCATCATTGCCAGGAAATCAGCTTACCGAAAACATAAACTACATGTTTGATTTTGTTTTTGCTTTGCGGATCGAAGAGGATGACGATGGAGAACCATATCGAACTCTACAATGTGAGCCTGACAATTCCTATGATGCAAAAAGTAGGGGTGAATTTCTCAATGATTTTGAACCTCCGAATTTGAAAAAATTGGAAATGAAAATCAGGGGTGAAGATTATGAACCATACGTTAAGAAGACAAAGGTCCAAAAAGAAAAAGAAAGACTTGCGGCTGAGAAGGAGGCGGAAGAAAAAGAGCTAGAAGAAAACGAAATTGACAATGAACAAACAACTGGACCTGAAGTTGACGACATTCCAGAAGATGATTATGAAACCGAAGTTGAAGAAACTGAAAACAATGATGAGGACATTGAAGAAGAAACCGCTGAAGAGTAGTTGAGTAATATTTTTTATATTAACATAATATTTTTTATCAAAGAGGAATAGAAAATGGCTAAATTACCAAGTAGTTTTACATCTGAAGGTAAGGGTGATATGAATGATTTCACCACAATTCCAGCAGGTAAATACACTGCTGCAATTGCGAAGTCGGCGTATAAACAAAACTCCAAAAAAACTGGGCATTATCTCAGTTTGCAGTTTAAGATTTTGGAAGGCGAATTCAAGGATCGTGTTGTTTTTGCAAACATGAATCTTGATAATCCTAATGGTGAAACTGTTGAAATTGCTGAAAAGGAATTGGCGACTTTGACAAAAGCTTGCGGCAAAGTCAGCATTGATGATTCTGAGGAACTCCACGGTATTCCCGTAATGATCAAAGTTATCGTAAAACCTGCAACTGCAAATCAGGCTGAAAAGAATGAAATTAAATTCTATGAACCTGCAAAGGGTTATAAAAAACCTAGCAATCCAGAGTCTGGAGAAAACACTGGTGATGATCCTGTTCGGTCTACAAAGACCAAAAGAAAAGTCAGCTTTGATGATGAGTAGCTGATTTAGTGGACCTTGCTTTGTTTAACCACCTTTTCAGGGTCCACGCCCTTTTATTTTAAGGATTCATTATGGCAAATATTTCCCACATCACTAATTCCACTTCTTATAAATTAAATAATTTATTAATCAATCAAAAACCACAAAGACCCTATTTAGGCGCTAGTAGTATTGGCAAAGAATGCGCTAGACAGTTGTGGTATGGATTCCATTGGACGTCGGAAAGACTACCTATTTCTGGACGTACACAAAGAATTTTTGATATGGGTCACATTGCGGAATCTTTGATTACAGATCACCTTGCGAGAATCGGAGTGAAGGTTTGGGCAGATCAAGAAGAGGTAACAGGATTTTTCGGTCATGCTCTTGGTCACATTGATGGACGCGCAATTGGTTTTCCAGAATTCCCAGATTTAGAATGTTTAGCTGAATTTAAATCAGCAAAAGCTTCGTATTTTAAAGAGATGTTCGAAATCGGGTGTTTTAGATCAACTCCGGTTTACTACGACCAACAACAGTATTATATGGGAAAAACAAAGCTCACAAAATCTTTTTTCTGTATGATCAACAAAGACACTTCCAATATATACATTGAATTTATAGATTTTGATAAAGGTTACTATGAGGATTTGCTAAGAAAAGAACGTGGAATAATAACGTCAGAAAAACCTCCGCATAAACACTTTGTTAGTGATTATTATAAATGTGAATGGTGCGTTCATAATGACGTTTGCCATAACAGTTATGAGCCACAAAAGAATTGCAGGACTTGTGCGCATAGCGATATTGAAGAAGAAGGAAAATGGAGTTGTAATCTTAAGAAAACCAAATCAAGAAACTTACCAGTAGCAGAGCAAAGAACTGGATGTGATAAGTGGCGTAAAGGATGGGAGTTATGACAAAAGATCAAATCGAACAATTTAATTCTTGTGTGGAAGAAATGGAGCGATTGAATGAATGGGAATATGTATTCATAGAATCTATCGAAAATAATATTATAAAATTTGAAAACATAGATGATGAATACAAACTAACAGACAAACAATCTCAAAAACTGGAACAAATTTACGATAAACTAGACTAAGGAAAAACAAAATGAAAAACGAAGAATTGCACGATAAGTTTGAATCAGAAACTGTTGAGATGGTAAATGATTTATTTGATTTTGATGGTCCAATGAAAGATTCTACTATTTCTTTTTTCCATGCTATGGTTAAAAATTTCAACGAACAAGTTGAAAGATTATATAATCAACATTTGCCTCAAATGCAGAATGCTGAAATTGTCGCATCAACAAAGTATAAAGGCTTGGATTTATTGCCTGAAGATTTACAAACATTGCCAATCATCCAAGAAATTTACGTCAAAGAACTGGAACATGAATTCGCAAAAATACCCGTAAAACAAACTGAATTCTCAGCTGGATTTGATTTACATTCCACGCTTAGCGAAATGCTGACTCCTGGTGAAAGAATGTTGATCCCAACTAGCATTGAAGTTGCAATTCCAGAAGGCTATGTTGGTTTAGTTAAGCCTAGATCTGGACTAGCTAACAAATATGGAATTGATACGATGGCTGGAGTTATTGATTCTGATTACAGGGGACAGATTCATGTCATTTTAATCAATCACGGAACTGCAATTTGGAAATTTGAAGCTGGTGATAGAATAGCACAATTGCTAGTTGTTCCAATACATCCAGCCAATAAATTACCAGTTGTTTCTGAATTGCCTGAAACCGAACGTGGTGATTCAGGTTTTGGAAGTACTGGCAAATGACTTTTCAAGACCGATGGTTTCAGGATGAAGGCGTATCAGCTGGATTTAATTCTTTAGAAAAAGGAAATTATCCAGTTGTAGCTATGCCTACTGGATCAGGCAAGTCTGTTGTGTTGTGCAAACTAGCTGACGAAATACTATCAAAAAATCCAATTGGTGGTGTTTTAGTTTTAACGCACGTTAAAGAAATTATTGAACAAAACACCGATTCATTAGAAAGACATTTTGAAGGTTATCCAGTTAATGTTTATTCAGCTGGACTAGGCAGAAGAGAAGTTGGATTAATTACGGTAGCAGGTATACAAAGCGCATATCACCATCCAGAATTATTCGAACGATTCCGTTATGTAATTATCGATGAATGTCATTTGATAAATCACAAAGAACAAGGAATGTATCGTGATTTTTTAAGCTTAATAGAAGCTAGATGTATTGGTTTAACCGCTACAGCTTTTAGGCTAGGACATGGATATATCTACAAAGGTGAAACGACTTTGTTTGATGATCTAGCTTATGATTGCACAACAGGAGAAAAATATAATAGGTTAGTCGATGAAGGTTTTATATCACAGATGTTTTCTAAGAAAACTTTGTTGTTAATGGACACAAAAGGAATTGGAACTATTGCTGGCGATTTTAACGAAAAGCAATTAGCTGAAAGATTCAATATAGACAACATAACCGAAGCTGCGATTTTAGAAACTTTACATTTTGGTAAAAAATATAAAAAATGGCTTTGTTTTGCTATTGATATTAGCCATGCTGAAAACATAGCTGAAAGATTTAACGAACATGGTATTCCAGCAAAAGCAGTTCATTCAAGAATGACCGAAGATAGGAATAAAATTCTAAACGACTACAGAAAAGGTGTTTATAGAGTTTTAGTAAATGTTAATGTTTTGTCTACTGGTTTAGATATCACAACAATAGATTTAATTATTCATTTACGACCAACAAAAAGCCCTAGTTTTCATGTTCAAACAAATGGACGTGGTGGTCGCGTTGAATATGCTCCTGGATTTGATCTAGACACAATACAAGGTAGGCTTGATGCAATCGAATCTGGACCAAAACAACATTGTTTGGTTTTAGATTTTGCTGGAAACACAAAAGAATGTGGACCGCTAAATGATCCACTAGTAAGAGAAAAAGGTGAGAAGAAAGGAGAAGCAATAACTAAAACTTGTCCTGAATGTGACATGATAAATCACGGAGCGGTTAGAGAATGTATTAACTGCGGTTTTGAATTTAAAATGAAAGAGAAAGAATCCCGTATTGAATTTACAGCAAGCTCTGAAGAAATAATAAAAGACACTCGAAAAGATTTAAAAGCCTGGGTTAATGTTTCTGGTGTTAGATACGATAGACATCCAGGCAGAAACAACAAACCATCGACTATGAGAGTGACTTATAAGTGTGGATTGCTGTCGTTCAAAGAATACATTGCATTAGATCATTTTGGAAACGCACGTTATCAAGCGAAGAATTGGGTTTTTCAAAGATGGATTGGACCAAGAAATGAAAGACCAACTACAACTTCAGAATTGATAGCAAAATCCGATGGCTTAAGCATTCCTAAAAAAATCCTTGTGGATTCAAATGGCAAATACACAAGGATTTTAGATTCTGAATTTTAATAAAATAATAACAAAATTCCATTTCTTTGATTTTTTCGTTTTTTCTCTATTTTTCCATTTTTGCGTAATTTTTTGCAATTTCGCATAAAATCCAAACTAGTTCCAAAAAAAATAACTGATTTTTTGTGGTTTTTTCGAAAAATTACACAAACTCCGCTTTTAGGTATATAGTTGTGTCTGTTAGATTGTATTTTCAAAAACAGGCAAATCTAGGAGCAAAAAATGTTAAACCAAAAACTACCAGTCAGAAAAATGAATAAATCCACTGTTCGAGTAATGCTAGATTATTTGGGCGTTCCACTAATCGATCAACACAAACGTACTAGCGTTGTAAAAGAACAATTGGAAAAATTTCAAGGCATTGATCCAGATAGCTATGAAAAAGCTTATGACCTCGTTGTTAATTACAAAGTTCCAGAAGGTGGTGAGCCAACACAAATTAGTTATATCGAAGCTTCAAAAATAATTAAAGATGAAATTGCAGGATTGAAAAATTTGGCAACTGAAACCATTCGAGACGAGTATTCAACAAAAGTTTCTGATTGCATGGATCGAATGGAAAAATTGTGCGATAACCGTATAACCGAAGCTTCTAGAGTTTTTAACAAAACCGTTTTAGAAGTTAAAGTTAATGGTAAGAAAACTGGCGATTTGAAAAACGAAATTGTTCCAGAATATTTTGAGAGAATGATTAAGCTAGCAACTGCTAGAAAAAATATTATGTTGGTTGGACCAGCTGGAGCCGGTAAAACGCACGTTAGCGAAATGTTAGCTAGAAGTTTAGGAATGGATTTTTCTTCACAGTCCTGTTCCGGTGGTGTTTCTGAAACTGCTTTTACTGGTAGACTTTTGCCGCTAGGAAAATCCGGCGCGTTTGAATATGTCGAATCCGATTTTGTTAGAATATACGAACAAGGTGGTGTTTTTCTTTTTGATGAAATGGACAACGGTGATCCTAATGTTTTGGCTTTCTTAAATCAGGCATTGGCAAATGGAAGTTTTTACTTAGCGCAACGAATAGGAAAAACCAAAGTTTCTAAGCATAAGGATTTTATTGCAGTTGGTGCCATGAATACTTTTGGGACTGGAGCTGATGCAATGTATACGGCTAGAAATGCTCTTGACGCAGCAACACTAGATCGTTTTAGAATTGGTATGATCACCGTGGATTATTCAGCAACTTTAGAAGAAAAATTAATTGATCCAGAAATATTAATTTGGGGACTTCTAATTCGCGAAAAAATCAAAAATCACAAACTGAAAAAAATCATGTCTACTCGTTTGTTGATTGATGCAACTGACATGTTGAATGTAGGATGGGGAATTCATGAAATTGAAGAAAGCTATTTTGCTGACTGGTCAAGGGAAGAAAAATTAGTAATAGGGAGAAATTCATAATGGACATTATTGCATACAACGAAAAAACAAAAACACGTTCTATACACTTTGACAGTATTATAGATTTTATGGAACATAAATTCACTGGACCAAACAAAACGAAAGCTGAAAGGTACATTAAAAAAGATAGCTACTTGAGATCTGGAAAATATGGACCATCAAACACTACCGTGAATGATGTTTTTGAACATGCTCTTTTAGGTGATTCTGAAATGCTAAAAGATTTGGAATCCAAATGTGTTCAACTTGATAAAGTAACAAACAAAAACACAACTGCATACACTCAAAAAATTCAGACGGTAAAAAGAAAAAGAGTTTTTGCGGATCAAGGTGATGAGCTAGACATTGAAAAAGTATACCAAGGAAATTTGGATACCTGTTGGAGTCGCACTGAAAGGATTGTACAGGATGCTACACACCAGCTAGTTACCATTTTTATTAATATTGCTAGCAGTTGGAAAAATCCTGCTGAAATAAGCTTTTGGCGTGCGGCAGTTGCATTGAGATTAGTTGAAGAATTGCAGAATGCAGGCAAGTCAGTAAAAATAATAATTGGCGGTGGATCCAGAAATTTATGCAGAAATGATAAGTATGAAATCACCACAGCAAGTTTCACAGTAAAAGAATACAATGAAAATATTACAATGGAGCGTTTGGCTGGAATGTGCCACTTAGGTTTTTTTAGAGTATTTGGTTTTGCCGCGTTATGCGCAGCTGAATTAAAAGTGACTGAACATTTAGGTACACCAATTTATACTAGCGTTTCTGAGAATATACCACTACAGTTAAAAGAGGACATTGACAGAGGACACACAAGGATGATTTGTGTTGGCTTGTGCGATGATGTAAATGGAGCCAAAACAGAGCTAGAACGTTGTTATAGGCAATTAGAGAAATATTCTAAGGAAGGTTAGACTCCAACAGCTTCAGCGCATTATCACAATGCGTTGGCGCGGTTGATGTCAACCGAATGAAGTTAAAAATCTAGGAGAAAATTATGATTGATAAAAATGCTTTTGTTATTAGCTTGATGATGAGCAATAGTGATATGGTAAATGCTCTAGCCAAATATTCAGCTAGATATGAAACTGATCCTTTACACAAAAAGCGTAGAGAATTAAGAGAAGCTTGTCGTTGGATGGATGACATGATAAGCAAACATCTTAATTTCAATGGCGCTAATGTGTATAGAATACGCGGCGGATTGTGGCGCATTTGCGGACATCATCCAGGTGAAGCTTACGACAGTTATAAAATTTTAAAACAGTTATAAATCTAGGAGAATTAAAATGGCAGTACTAAAGATTTATGATGCAATATTGGATGGACATGATGAACGTGTCCAACAATGTGGTGATATTGCAGCTGAAGAATATGCAAATGGAATTGTTTGGAGCGAGTGTGAAACTAGAGAGCATAATGTTTTTGTTCACACAACTTTCATTAACACGGTTAACAACGTAGATATCCATTATTGCTACGGAGCTGATCATTATTTATTTTGTCCGGCTGACTAGGAGGTAAAAATGGAAGCTGAATTTTTATTAAATTTAATTATTGGTTTTTGTATTGGTTATACATTATTTAGTTTTATAAACTGGTAGAATTTAATTTAAATCTAGGAGAAAGAAAATGAAACCAAAAGAGAAAAAGCCAAAAAATGTTTTTAGAATCATATCAAGAATTAGTGGTGAAGCGGTTGGATCATATTCAAGATCATGTTGTGATGAATATGATTTTTCAAGTGTAAGTGAAGCGAGAAATGCTAACTGTCATGGAATGTTTAAAGATGAAAAACAGTATAAGATATCTAAGTATAAAGTAACGTATGAATTGATTGATGATGAATGTGATTGATAAAAGTCGATATTTTCAAATCTAGGAGAAAAATTATGATTATTATTTTTAAATCAAAAAGTTTATCAAAATGCGCAAAAAGAGCTTTTGATTTTTCTAAAAACGGAAAAGCCAAAATTGGAGCTTTAGTAAAAAAACCATATGGAAAATATGAAATTAAAATTGAACTTGAGAAATAATTTCCGGACTTGTTTTTAATTTCTAGTTGTGCTTTGCAAGAATAGAAAAAGATTTAAAAAAATGTTGTTATCTTTGTAAATGTAGTTATACTAATTTTGTTAGTTGTTAGATGTAGAAAACAAACGCGCAATAACGCGCAACAAACAATCTAGGAGAAACACCATGAAAGTACTTGTAAACGAAAGCTTCAAAGCAATGAGAGTTGGCGAATTTGTTAAAGCAGCAAAAGACGCTGGCGAATTTATTCTTGATACTACCAATTGTGATTATGCAGTTGCTACGCTCAAGGAAATTGCTGAAGAAAACAACCTCAAAATCAAAGGCAAAACCAAAGCTGAAATTCTCGCAAGTCTGGAAGCTGCTTTGCCTTCACTGAAATTACCGGAGCAAAACAAAATGGGACAGACAGAACAAATCCAAAAAATCGTTGATGATGGCGTTGCAGCTGGTCACGATGATGACACAATGCTTATTACCATCTTTTCGGCAAAACTTGAAGGCGTCAAGTTCAGTATGCTTAACAAGCTTTTCAATGCAGCCATGGAAGCTGGCGGTCACCGAGTCGCACTGAAGAAAGTCAAAGAAGAAGGTCGTTCAATGCTTGTCGAAGCGGAATTCGATCCTGAAAATTACGAACAAGTAACAGAAATGGCCGCAAACATTGTTCGCGCTGTTGATGGCGCTGATACAGTACAGGCAATCAAAGCAATCAAAGCGTATTGTAAAGAGTTTGATTTTGAAATGCCCAAAGCACCAAAAGTTCCTAAAGGAACTTTGCTTGAACGTGTCTATGGTTGGATCAAGAAAAATCCTACTGCTGAAACTGCTGATTTGGCAGAATGGTTAGAGGATCAGAAAAAAGGCGAAAAAATTATTGCTCGCTATGTTTCTCTGATGCAATTCGCACAAGATTTTGCCGCAATCGCAAATGCAGCTCCTGAAGAAGCTGAAGAAGAAGAAGCTGCATAACTAAAGCAGTTCGAATTAAAAAAGCCTGGATGCAATGTCCAGGCTTTTTTTATGCCTGAATTTTTATTTACTGCATAATTTCTGTTTTTGCCTCTAATAATTAACTTTACCAGCAATTATCCAAATTCCTTGCCTAAATGGACACTGGATCGATTTATAGCTATTTTTAACAATTTCGCATACGTTCGTACATCTTTTTAGAAACGATCCCATACAGGCTAACAGAGAGCCTTACAGGCATGTTTGTTTTTTATACAAATAGCAAATTAATTTACAATGCAGATTTTAGTAATTTTTCTTTTCTTGAATTTCTGGATCCAGCTGAATTCTCGAACTATGTTTTTTAAATTTTACAAATGTTAAAATAGACAATTCTATTCTGTTAAAAATCTAGGAGAAAATTGTTATGAAAACTTTTGTTATTACTGGCTGTTCAACTACAGAAAATCTTGGTTACATGATTGCAAAATCGATAAAAGAAAATATTGAAGATTCATATGTTGTTGCGATTGCAAATAATTCATCAGCTCCAATTGTTTTTTCTGACTTGGATAAAGTTTCTGATCATACCATGTGTTGTGATTTAACTGATGATATGCAAATCAGAAATACTATTTTCCAAATAATTGAAAACTACGATGAAATTTATTGTTTGATAAATTGTGCTGGTATGAATGGAAATTACTGGTTTGAGGATATGTGCGAACAAAGATATGATGACATCATGGATGTTAATGCAAAATCCATTTATAAATTTACACAAGGATTGTTACCAATTTTATCAGACTCGAAAGGAACTGTTTTAAATATTGTTTCGAATGCTGCGCATGTTCCAATGCGTTGTTCTATGGCATACAATGCAAGCAAAGCAGCTGCCAAAATGATAACAATGCAACTTGCTAGAGAGTTAACGCAAAAATATGACATAACAGTATTTTCAATAAGTCCAAACAAATTGAAAAATACTGCTATGAGCAAATACATTGATGAAAAAATTGAAGAAGTCCGTGGATGGAGTGCGGAGCAATCCAAAGAATATCAATTAAACGCTCTTGTTACTGGTGAAGAAACTGATCCAGAACAAATTGCTGAATTGGTATCTTTTCTATTAGAGAAAAAAGAAAGGCATTTTTATTTAAGTGGATGTGACATCCCTTACGGCGCATAAACTCACAAACAATTTTCAATAGGAAAAATTATGTCTATCAAAATAGAACAAGTTGCAATTGGTGTCAGAGCTGGACAAGCTAATGAAAAAGTAAAAGCGATAAGAGAAATTCTTGGAGCTGTTGATTGGATACATGATACGGTAAAATTCAGTGGTGAAGTTGATAATGATAAAACTGAATGCACTGTTGCGAATTTAAATTTTAATTATGATTTAATTCCTGGAGTTGAGTTCGAAATAATAGAATTTATCGATGGGATAAACTGGCATGAGTTTAGAAATTCTAATCAACCTGATACGCCTTTCATAAGCCATCTAGGATTGCATATAGATGATTATGATGAATTTGATGAAGTTAAAAATAAATTGCTAAAAGCTGGATTGAATATAATTCAGGAAGCGAATACTTTTGAGCATTCGAATCCAAAAGTTCCAGACAATAGAAAATATCACTATTTGATTTTTGATACTCTGAATGCTTTTGGTTTCGATTTAAAATTAATTTATAGGATTGACACTAATGAAAACACCGCATGATAGAGCATTGGAGAGAATTGAAAAAAAAATTATCTCTGAAGAGTTTTTTAATGAATCTATAGATCCAGTAACTGAGGGGTTGAAATCTCTTATACAAATAAGGGAAAATAGGGATTTAAAATATGGCAATGCCGAATTGAAAAAGGGAGCTGTAATGCTAGCTCTTTTTGGTGGTAAAATTCCTGATCTTAAAACTGAATCTGATTTAAATAGATTTGGTATTTTGAATTTCATTGTTAGTAAGTTAATTAGATACTGTAATAATTTTGAAGATGGACATGATGATTCTTTAAATGACATTTCAGTGTATTCTCAAATATTAAAAAATTTGTATGGAAGGTGAAAATGAAAACAGGAATTGCACTTGATACAGAAACAACTGATTTGCTAGCTCCTGAATTGGCGGATTTAATACATCAACCGTTTATCACTGAGATATACATTTGCAAATTTGATTTGGATACTTTCAGAATTGTTGATGAAATAAATTCTTTAGTTAATATTCCAATTAATGTTCCAGATCATATAACAAAAATAACCGGCATTACGGATTTCATGCTGGAAGGCAAGCCTGTATTTTCAGAGCTTGTTGATGATATAATAGAGCTATGCAAAGGATCTGATTTGGTAGTTGGACATAACTTAATGTTTGATCTGGATGTGCTTAGGCATAATATGAGAAGATCCAATGATGAGGATAGATATCCAGAATTTTCTGAAATGATATGCACAATCGAAAGAAGCAAATGTATAAAAAGAAGGAGACTTAAACTAGGTCAACTTTATCAAATGGCAACTGGATTATATCACGATGGAGCGCATAGAGCTAAAGCCGATGTTGTAGCTACAATTCAATGTTATAAATTCTTAGTGAATGAGGGATATATTTAAATGACAATTGAAAACATAAAACCAATGATTTATTTAGGGTTAAAAACTGGATTTAGTTTCAAAGAAACATTTGCAGATGTTAAAAATGTTATTGCTAATTGCGTCCGTGATAATGCAATTGGTATAGCAGACACCGGAGGCACTTATGCATACTATGACATGGAAACAAAAACAAAAGACACCGATGTAAAACCAATTTATGGAATTAGATTTACAGTTGTAAAAGACGCGACTGAAAAAGTAAAACCTCGCGGACAATCTGGATGTGAATATATATTGATTGCAAAAAATCAAGATGGCATTCGCGAACTGTATCCGCTAGTAAAAACATACTATGATAATTTTTATTATCGCGGAAATATTTCCTACGATGATATTTTAGAATTGTCTGAAAATATAGTTGTAATAGCGGAACACGTTCAAGGATTAGCAAGACTTGATTATATAGCATTAACAACCACAACTCCAAATCATATGATTGATGCTTCTGTTGATGAAAATATTCCGTTAGTTGCAATTCAAAATTGTCATTATTTAAATAAAGATGACCATGGAACATATGAATTATTAGTTGGTCCAAGATATTCTGAAAAACAAACTTATCCACAATATTTAATGCCCGATGATGAATATATTAATTATCAAAAGAAAAAAGGAGTTTCTGAAAATCTTATTTCGCAGGCAATTCAAAACACTCATGCCATAGCCAATTCAATTGAAAAATTCGAATTACCAAAAGCTCCTATGGTTAGATCTAAATCAGAAATGAGCATTGATTTTAGATGCAGAAGCGGAGCGAAAAAACGAGGGATTGATATTAAAAATCCTGGTATATACCGCGATAGGTATTTAATGGAAATAGAACTTATCAAAGAAAGGGATTTTGCTGATTATTTTATTGTTGTTGCTGATTTGATAATTGAAGCAAAAAAGAAAATGCTAGTTGGACCTTCTCGCGGATCATCTTGTGGATCTCTAGTTTGTTATTTAATGCGAATAACAGAAATAGATCCAATTGAATATGGATTATTATTCGAAAGGTTTATTGATGTCAACAGAAAAGACCTACCAGATATAGATATCGATTTTCCAGATAAAAATAGACAGTCTGTTATTAAATGGCTAGTGAAAGAATATGGTAGTGATATGGTTTGTCATGTTGCTAACGTTAGTACTATGAAACCAAGATCCGCTATAGTGCAATTTTCAAAAGGACTTAGGATATCAGCAGGAGCAACAGAGGAATTAAAAAATTCAATTATTGAAAGGTCTGGTGGTGATTCTCGCGCAGCATCATGTATGGAAGATACTTTTGAAACAACCGAAGTTGGAAGAAATTTTATAGAAAAATATCCATCTATGAAAAATGTTTCTAAGGTGGAACAGCATCCATCGCATACTTCAGTCCATGCCGCTGGTATTATTGTTTGCAATGAACCAATCCATAATTATTGTGG
>Ga0255048_10001769_pt1 | contig 14497 bp, 12 predicted proteins | sample JV7_2_2_MG_FD_183619 | JGI IMG/M metagenome (GOLD analysis project Ga0255048, IMG submission 183619) | Seawater microbial communities from Jervis Inlet, British Columbia, Canada - JV7_2_2 | ecosystem: Environmental > Aquatic > Marine > Inlet | place: Canada: British Columbia | collected 2016-10-06
CTTCTCAGCCGACGCCCTAAGAGACTTGACAGGCGCCGCGAAGCTCGACGACGGACTTCGTATTGTCGGCGAAGGAACCTCCGCTTGGCTTGGGGTCACTGAAGGCGAAGAGGGAACGTATTGGATGGAGGATCACGCATTCATGCAACAACCAGCATTTGAGGTTCCCGCGGTGGACACCACCGGCGCCGGGGACGTATATCACGGAGCTCTCGCTTTGATCCTGTCTCAAGGGACCGACGACATCAGAAATGCGATCAAGTTCGCTTCCGCCGCCGCCGCCATCACATGCACAATCTTTGGCGGACGAAATGGCATACCGACTGGTGATGAAGTCCACGCCTTCTTGGCGGAGCGAAGTTGATCACACTCACACCTGGAAAACTCATCGGGCTACGACGGCTGGCTGACGACAATGGCCGTTTCAAGATGCTTGCAGTCGATCAACGACCGCCAATCGAGAACCTCGTCAGCAATGCTCGTGGTGGAGAAGCCGCACCATTCGAGGACGTTGCCGCCGTCAAGCGGATATTGATCGACAGCCTCGCCAGCGAAGCCACGGCGGTGCTCATCGACCCCCAGTATCTGTTCCCCGCCGCCGTCCTGACCCTTCCACGGGACGCAGGTCTCCTCATCACGCTCGAATACGACCGATTTGAGGAGACCGCTGGAGGGCGTCTTTCGTCGGCGATCCCCGATTGGAGCGTCAGTCAGATCAAACGCGGCGGTGGAGACGCAGTCAAGTTGCTGGCCTGGTATCGACCGGACGCCTCACCGGAGGTGCTGGAGCATCAGCAGAGATTCGTCGAGAGCGTCGGAGAGGAGTGCTCGAGACACGACATAGCGTTTGTCTTCGAACTGTTGGTTTATCCGATGCCGGGAGACGAACAGCACACGCTGGATTACGTAGAACACCCTGCCAAACGCTCCGAACACGTGATCGAAAGCGTCGAGACATTCGCTCATCAGCGCTTTGGAGTAGACCTGTTCAAGCTGGAATCACCGTTCCCTGCCGATCACGTGGCCGAGTCTGCAGGCCCCGACCGCGACACAATGTCAGTCGCCTTCTCAAGTCTCGACGCTGCAGCTGGCCGCCCTTGGGTGGTGTTGTCGGCAGGTGCAACCAAAGAGAGTTTCACTGAGGTGCTCCAGCTCGCCTACGAAGCCGGGGCGAGCGGCTATCTCGCCGGTCGAGCGATCTGGTGGGAAGAATGCGTCGATGGATTCCCCAAGTTCGATGCAATGCAAAGTCGTCTTGCTGCGACGTCTGTCCCGTATATGCGAGACCTCAACCGTCGCACCGACTCACTGGCTCTGCCCTTCCACCAACATCGATCATATGGACAGAACGGGCCTTCTTTGCCAGCCGCCGGCCCAGCCTTCCGGAGCGACTATCGGGGGATCGAGGGATGAGCATCAAGCTCGGATTCTTAGCGATTGCCAGGCCTACTTTTGACGTGCCCTTCGCTGAGTCCACAGCGTCCGATGCTCTGGCCGCTCTCAGGGACTTCAACACAAATCTCATAGGTGAAGCCTCACTTCTCATGGACCACGCCGCCGTGACAAACGCGGCGGAAACGCTGAATCGCGAAGGGGCGGAGGCGATCGTCGTGCTTCAAGCTACGTTCGCCGACTCCTCACTGATATCCGCGGTGTCTGATCAAACCTCTGCGCCACTCATCTTGTGGGCGGTACCAGAGGCGCAGGTCGGTGGCCGCCTGCGTCTCAACTCATTGTGTGGAATCAACCTCGCTGCGTACGTACTGGCTCGACGAGGTGACGACTACCGGTGGGTCTATCGGAGGCCAGACGCCCCCCAGTTCAGCGAGGAATTGTCAGAAGCGCTGATCGCAAGCCGTCAGGCTCCTGCGGTGCCATCGGGGACGAGCGGCGCCGGGCAAGGAGGAGGGTGGATCGAGGGGAAGACGATAGGTGTTATCGGAGATCGACCCGATGGTTTTGAGCCCTGTGACTACGACGAGGCCGAGTTGCTGTCGCTAACCGGGGTAAAGGTCGACAAGATTGGATTGGAGGATTGGTTCGAAGCCGGGGACGCCGCCTCGGAGGCGAAGCTGGATGAGATTCAGCAGGGAGTTGCCGCGACGCTGAGCGGAGTCAACGGTCTCGATGCTGACGCCCTGAGAAGCAGCATTGCGCTTGCGGCTGGCCTCGAGCAACTGGCGGGGAATCGGGGATGGAGTGGCGTGGCAACACGGTGCTGGCCCGAATGCTTCACCGAATTTGGAGGAGCGGCCTGCTTTGCCAACTCGAGGATGTCGTCTCGCGGTATGCCCGGATGCTGTGAGGCAGATGTGTACGGGAATGTGACAGCCGTGCTGCTCCAAACATTGTCTGACCTGCCGCCATTCGTCGCCGACCTGGTCGGGCTCGATTTCGACTCCAACACCGCGACCTTCTGGCACTGTGGAATGGCTCCGACTGAACTGGCATCGCCCGACGAGCCACTGAGGGCAACAATTCACTCGAATCGTGAGAAGCCGCTCCTCAACGAATTCCGACTCCGCCCTGGTGAAGTGACAATCGCCCGACTGAGTCAATCACGCAATCAGATCCGAATGGTGGTCGGTGCCGGGGAAGTCCTCGAGGAGCCACTTCCGTTTTCGGGGACCTCAGGTGTGGCCCGGCTGGAGTCAGACGCTGGTGCGGTTTTCGACACCATCATGGCCAACGGGCTGGAGCATCACTACGGCATCGCCTACGGCGACCACAGGAGCGACCTGATCTCCTATGCCGAAAACATTGGAGTTGATGTCGTAACCCTGTGATGACGCAGGCATACGATTCCTGATCGAATGAGTGCCAATACCGTGAAATACGCAATCGTCGGCACCGGCATGATGGGCAGAGAGCACATTGCCAATATCGACGCAATTGACGGTGCCGAGGTCGTAGCGGTTGCCGACCCCCATCCCGAGTCCTTGAGGCTGGGACAAGCCGCGGCTGGTTTGCCGTCGAGTCGCTGTTTCGACCACGACTCCGATTTGGTGTCTTTTGGCGATGCCGACGTATATGTCGTCGCTTCCCCCAATCACACCCACGCCGATGTGATGAAACGGGTGTTGGCCACCAACGCACATGTGTTGGTGGAGAAACCGCTGGGTACAACCGTCGACGCGTGTGATGAGATCGTGGCGGCAGCCCAAGGGCGGGCTGGGATGGTTTGGATGGGCATGGAATATCGATTCAAACCGGCAATCACCGATCTCATTCGCGAAATCAGATCCGGTGCCACCGGAGACGTGAAAATGGTGGCGATTCGAGAGCATCGTTTTCCCTTCCTAGACAAGGTCGACAATTGGAATCGTTTCCGTCGAAACACCGGAGGGACCCTGGTGGAGAAGTGCTGTCACTTCTTTGACCTCATGCGTCTGATCACCGCGGCCGAGCCTGTCCGTGTGATGGCTTCGGGCTCCCAGAGCGTGAATCACCTGGATGAGAGTTATGACGGAGAAATGCCTGACATCATCGACAACGCATACGTCATCGTTGAATTCGACAGTGGTGCCCGGGCCTCCCTCGATCTCTGCATGTTTGCCGAAGCCTCGAGGAACGAACAGGAACTCTCGGTCGTCGGTCCCATGGGAAAGGTCGAGGCGTTTGTGCCCGAATCCATTGTTCGGGTGGGTCGCCGGTCGTCTGGCGAGGTCCGTGAGTTTGATGCCGATGAATCCCGTATCGACCACCGGGGGATGCATGAGGGATCGACCTACATCCAGCATCTCGAGTTACTGAACGCCATCCGAACAGGGGCGCAACCAGAGGTGACGCTGGAGGATGGTCGATTGTCGGTGGCGATGGGTGTTGCCGGTCAACTCTCCATTGCCGAAGCGCGCCCGGTGATGATGTCTGAGGTCCTGACGAGCTAGCGGTCTGGGAAGCTAGGCGAAGCCGGGGAATCCAGCTTGGACCCAGGAGTCAAACGCCTCGGAGTCGGGGACGTCGCGTTTGCGCTCCGACGCCAGGGTCATTCGATGATTCAGAAAGTCGCAGTACCCCTGGATTGGGTCCTCACCGGGCCAAACTTCAGAAATACGATCTAGCGCAGGCTCGAAGACAGTGGTGAGCCATTTGAACACCCCAACACTCTTTCCGACGGACGTCATCTCCCCGGATTTCGCCAGAAAGTAGCTGACGTCACCGAGAATGGTCTTCGCCTGGTTTTCTGAGGCGAGCACCCCTGTGGTCTGCCGGAGACGATCTGAGTTGAATGTTCGGCTACCGACATGGGCGGCCATCCGAACCAAGTTGCCTTCGCCTGACGGTTCCAGCTCGACATCGTGAACCGAGAATCCAAGATCGTTCAGACGGGCGATCCGTTCCCTAATCAGGAAGCCCTCGTCCCGTCCAATTACCAGATCCCGTCGGAGTTCTTCCCACAGACCCGTGTACCGCTCCTCGATGTCAGTTCCGATGTTGAGGTCGGCGTGGTTGAGGTCGGCGCCATTCATGGCCGCGATGTCCGCCATCTCGCCGGCGAGGTTCTCCTTCATGATCTCGAGATCCTCGGCTCTCTGCCCATCGCTCAACTCATCGCGAATTGAGGATGTTTCCGCGTCGATCATCACTGCCTCGATGGCACCGGCGTCATACCGATAAAGCAAATTGGATAAGGAGCAATCTCCCCAGAAACAGCCGGCGAGATGAAGCTCGACCAGAAGGCCGGCGACAGAGTCGAGAAGTTTGTTCCGACGTGACCCAAATCCGAATCCGCTCACCAAGCGGCGGTAGGGAAATGTGTGTTTCACGTACTCGGTTATCACAGCGCCGGACTGCTCACTGTCCGGTCCCACCCAGCCCCGTCTGACCAGGCCAATCGGGATCGCCGATCGGTGAGTCCGGGTTTCGAGCAGGCTGAGCACCTCATACTCCTGCTCAGAGACTGCCTGTGGGAGTTCCTTGATTACGTACACCCCCTCGTCGTATGCCACAAAGACCACTGGATGCCGATGGATTCCGGCAGGCATCTCAACCAATCGGTCGCTCGTCCATTCGTCGACAGGCATTTCCCAAGGCAGGTCAAGAAAGCTCGGATGGCCCGGGCGTACCACGAGGGTGGGAACAGCCATCAGACCTCCGAGGTCATCGCGATCAGGAGGCCACCGGCAAGACCGGAGAAATCGCCAAGCTCCGGGGACACCAGATATCGAGCAAAGTCACGCTCTGGGACATCTGGGTATCCGGCAAGTTCATCCGCAACGTTCTTTCTGAGAGTCTCGAGGAAGCCCTCCATGCGACTGAGACCACCCCCCACCACAATTCGCTGTGGGGCTGCGACATAAATGAGGTTGCGTAACCCTTGAGCAACGTAGAACGCCACCAGGTCGCGAGCTTCGACCAACTGGGACCCAGACAAATCTTCAGGCTTGGAGTCGAAACGTGCCTGAATGGCAGGCCCGGCCGCCATGCCCTCGAGACAGGTCCCATGGAATGGACAGAACCCGGCGAACACGTCGTCGGGATGGACCCGCACGATGGTATGACCCATCTCTGGGTGGGGACTCCCGTGAACGGGATTTCCTCCCAAGCTGAGTCCTCCACCGATGCCGGTGCCGATCGTCACGTAAGCCACTTGTTCGATGCCGGAGGCTGCCCCCCACTTCGCTTCGGCCATTGCCGCGGCATTCACGTCGGTTTCGATGACCACCGGAACCTCTGTGGCGCGTGCCACCGGGCCCACCAAGTCAGCCCCGGACCATCCCGGCTTTGGCGTGGATGTGATCCGACCGTACGAGGGTGACTTGGGATTGAGTTCCAAAGGTCCGAACGAGGCCAACCCAACACCCGCCATTTCGGTGTCGGCGAAGACCTCAAGGAGTCGGTGGATCGTTTCCTCAGGACTAGTTGTGGTGACCCTGACAGCTCCTGCGAGGTCTGCCGGGCCGTGTGCTACCACAGCGGTCGCTGTTGTGCCCCCGAGTTCGATTGCTCCCCAAACGGTCACGCTTGGAATCTAGGAGCTTTCGGAGGTTGACTCGCCGTTGGTCACCCTTCCGACGCAGTCCGGGTGACTGCGGCCAGAATCTTGGCATATCCCGTGCAACGACAGAGGTTGCCCGACAAGCCGATCCGAATCTCCTCTTCCGAAGGGCTCGAGTCGCGGTCTAGCAAGGCCGTCGCCGACATGATCATCCCTGGCGTGCAGAATCCGCACTGCACTCCGCCCTCTTCGAGCATGTTTCGTTGTAGTGGGTGTAGCCCGTCGGCAGGCATAACGCCTTCGACGGTGGTCACAGACATGCCGTCGGTCTGCACCGCCAGATACGAGCAGGAGTTCACAGGTTGCCCATCGAGCAGCACCATGCATGCGCCGCACTCGGAGTCGTCGCAACCCTCTTTGGTGCCGGTGAGGCCCAGCTCGGTCCGAAGCACACTCAACAGACTCCGGCCCATCTCGATGTTGATCGGATAGTCGGCACCGTTCACCATCATCGTCAGCGATTGCGTCATTTGGCTGCCCCCACGCCAACTGTCCTGTTGACGGGTACGCCGATAGCTTCTCCAGATGCCCTGCTTGCGGCGGCTTTGACTGCCCGAGCAGCCATCACGCCGACGGTGTGTGTGCGATACGTCTCGCTTGCCCTGAGATCGGCGATGGGGGCTGCAACATTTGAGGCAGCGACCGCGATCGCTTCCGCTGCGGATTCGGGCTCGAGACCCGCCATGACTGCGTTGGCGTCAACAACTTCGATGATGGTGGGAGCGACTGCCGAAAGGGCCACACTGCCATCGGAAATGGTCCCGTCCTCGGCCAAAGTGACGCTGGCCGCTGCCCCGACGACCGCAATCTCCATGGCTCTTCGGTACTCCAGGCGCACATAGGCGCTCCCCGAGTTGTTTGGGCGCACTGGCAGATCGACGAACACGCACAACTCGTCGGTTGCGGCGCTTGTCTGGCCAGGGCCAATCCACAGATCTGACAACTCCACAGTGCGAGATCCGTGAACACTCTGTAGTTGGGCGACGGCATTCAGGACCATCAGAGGAGCCCCGGTGTCCATCGCCGGCGAGGCGTTCATCACGTTGCCGCCGATCGTCCCCACATTGCGCGTGGACGGCGACCCGATAAGCGCAGCGGAGTCGGCTAGTGCGGTGTAGCTGGCGACGACTGTTGGATCAACCATCAACCGGGCGTGTGTCACAACGGCGCCGATCCGGATGCCGCCATCGGTCGACTCGATTGATGCCAGTTCGTGGAGCCTGTCGACCGCCACCAAAGATGTCGGCAGAGGTGTCTTGCCCTGTCGAGCGCCCACGACGAGGTCGGTTCCACCTCCAATTGGCCTAGCCCCGGCAGCCAGCGCTTCCAGGGCTTCTTCCAGCGATGACGGGATGACGAAGCTCACGCGTTCATCGTCTCCCACACGCGCTCTGCGGTCATCGGCAGCTTGTCAACGGGCCGGCCGATCAGTTTGGCGATGGCATTCGAAATCGCAGCCGCCGTCGGAACGTTGGGTGCTTCGGCGACGGGCTTGGAACCATGAGGCCCCATGCCGGGCGTTGGGATTTCAGCAAAGTGAACTTTGATCGGCGGGGCGTCCGCCATCGTCTGCAGTTTGTAATCGAGGAAGGCCGGATTCTGCTGCAAACCCTCATCGGAATAGAGCGTGCCCTCGGTGAGAGCCTGTCCAATCCCCATCATCACACCACCTTCAACCTGGCCTCTAGCGCCGATTGGATTGATGATCACTCCAGAGTCGTGGGCCGTGCTCACTTCCAGGACCCGCACGACGCCGGTACCTCGATCCAAGCGAATCTTCACCGCATGACATGAGAATTGGGGGCCGGCCCAACCGGATAACCCGCTGTCGCCAACGCACGAAACACCCACCGCCGACGGAGAGTCGGCTGGAGTGCCCGAGCCTTTGCCCAGCAACATTTCCGCTCCCGCCGCCACAGCCGCCAGTTTGACAATCGAGACCGACGACTCGGGGGAGCCGGCGACGTGCGCTCGTCCACCGACCAGGACGATGTCATCGGGCGAAGCCTCCAGTTTCTCAGCCGCCAGGTTCCGCAGCTGGACAGCGATCTGTTGGGCCGCTTCGACAGTGGCCCTCCCATTGTTGAGAATTGTCTGTGAGCCAGTGGCTCCTTCGTCATATGGCGCTGCGCTGGTGTCTTGATAGACCAACTCGAAGTCTTCCGGCTCCATACCGAGTTCGGCGGCGGCGAGGATGGGCAGTGTCATCACAGAACCGGTGCCGCACTCTTGGGCCCCGGTGGTGATTACCCCCTTGCCGTCGCTGTCGATCTTGACGTAAGCGCCGGAAGGACCCGGGAAACTGGGCCACCATCCAACAGCGACGCCGATGGCCTCGTCATCTGCAAGCTCTTGGGTGTCGTCGATCCCCGATACGGCTTCTCGAATGCACTCTTGAAGTCCGATCTCGTCATAAACCTGTCCGGCCACACCGGTCTCTCCGGTGTCGATGCAGTTCTGCTGCCGAAAGGCAACAGGGTCCATCCCTAGCGCCGCCGCCAACTCATCTGTGTGCGACTCGAGGGCCCAACAGGCTTGGGGTGCGGTCGGGGCGCGCACCGACCCTGAGGGTTGGTGGTTGGTGTAGATACACGATGACTCGACATGAATGTTGTCGATCTTGTATGGCCCGAGGCTGTGCATCGCAGCCATGTGTGGAAAGAATGAGGCGTCGGCGGTGTAAGCACCGTTGTCCAGAAGTACCCGCGTTCGTCTCGCGGTAATTGCCCCGTCGTTTTTTATCCCGGTAGTGATCTCAACAATCATTCCCTCGCGACGCCGGTCTGGTGCCAAGAACTCCTCTTCCCGCGAGAACACCAGACGGACGGGTCGTCTCGCCGCTTTGGCCAAAGCGGCGATGTGCGCCTCGTAGTGGAAACCACATTTGCCCCCAAAACCCCCACCCATGTGGGGAACGATGATTCGCACCCGATTAGTTGGAAGATCGAGAGTCTCACAAACCCCATCTCGCGCCTGGAAAGGCACCTGTGTCGAAGTCCAGATCGTGACTCGGTTTCCTTCCCATTGGGCGAGCACACCCCGTGGTTCGATGGGAGCAGCGTGTGACGCATCGGCCACGTAGCGACTGGAGATGACGCGATCGGCCTCATCCATTCCAGTTTCGACATCACCTCTCGTCATCGAGGTGAACGAGGCAACGTTGCCGTCTCGAACGACACCCCCAGCGTCATAGGCAGCCCAGTCTTCGTGGACCAGCGGTGCTCCATCGGTAATAGCTGCTTCCAGATCGGTGACGACAGGGAGGGGCTCGTATTCGACCACGACGGCGTCCAGGCCCCTTTGAGCGGTGTCGGCGTCGACGGCAGCGACTGCGGCGACGACTTCCCCCTCGAATCGCACCACGTCTTTGGCGAAGAGGGTGCGGTCGGCGACAGAGCCGAAGCGATGCTCGGGGACGTCTTCCTGTGTCAGTACTGCAAAAACGCCGGGAATTGCTCTCGCTGCGGATACGTCGAGTCGGGTGATCCTGGCGTGAGCCACTCCTGCGTAGAGGAACTTCGCCGTCAGCATCCCTGTCAGCGTGATATCCGCTACGTAGCGACCACTTCCTGTCACTTTGTCGGGACCGTCAGGGCGGATGAAAACTCTTGACTCGGTTGTCAGTGGCATGGCTCCTCTCAGGGACAGTGATCGTAGCCATGCACAACAGTGCCTCTTTTCCGAGCATCGTCTTGGCGGCGGTCGATCTTGCACCTGAGGATCGCAGCTGTTTTGCAACGACCACCAGCTTGCAGACTGCTAATCCTCGATGATCGAGTTACTCACCTGAATCGGGCCATTGCCTAGATAGAAGATGCCCGGGAATCCCGCTGTCTCGAACCCGTCGCTCGGGTTGTCTCGGAGTATGGAGTCTTCGATGATCATGTGGCCACTTCTGTTGTTGCTCACGAAGAAGATCCCACCGCCACCCTCGCGAGCGTGGTTGTGCTCGATCATGGTGCCGAGCACGCGTAACGTCATCTCGTTGCCATCGTTGTAGATGGCGGCACCGCTCCCACCACCTGGGGTTCCTCCCTTCGCCGGGTTGGCCCCTGATCCTGACGTTTCGTTGTATGAGAAAAGGCTGTTGATGATCGTCCACGACACCCCGATCGAGCTGATTCCCCCGGCGTTGGAGCACACGTTGCCGAAGGTCGGACCGCCACCAAAGGTGCTGTTGGTCACATGGACGGGAAGGTCTTGGAACTGGCTGAAGACGCGAACTGATGCTCCGCCAACGTCGGGTCCGGTGGGGTCGCAGGCGTTGTTCACGAAGACCGAGTTGACGATTTTGAAACGACCACCGCGCACCCATATCGCACCGCCACCGTCGGGATCGAGTCCCGTTGAGTTGGCGTCACTGAAGGTGAGATTCTGGACCGTTAGCCGCGGATGATCCTGGTCTTGACAATGGGTTGTCGTCCACACCTGGGCCGGATCGCAGGTGTTCATGTAGAGGATGCGTTGATTCCCGCCCCCGCTGAGGGTGACAAGTCCACCGCCGTCCAAGACGATCTCGGGGCCAGTGTCGTTCACAACCTTGGCCGTCGACGTCATGACGATTGTGTGCGGTTGTGACCCACAATCGAAGGTGATCACACCACCCTGCGATACCGCAGCCACCACGGCCTGGGACGTGCAACTCGAAGGAGTTCCTGTGCCGATGACGGTGTCAGGGTTTGATATATCTGCCGCCTGAGCCGCTGTAGGCACTTGGTAGGTGCCACCGGGATTGCCTGCCGGTGGTGCTGGTCTTGGTAATGGTTGGTTTGGGGTGAGGTTGAGGGCTCGTGTGAGGAAGGTGGCCATCTGAGCGCGGGTGACGGTCTGGTCTGGGCAGTAGTGGTTGTTGTTGGGTGGGTTGCAGCCGAGGGTGACTCCGACGGCGGCGATGGCCTGGATGTCGTCTTCGAAGAGGTGTCCGTCGTCGTCGGTGAAACGGTTGATGGTGGAGGGGGGATAGGCGAACGCTCGGGAGAGCATCGCTGCCATTTCTCCACGGGTCATGTCCCTGTCGGGGCAGAAACTGTTGTTGGCGGGTGGGTTGCAGCCACGGGTGATGTTGGCGTCGGCCAAACGGTTGATGTCGTCTTCGAAGGGGTGTCCGTCGTCGTCGGTGAAGTGATTGATGCTGGGCTGGGGGAGGGCGAGGGCTCTGGATAAGAACGCTGCCATCGCTCCCCGGTTGACTGTTTGGTGGGGGCAGTAGTGGTTGTTGGCTGGTGGGTTGCAGCCGAGGGTGATGCCCGCTTCGGCGATCGCTTCGATGGCGCCCTCGTGAATGTTTCCATCGTCGTCGATGAACGTCCCACCAGGCGGAAGAACCACCGCCAACAGAATCAGGACGAGCGCGAACACCCATTGCACAAGTCTCTATCGGTGGGGTGAGTCTTCGGCTGAAGGAAACAAAGTCGCCTCTCACGAAGTCTCCCGACCCCGAACTGCGGGCCCATCTCATCGCTAAATGGAATCGCTGGTAGTTTCCATGCCTCATGCATGGACATATGGTCATCGCCGACATATCCGGCTACACCCGATTCCTCACTGACAGCGAACTGGAACATGCCAACGGGATCATCTCAGACCTGTTGAACGCTGTTATTGCTGCAATCCAGGCCCCCCTGACGGTGTCGACCATCGAGGGTGATGCAGTGTTCATGTATGGGGCGATGCCCGAAGGCATAAGTGGTCAGACGGTGCTCGAATCTGTCGAGCTTCTCTATACATCCTTCGCTGCCGCCCTCGAAACCATGATTCTGAATACGACCTGTCGGTGCAACGCCTGCGCCAATATCAACACCCTGGGGTTGAAGATTGTGATGCACTGTGGTGAATTCGCCAAGAGCGAGATCGGTGGGCGCGAGACCGTGTCGGGCCCAGATGTGATCATGGCGCACAGATTGTTGAAGAACCACATCGTGGGTTCCACCGGTATCGCCGACTACATGCTTGTTACTCAGGCCTGCGTGGACGATTTGGACATCCAAGAGATAGTTGCCGGATGGACCTCGCACACCGAGGAATACGAGCATGTAGGGGAAGTACACGGCTACGTGTCGTCGCTTCCGGATGTCTGGGCATTCGTCCGGCAGCAAAACGAGAACAAGGTTCTTCAACGGGACGCTTGGCTGTCCGTGAGCTTTTCCAGCCAGGCGCCACCGACGGTGATTTGGGACCATCTTGTTGACCCCTTCAAGCGGGCTCAATGGCTGCAGTCCACCAGCACCGAAGTGACCGGAGAAGTCAGTGGAAGAATCGGGCCTGGCACCGAATATCACTGTGCCCACGGGGACGACGCACCACAGGTCTTCACTGTTCTCGACATGAAGCCAGTCGATTACATGACTGTGGTGGCCTCGCCAGGCGGAGGTGTCGGCATGCGATACACCGACTATCTCATCCCCAATGGTTCCGGCACCCGCATTGTGTCTTACGCCGCTCCACTGTTCTCAATCGAGACCGGTGAGACCTTGCCCGATGAGAGGCTGGCGGAATCGGAGGGCTTTCTGACTGAAGGCCACGGAGAGAATATGAAACGCTTAATCGAGCTCGCGGACGCTGCGGCGGCCAGTCTCCTATCTGTCTGAAGACTCCGCCGAGTTACTCAATTCCCCTCGTAGTAGTCGACCTCTGCCGACCCATCTACGAACTTCGCCAACGAGTTGGAACCGCTTCCGCCTGGGGCATTGCCGGCAAAGACTCCGATGTTCCCCGAGTCTGGGTACTCGGCGATCTCCGGCTCCACCATCGTCGACATCATCACGATGCGGGCGTCTTCATCGGATCGGTTGATCACCTGATGGGCGCCTGAGGGACCCGTTCGAAAGATCCGAGCGTCTCCCGTCCCAGCCTGCTGTTCACCCTCTGGTGTGCGTAAAACCACTTCACCTTCGAGGACGATCAGCATTTCCTCGTTGGCGTGATGGAAGTGATAGGGGAAACTCTTCTGTCCGGGCCCAATCACATAGACGCTGGCTCCGAGCATCTCACCACCGAGCCGTCGGGCCAGGCGGATACGATGCCATTGGTGGCCGGGATGCTCGTTGGAGCCATCCCAATCGGTTGAGTAGACGTTTTCCATCCCTGGACCCTACCGACGTCTAGACGGCTCGTTCTCTGACCACTTCACCGACGTTGATGCGTTTGACGGCTCTCACGGCCGGGATCAGGGACAGACCAGCGACCGCAAGCAGTCCCACGGCAGTAAGCACGTAAGTCCAAGGTCGAACCTGGGCAACGACGGGGAACTGGTCACTCGAGAAGGAGTTCATGAACGCAACGGCGGCCCAATAGCCAAAGATGAGGCCGGGGATGATCCCGATAGTCGTCAGTAGGAATGTTTCGCCAGTGATCATCGAAGCCACCTTTCGATGAGTTAGGCCGCTCGCCCGCATTGATGCGAATTCGCTGACTCGTTCGGCAACGTTGACCGAAATGATGTTGAAGATCAACGCAAAAGCCATCGCGCTGCCGAACGCCAGCCCCATTCCAATGAATACGTAGAAGAACAGCTGAAACTGCTCGAGCAGGGCGCGCAACTCGGTTGCGTCGATTACAGCTGCCACACCATAAACATGCTGAATCTGTTCAACGGCCAGCGGACCCGATGCCCCCAGTTCATATCGGGCTTTGACTGTGGTGAACGAAGGGCTCGCCAGCACGTCAGCCGTTATCGAATCGTTGGCTTCGTTGAGCGATTTGGCCAAGGCACTCTCATCCATGTACGAGAGAGTTGCCAGAGGTTCGTCGACGAAGCCCTGTACCAAAACACTGATTTCCGTGTCGAGGTCGGAGAGTTCGATGGGCACTCGATGCCCGACGTCGACGTCAAGTAGTTCTCGCATCGCCTGTCCCAACAACACGCCGGATGTGGGCAAGCCATTGGGAAACCCGTGCACCTCGGTGTTGTGCTGGTATCCCTCCAGCAATGTCGTATAAGACTCCCCTCCATTTCGAATGGTTGCGGTTAGCCCGATGACGGGTTCGGCGAGCATTACACCCGTAGCGGCAGCGACTCCCTCAACCTGTGGGTCTCCTACTGGTATTGCAAAGAAGGCTTGGGCGTCTTCGATGGCGACTTCATTGAACTGTCTGTCGAGTGCGAGCAACATCGTGTCCATCGAGCCCGCAGCCGCCAGGATCATGACAGCGGAAAGAATCACGCCCAGGACCATTGCGGTGCTTCTTCTCTTGTTCCGACCGATACCTCGCAGGGTCATGCGCCAACGAACCGGGGCGTGGCGAAGTGGTGGAACCAAAGTCTCGAAGATCGAACGTCGTCCCCCTTCGACAGGCAGGTCACCTCTCATGGCTTCGGCTGGTGGCAACGACGACACGGTCCGGGCAGGCGGGACCGAAGCGATGGCACCGGCGACAGCTCCGAAGATGAGAGCAAGGAGGATGGTGGGCAAGTGGAACTCAGCTACGAGATCGGGGATGCCAAAAACTCGGGTGTAGATCGCGGTCATGCCCCAACCCATCGCGCCTCCCAAGACGGCT
>Ga0255048_10001774_pt1 | contig 14474 bp, 17 predicted proteins | sample JV7_2_2_MG_FD_183619 | JGI IMG/M metagenome (GOLD analysis project Ga0255048, IMG submission 183619) | Seawater microbial communities from Jervis Inlet, British Columbia, Canada - JV7_2_2 | ecosystem: Environmental > Aquatic > Marine > Inlet | place: Canada: British Columbia | collected 2016-10-06
CACTGCTGCTCCACACCAGCTCGGTTCACGGAATTGGTATGAACCGCAATTTCCACGCTGTTGGTCTCAGCGGCCAATATGAAGTGTTGGGTACCCGATTTGTCACACCCGGTCGGATGGTGAGATTCTCCAATTGCGACTGGGTTCTCGAGCTCCCAGAGCTGATATCTCCTCCTGCCACCGGTGCGGTACTGGAATTGGTCGATGACTAAAGGACGTCTTTCGGTATGTGCCACCCCGATTGGCAATCTTGGTGATGTCTCAGATCGACTCCGCGACACTCTGGGGGAAGCTGACGTCGTCTATGCCGAGGACACACGGCGAACTTCGAAATTGCTGGGTCACCTCGGCGTCAGGCCCAGGCTCCGCTCCCTATTCATCGGCAACGAAAAGGAACGAAGTGCAGAACTCCTCGCGGATGTCGCCCAGGGGCTGAATGTTGCGTTGGTGTCTGACGCGGGAATGCCCACGGTTTCCGATCCCGGTGCGGAGGCAGTCCGAGCGGTTCGGGAGGCCGGATTTGCAGTCACCGTCCTGCCGGGGCCATCTGCGGTGACGACGGCGATTACAGCCTCGGGATTTGGTAGCGATCGGTTTGTGTTCGAAGGTTTTCTGCCCCGCAAGGGCAAGACTCGGAGCCGTCGTCTTGCCGAGATATCCAAGGAGGAGCGCACCGTTGTCGTGTTTGCCAGTCCTCACAGACTGCACGACGATCTCAAGGATCTGCAGACCGAACTGGGCGGAAACCGCCAAGTGGCAGTGACCAGAGAGCTCACGAAACTCCACGAGGAAGTTTGGATCGGCTCACTGAGCGATGCGGTCGAGAAATGGTCGGGACCTGCGAAGGGTGAGATCACCCTCGTCATCGATGGGACCGTCCCAGAAGCGGCGAGCAAGGAAGAGGCTGTCGATCTGGCCTTAGAGCTTGCCCAGTCGGGAGTCACTCTTTCTGATGCAGCACGCCAGGCCTCGAAGTCAACAGGTGTTGGGAGACGCGTTATCTACCAGGCACTGCTGGACAATCAGGAACCGACCTGAGTCCGGCAGGTCGAACAGACTCCCTTGCCCTTGAACTGGCTGACATTCTCATCCGAACCGCAGAACGTGCAGGTGTCAGTCAACTTTCGGAGAACGATGTTGCCACTCTCTACGGCGATCAGAAGATGATCGCCCTCTCTGATGTTGAACATCCGCCGAGTCTCGGCGGGAATGACGATCCGTCCCAGATCGTCGATCTTGCGGGCTATGCCTGAATCCATGTCAGATCGGCGACCTTACCCAATGGGCGCCAACGCTGTTCGATGACTTGGCAGCCGGGGGTACGGTCTCGCCGTGCCTTGGGTCGACACACACTGTCACCTCCAACTCGATGGACGTGATCCCGACGATTTGCTTGGACGCGCCCCGGATGTCGCATGGGTGGTTGTACCTGGTGTCGACGCCGCCTCTTCGGCCGCGTCGTTGGCGTTGGCTGAACGTCATCAGGGCCGGGTTGTTGCCACTGCTGGGCTTCATCCTCACGATGCCGACAAGTGGACTGATCAAGCGAATGCGATTTCGACGATGGCGACCCAGGTCGCGGCGATTGGTGAGACCGGACTCGACTTCTATCGAAGCCTGTCTTCACGTGACGACCAAGAGAGGTCCTTTCGCGCCCAGATTGAACTTGCCGTGGCTCTGGATAAGCCCCTGATCGTTCATTGTCGCGATGCCTTTTCGAAGGTGCATGAGATCGTCGAGGAACTGGACATAGGAAAGCGAACGGTCCTCCATTGTTGGACCGGTGGGAGAAAGTGGACAAGACGATTCCTCGATCTTGGAGTGACTTTCTCGTATGCCGGGCCAGTGGCCTTTGAGACCGGCGAGACCATCCGGCTCGGTGCAGAGCTGGTGCCGCCAGAACGGTCTTTGGTGGAGACCGACACGCCATATCTGGCTCCTCCTCCTCATCGTCGCAAGCAGAATGAGCCGGCATGGGTGGCGTTGGTAGGGGAGGCGCTTGCGAGTGTTTGGGGGATAGAGGTAGAAGAGGTGGCCGTGGTGACGACGGCCAACGCCGAGCGCATCTTCAAGTGATGGCCGCCCAGACGAGGTCGGAGATCGCAGCCCTACTCGAGTCACACGGTCTGACTCCGATCCATCGGCTTGGACAGCACTTTCTGGCTGACGCCAACATCACCCGCAAGATCGTGGGTCTGGCCGAGGTTGGACCTGGGGACAATGTGGTCGAGGTGGGTGCTGGAACCGGAACACTGACCACGGCCATAGCTTCGACCGGTGCCCGCGTCGTCTCGTATGAGGTGGATGGGGGTCTCCGGCCAATTCTGGAATCGGTCACCAGTGGTTTCGATGTCGACCTTCGTTTCCAGGATGTCACCAAGGTCGACCTCGCCCAGGATCTCGACAGGGAACCTTGGGTGATGGTGGCAAATCTGCCCTACAACGTGGGTACGGCACTCGTGATGGATGTTCTACGCCATGTCCCCACCATCCATCGGTTTGTGGTGATGGTGCAACGAGAGGTGGCCGAGCGCTTCGTAGCCAATCCCGGCACCAAAGACTATGGGTTGCCCACTGTGGTCAGCGGGATATACGCTGAGTCGCAGTTCGTGTTCCGGGTGCCTCCCCAAGTCTTTTATCCGCCGCCTCGCGTCGAGTCGGCTGTAGTCGTCCTGGATCGGAAGCCAGTTCCAAAGCATGCCGACACAGCTGTCGAACTTGCACGAGCGGGATTCGGGCAGCGTCGCAAGATGCTGCGGCGGTCCTTGGAATCCGTGATCGATGATCCCACCGCATTGCTAACCCGTGCTGGGTTTGCTGACACGGCCCGTGCCGAAGACCTGTCGCCTGACGATTACCTGCGGCTCGCCGAGACGGCGTCATGAGCGTTTACGAATCCCCGGCGAAGCTGAATCTGTCGTTGCTGGTGTTTCCCCCTCGTGACGATGGCTACCACCCACTGCAATCGCTGGTGCAGACAATCGAATGGTGTGATCTCCTGACTGTCGAGCCCGGGGAGGGCTCCGACGATCTCGAAATAGTCGGATCGAATCTGGAGGTGAAGGGCAATCTGGCTCTCGATGCCCTGACCGGCCTCAGACGGCACGTCGACGTCCCACCGCTCGCCCTCAAATTGGAGAAGCACATTCCCATCGAGGCCGGACTCGGTGGTGGCAGCTCCAACGCTGCCGCGATGCTGATGGCGGCTGAGTCCACAGGCTGGGCTTCTTCCGAGGTCGTCGCAGCCACGGCTAGGGCTGTCGGTGCCGACGTCTCTCTGTTCTTGGTCGGGGGCACCATGGATGTGAGCGGAGTTGGCGAGGTGGTAGAGCCCGTCCACGGGCTTGTCGGGTTTGCGTTGGCCGTAGTGGTCCCGGATTTCGGTCTGTCGACGGTTGGCGTGTATCGCCGCTGGGATGAGATGGAGGGCCCAGTGGGTGATGTTGTGCCCGATGAGCATCTGCCTCCGGGGCTGCGGGGCAGCGTGCCGATGCGAAACGACCTTCTTCCGGCGGCTTTGAGTGTTGCTCCAAGATTGGGGGACTTCATGGCCGACGTTCGTCAGGTGTGGGGAACATCGGTGTGCCTTACCGGTTCCGGGTCGGCCTGTTTTGGCTATTTCGGCTCCGTGGAAGAGGCGGAACACGCCGTCACTTCGGTCGCTCATCTGACATCAGCAGGCAAGGGGGTAGCCCTTCGGCCAACTGGCATCACCCCACTCTGAAGCGTGTGCAGTTACACGCGCTCAGCGCGTGTAACTGCACACGCTTAGGGTTCTGATTCATCGGCGGTAATCTCTCGGATGGCTCTAACGCCCCACATTGGGGGGTGGTGTAACCGGTAGCACGGCAGGTTTTGGACCTGTAAGAGCGGGTTCGAGCCCTGCCCCCCCAGCCACTACGAGAAAGGCAGTTCGCTTGTCAGTCCACATCGTCATCCTGGCCGCCGGCCAGGGGAAGCGGATGCTGTCGGATCTACCCAAGGTCGCCCACAAGGTGCTGGGTCACAGCCTGCTCGGCTGGGTTCTGATGGCAGTTGAGCCAATTGACCCCGTTTCGACCGTTGTCGTTCTGGGCCATGGTGCCGAGTTGGTCGCCGCCATGTTGCCAGCTGCAACATCGGTGGCGATACAGGCAGAGCAGTTGGGGACCGGCCATGCCACCCAGATCGGGGTCGATGCGATTGTCGAACTGGCCGATGACGATGTGGTTGTCATCCTCTATGGAGATACGCCATTTCTTTCCACTGAGCTCATCAGGTCACTCTCCGATCTGCAATCGGGCGAGACTGCCCGTCTCATCAGCGCTGATGTCGAGGATCCGTCCGGATATGGCCGGGTTGTTCGTGATGAGACCGGGTCCGTGGTGGCCATCGTCGAGGACCGGGACTGCACGCCCGAACAACGTTCAATCGGTGAGATCAATGCTGGTTTGTACGCTGTCGAGGCCGGCGCATTGATTGAGGCCCTTGGAGAGATCACCAGCGACAACTCCCAGGGCGAGTATTACCTCACCGATGTTGTCGGCATCCTGGTTGGCAAAGGTGACAAACTGGAGGCTGTGAAGGCGTCAGCGGAGGAGGTAGCCGGGATCAATACTCAGGACCAGCTTGCGGAAGCTCAAAGAGAGCTGCAGAGACGTATCAACAAGAAGTTGATGGACGCCGGGGTGTGGATGCTCGATCCGGATCGGATCTATATCGACGAGAGCGTGTCCGTCGAACCCGGTGCCCGGATCTATCCCGGGGTTCACTTGGAAGGATCGACGACAGTCGCTGCTGACACACAGATTGGCCCGGACGTGTTTGTGGTCGACTCCACGATCGGTGCTGGCTCCACCGTGTGGTACTCGGTGCTGCGTGGGGCGACAGTTGGCACCGGTTGCGAGGTTGGACCTTACGCCTCGCTACGGCAGGGATCGGTTCTGAAAGATGGATCGAAGATCGGCACCTTCGTGGAGACCAAGAACACCACTATGGAGGAAGGGGCCAAGGCAAATCATCAGGCATACCTGGGTGATGCAGTCGTGGGCGCGCGCTCCAATATCGGTGCAGGAACGGTGACCGTGAACTACGACGGCGTTGACAAGCACCGAACCGAAATCGGTGAGGATGCCTTCATCGGGTCCGACACGATGCTGGTTGCCCCAATAAAGATCGGCGATCGGGCTAGCACCGGGGCCGGTTCGGTCATCACCAAAGACGTTCCCGATGACGCTCTCGCCATCGAACGGTCTGGTCAGAAGGAAATCCCCGGCTACTCTCAACGTCGCCAAGCGCGCAAGGCCGAAAAGAAGGCTGAGGACTGACGTGGACATCGTCTCCCGCAACCGAATGATGGTCTTCACCGGGGGCGCCAACGAACCCCTTGCCGAAGAGGTGGCTGAAGTACTTGGCATCCAACTTGGCAGTCTCAGCCGCTCCACCTTTGCCAACGGCGAGATCTACGTCCGTCCCAATGAGAGTGTTCGTGGGGCCGACTGTTTCGTGATGCAGAGCCACTCGTTTCCCATAAACGACAACATCATGGAGCAGCTGATCACCATCGATGCTCTCAAACGGGCGTCGGCTCGAAGCATCACCGCGGTAATGCCCTTCTTCGGCTACTCGCGTCAAGACAAGAAGGTGCGGCCCCGCGAGCCGATAACTGCGCGTCTGGTCAGCGACCTGCTGATGAAGGCGGGTGCAGACCGTCTGGTGTCGGTTGACCTCCACACCGGCCAGCTGCAGGGGTTCATATCCAAGCCCTTCGACTCCTTGACCGCGATGCCGATCATTACCGACTATCTGGCGGACAAACTCGAAGGCAAGACAACTGTTCTCTCGCCTGATGCCGGGGGTGTGAAGCGAGCTGAGCGTTATGCCCGTCATCTCGATGCCTCGGTAGCCTTTATCTACAAGCGACGCGACCCCAGCGAGCACAATGAGTCGGCAGCACTCTCGATGGCGGGAAAGGTGACCGGCCGCAACGTCGTGATCGTGGATGACATGATTGATACCGCGGGAACCGTCTGTAATGCGGCCGAAATGATGCGTGACTACGGCGCCGTCAGTGTTCGGGTTGCGGCAACCCACGGGATCTTCTCGGATCCCGCGCTGGATCGGATCAAGAACGCCCCCATCGATGAGGTTGTGGTTACAAACACCCTTCCGGTGAACAGTGACGTAGAAGCACTCGACAACGTTCAGGTCCTTTCCATAGCCCCGATCCTGGCCGAAACGCTCCAGGCCATCTTCATGGACTCATCGGTGTCGGACATCTTCCTCGGGGAAAACGCCTAACTTCTAGTTGGCCCGGCACCCTTTCTACACTCCCGCTCAGTGAGCGCCCGGCACCGCGATAACCCCACGCCCTCGCAGGGACGTCTCCGAGTCCTCGTTGTCGCGATGTTGACGATTCTGATAATCGGCTTGGTCTTCTTCCGGGGTTCGGCCGGTGATTCGGAAAGGTCGGGAGACGGAACACCAGCAGCGGGAGCGACCACGACGACGAGCGCTGGCAATGGCGACGAAACCACCGGCACCACGACCGGCGACGGGTCCACGGCCTCGACCACGCTCGGTTCGGGCACAACCAATCCGAATCTTCCGGAGATGAAGTCACTTCGTCTCGAACTGGTCTTCGACGGATTTCGCCAGCCCACCGTTCTCACCGCTCCGACCGGCGACGATCGGATATTTGTTGCCCAGCGAGTCGGCGTGATTCGAATTCTCGATGTCAACGGCGAGATTCTCGACCCGGCTTTTCTCGATATCACCGATCGGGTATTGGCTGGCGGCATCGAACAGGGACTGCTCGGATTTGCCTTTCATCCGGATTACGACACCAACAACAGATTCTTTGTCTACTACACAGACAAAGGTGGGAACCGCCAGCTTTCAGAGTTCACTTCGACGGTGTCGGACGCCAACCGCGCCAACTCCGATTCAGAGCGAGTCCTGTGGGAAATGGAGCAACCTCCCGATGCCACTGACATCCGTCATTACGCGGGAAATGTTGCCTTTGGTCCCGACGGCTATCTCTGGTTCACGAGTGGGGACGGCGCCGACTCCAGAGATCAGGGTCAGGATCCAAACACCATGTTTGGGGCCATCATGCGTATCGATGTCGACAACGGCGACCCCTACGGAATTCCGGCCAATAACCCCTTTGTTGAGGGAGGGGGAGCGCCAGAGGTTTTCGCCTATGGACTGAGAAACCCGTGGCGCTTCAGCATCGATCCCGTTGAGCGACTTCTCTACATAGGAGATGTGGGCCACGCCGACCAAGAAGAGGTCAACGTGGTTTCGATCGATGAAGGCGGATACAACTTCGGTTGGTCGAACATGGAAGGCACCCGCTGTTTTCACGAATCGGGATGCGACCCCGCCGATTACACCTCCCCTGCCATCACCTACAGCCACGAGGTCGGGCTTTCGGTTACTGGCGGATACGTCTATCGGGGATCAAACATCCCTGAACTCAACGGCACCTACTTCTATAGCGATTGGGTTAGCTCCTGGATTCGTTCTTTCGAGTTCGTCGACGGTGGTGTCACCGAGGAAGTCGATTGGACCGAGGAAATTGGGGGTTCGGTGGGGCAGCCCAACACGTACGGCATCGACGGACACGGCGAGATGTACCTGTTGACCCATGGTGGGCAGGTCTACAAATTCACAGCTGTTCGCTAGCCCCCTAGGCGGCTGGGCTGGGGCAGGCGGACAGTTTCACCCGGATAGATGAGATCGGGGCTACCCGAGCGCAATGTCGGCAGGTTCTCGTCAATGACCTCCCGCCAATAGGGGGCAATCAGAGACTCCGAGTCAACTTCGGCCAAATACCGGGCCGAGATCTTCCAAAGGTGATCACCGGGTTCAACGATCACTTGTGGCGACAAGAAGCGTTCGGCGAATGTCATTGGCACCCGCACCGACTCTTCCGGCGATTCGGCCCAAGCCATCTCGCTCACCAGAAAGAGAGCAGTGGCCAACAAGATGGTCACACCCCGTCGCATGTGTCGAAGGTATGCCAGCCGGGGGAGCGATGGAAGAGGGTTACGATGCTCAGATGAAAGTTCGCATTGGAATTTCGTACACGGACAAGGTGATCGAGCTCGCAGTCGACGACGCCAAGGCGTTCAAGAAGGAGATCGAGCGATCAGTGCAGGGCGGCGACCTTGGGTGGTTCACCGACTCCAAGGGACATTCGGTCGGGATCCCTGCCGCCAACATCGCCTTTATCGAGATGGACGATTCCGACGAACACGCCCGAGTCGGGTTTGCACCCGCTGTCTAAATAGTGGAGTGGCGCCCGATGGGCGCCACCTCGAATTGGACTCTGTTGGGTTTATGCGGAGCGTCGACGACGTTCGGCTAGCCAACGCTTGCGTAGACGGCGTCGATCGTCCTCGGCGTATCCGCCCCACACTCCGGACTCCTGGTTGGTTTCCAGGGCGTACTGAAGGCAATCCTCTTGAACCAGGCATGTTGAGCAGATCGCGATAGCTGCGTCGATCTGATCAACCGCCGGACCAGTGGTGCCGACAGGGAAGAACAGTGTGGGTGCGGAGTCGCGGCATGAAGCCAGATCTCGCCAATCGGTTGTGATTGTGGTGGTGAGCACGACTTGGTTGTTTCCTTGCTTTGTGATCTTTTGCACATGGACACTCGCGCAAAAAAAGCCGGGTGTCCGAGGGGGGGGATTCCGACGGCAACGGTACAGTCGCCGACTCGTGTTGTAAATAGATTTCTTTGGGATTTCTCGATGACAAAACATCCGGTGACAGTTGGCCACAGAGGGTGGCCGGTGCGATTTCCGGACAATACACTCGCCGGATTTCTTGCCGCCACATCCGTGGTGGATGAGGTTGAGCTCGACGTTCGCCGCTCCAGCGACGGAAAGCTGGTGCTTTCACATGACCCGACCCTTGTCGGTCTGGCAGTTCACGAGACACCATGGTCAAAGTTGGCCAGGCTCGACCTGGGTGATGGTCATCACCCGGCCCTCCTCGATGAGGTGCTAGCCACACTGCCCCAGACACGTGTCCAACTGGAGATCAAGAATGACCCCGGTGAGCCGGGGTTCGAACCTGATCATCGCCGCGGTTTGGAGGCCGCCGAACGCTCTCGGCCAGGAGACATGGTGACTTCCTTCAACCCGGCGACCCTGGAAGCGGTGCGTCGGGTGTTTCCGGATGTGTCGACGGGCCTTCTGGTGACTGGTGTCGGTTCCCTCGATGATTTTGTCAATTACTGTTTGGACGCCGGGCACCAATTCCTGGTTCCCAACCACCATATGATCCAGGGCCCGGTCCCCATTCGACCTGAGGTGTCGTTCGGGACTTGGACGGTTGATGACCCGCACCATGCAACTGAGTTGGTGCAGTGGGGCGTGTCGAGCATCATTACCAATGACCCGGGTCTTATCTCTCAACATCTCGAGGACCAAGCATGAGTATTCAGACACAATTGGCCGACGAGCTCAAAGCTGCCATGAAGTCCCAGGACAAGCCGAGACGTGACGTGATCCGACAGGTCCAAACCGAAGTAGCTACTGCCAGGAGTCAGCCCGACTTCGCCGATGAAGTTGACGATGCCTTCTACCAGAAGGTGATCGGTTCGTATGTGAAGAAGATGGACAAGTCCCGCTCCGAGTACGCCGATCTGGGCGAACGTGGTGCGGATATGGCTGCCAAGCTTGGTTTTGAGGTCGAATATCTCTCTCAGTGGCTACCAAAGAAGTTGAGCGAGGACGAGACTCGCTCGCTTGTTTCGGCGGCGATCGCGGATCTTGGAGCGGCCGGGGATGAGAAGGCGACCGGTCGTGTCATTGGTCAGCTGATGAAGACCCATGGCAAGGACCTTGACGGGGGATTGGTCAATCGTCTGGTTCGCGAGGAAATCTCCGCCGGTTGAGGCCTCCGGTTCAACTGCCCTCCTTTGAGCCCATGTTGGCCACTCGGTGGCCGGCTGCGTTCGACGATGAGGACTGGTGGTTTGAGGTCAAATGGGATGGCTACCGGGCGGTGGTGGGGGCTGCCGAGGGCAAAGTTCGGGCCAGATCCCGTCGCGGCCTCGACCTGGGCGGGCCTTTTCCTGAGTTGTCCACTCTGGAGATTCCGGACGGGGTAGTAGTCGATGGTGAGGTGACCGCCTTCGATGAGGAAGGTCGACCGTCATTCTCCCTTCTTCAGCGGAGGACGGGATTTGGCGGAACTGGGACAGGAGCTGCCGTTGGGGTCAACCTCGTTGTTTTCGATCTCCTGTTCCGTGGTGAAGATGTGACATCGGTTCCCTATGAAGAGCGCCGGCGAATGCTTGGTGACCTCGGTCTGGAGTCACCGATCATCGTGCCCGATCCAACTCCCACGACCGGTCGAGGCTTGTTTGAGGCGGTCAAAGATGAGGGGATCGAAGGTATCGTCGCCAAGCGTCTCGGATCGACGTATCAGTCGGGTCGTCGCTCCGTCGACTGGAGGAAGATCTCAGTCAAACATCGGGTGCGGGCGGTGGTCGGGGGTTATCTCGCCGGGGAGGGCGGCCGGGCCTCGACGTTTGGCTCGGTGCTGGTCGGTCTGTACAGCCCTGAGGGCCTTCGTTGGATTGCCGCAGTGGGCTCGGGTTTCAACGATGAATCGCTGAAAGCGTTTCTCGAGGCTCTGACTCAGTTGGAACGTCCCACCAGTCCGTTTGTCAACGATGTGCTCGCACCGGGACAACCGACCTGGGTAGAGCCGGGAATTGTGGTCAACGTGGAATTCAAGGAGTGGACCCACGAACATCATCTTCGGGCCCCGGTGTACAAAGGCATCGAGATTGCTGACCCCGAAACCGTGACTTGGTCCGAAGAGGGACCGGACTGACCCACTCGCTTTGCCCTTTGTTTGCTAGCGAAGCGACCGATTCGGCCTCAACCGGCTTTGGCCTGTTTGGTCTTGGTTGCTTCGACAGAAGCCTTCAGTGCCTCGAGCAGGTCGACCACCTTGGTGGGCTCCGGTGAGGCGGGTGCCACGATCTCCTCGCCGGCCACCTTTTTCTCCGCCAGCTCTTCGATGGCTCCACGTGTGGAGTCGACGTAGTCGTCGCCCTCAAACGGACGGGTGAGGTTGTCGATGATCGACGCCGCCATCTCGACCTCTTCGGGTCTGATTTCGACTGAGGACTCCACCTCCTCGAACTCGGCGTCTCGAAGCTCGTCGGGCCAGAACATCGTCTCCATGACGATCATCCCGTCTTTGGCCCGCAACGTGGCCAGTTGTTGTTTCTCACGGATCGATACCTTGGCGATACCGACCCGCCCCTTGGCCTGAAGTGCTTCTTCCAGGATCCGATAGGCCTTGATTCCGGTCTTCTCCGGAGCCAAGTAATAAGACGATTTGTACATCATGGGATCGATTTCGGACTCGTCCACGAACTGGACGACGTCGACCAGCTTGTTACCGGCAGGGTGGGCTGAGGCGAGCTCTTCGTCGGTGAAGACGACGTAGCGGTCCTTCTCGAACTCATAGCCCTTGACAATTTCGTCCCACACGACCTCCTCGCCATCGGCTTCGGCAACACGTTTGTATTTAATGGGGGAGTGGTCGGTCTTTCTCAGCTGCTTGAACTTCGGGGTCTTGTTGTCGGTGGCGGTGTAGAGGCCCACCGGGATTGTGACAAGGCCGAAGTTGATCGCGCCTTTCCATATAGCTCTGGGCATGGTGATAAGTCTATGCGAGGTCAGTGACTGGATCTATTAGGCGGTTCACCGACCGCCCGATCACCCGCGTTCGTTGCCACGTTTGTAATTGCCAGTCGCCCGCGCCATCACTTGCTGAGGGTCTTTGGCGACGATGTCGTCAAGAAATCGTTGAGCTTTGGATCCTCGAAGAGTTGTTGCGACTTGGCCGTGATGGGTGATGACTATCTCGCCACTCTTTCGTGCTTGAAAGCTGAAGCCACCCGGCTCGGCCACGTCAGGCCTTGATCGGCAGTTCGTATTCGCGACGAATACTTGTTCCCAGAACCGAAATGTCGGCGCCGTAGACGTGGATGGAAATCGTGGTCTTCGTGTCGGTGTTCGTGACGCGATGGATGTCACCGGGGGGGGACAGCCAAACAACCAGACCTTCCGGGTTGGTTCCGGTGCCCACCAATCGGAGATGTGATTCTCCATTGTCCTCTACAGCGGTGAAACGCTCTTCGGACTCTTCACCCTCGTGAACACCCACGACGCACCAGGAGACATGATCGTGGATAGCCGTTTCCTGACCGGGTAGCCAGACGAGAGAGACAATTGAAAACGACCCGTCGGGTTCGACATGAAGGATGTGCTGTTTGTAACGCTCGGGATCACCAACACGATGCTCAGGGCGAAGAAGGGTCTCCTGGTGGACATAGTTCGAGATCACGGAGGCCACCGCCTCGCCGGTCCCGGCTTCGCTGAGACCCTGGTTGACCACCGCACGGATCTCGTCGGTCATCGTTGCCAGTGCAGGGACCAGGTCTTCAGTCATCGTCACGTCGAGTTGCTCCTTCGTCCCGACGAACTGTAGAAGCTGATTGTGTGGCGTGCCCCCTGCAGGACTCGAACCTGCCCTCCCGGTTCCGGAGACCGGTGAGGCGCACCGGTCATGCGTCACCCTGATTCCTGAGCACAGCCAGAATCCCACCGGCTGCGAGGATCTCGCGCATCTCCTCTGGCAGTGAGTCGCCTTGAAGATCGGAACCGGTCTCGACGTTGTGAACGAGGCCCGAGGCGAGGTCGATCTCAATGGCATCGCCATCTGAGAACCTCTCGTGAACACCGGGGCAGATGAGCACCGGAAGGCCAACTGCCACAGCATTGCGTGTGAAGAGCCTTGAAAACGACTCCGCCACGACACACGCCACTCCCAGGGCCTGCAAGTTCTCAGCAGCCGTTTCCCTGCTCGAACCACACCCGAAGTTTCGTCCCGCCACCACGACGTCGCCGGACTCCACCTCCGACGAGAAGACCGGGTTGACCGACTCAAGGACATGTTGTTTTCGAATCTCGACTGGGGCGAGGGCATACGAACCAGGGGACAACACATCGGTGCTGATGTCATGGTCGAGCTTCCACACACGCCCCCCGAAAACCCCGTTACCCACTAGTGGCCTCCACATGTCGAGGATCTCTGATTTCCCCAGCAACGGCTGATGCCGCCACGGTCGCCGGCGATGCAAGGAAGATCTCGGCCTCGGCACTTCCCATACGCCCGATGAAGTTGCGGTTGTGGGTGCCGATGCATCGCTCGCCAGGCCCGAGGAGCCCACCGTGCCCCCCAAAACAGGGACCACACCCAGGCGCGAGGACCGAAGCGCCGGCATCGACAAGCGACGCCAATACCCCGGTATTCACGGCCTCTTGCAGAACACGCTGCGATGCCGGTGCCACCAGGAGCCGAACACCCGGGGCGATATGCCGTCCTTCGAGAACCGTCGCCGCCGCCCGAAGATCCTCGATCCGACCGTTGGTGCATGAGCCGATGAAGGCCTGGTTGATCCTCACACCTTCGACGGCTTCGACCGAGCTCACCCTGTCCACCTCGCTGGGCAGGGAAATCTGTGGAGGAAGTTCAGAAAGTGGAATCTCGTGCACAGCTTCGTAGCTCGCATCGGGATCAGGCCCAAAAGGCATCGTGCCGGTAACGCCGTGGTCAGCCAAGTAGGCGTCGGTGACATCGTCGGAGGCGAACAAACCGAATTTGGCACCCATTTCGAGCGCCATATTGGCAACCGTCAGCCGGCTAGCCATGTCGGCCGCCGCCGCAGCCGGCCCGGCGAACTCCATGGCGCGGTATTGAGCGACGTCAGCGCCGAAGCTGCCGGCAAGATGCAAGATCACGTCCTTCCACGAAACTGCCGGGCCGAGATCGCCGGTGAACTCGAAACGAAGCGTCTCCGGAACCCGGAACCAGAGCCGGCCGGTCGCAAGTGCGTAGACCATGTCCGATGTGCCAATGCCCGTTCCGCCGGCTCCGAGCGCCCCGTAGGTCGTGGTGTGGGAATCGGTCCCGACTATCAGCATTCCAGGCCGGACATGTCCACGCTCTGGGAGCAGCTGGTGGCAGATCCCTTCTCCGGCGTCGTAGAAGGCGTTGATACCAAGCCTGGATACATGCTCCCGAATCCTCTGATGCGTTGCCGCCGCCTCGGCTGTGGGTGCAGGGACAAGATGGTCGATCACGACGACGGTCTGGTCGGGTGCAAAGACGCCGTCAACGCCCACATCGCTGAGCAGGTCGAACACTTGCGCCGCAAAGATGTCATGCAACATGGCGAGGTCGATGTCGGCGACAACGAACTCTCCTGCCTTAACCTGATCGACCCCGGCCGCCTTGGCCAGAATCCGCTCGGCAAGAGTCATGCCCATCGCGAAAAGACCTCCCTCATCCCGCTCCCAGACTTCGGCCACCGCAGACATACAACGTCTGCCCGGTCACATATGAGGACTCGTCAGACGCCAAGAAGAGGGCGGCATTGCCGAGATCCTCGGG
>Ga0255048_10001776_pt1 | contig 14465 bp, 10 predicted proteins | sample JV7_2_2_MG_FD_183619 | JGI IMG/M metagenome (GOLD analysis project Ga0255048, IMG submission 183619) | Seawater microbial communities from Jervis Inlet, British Columbia, Canada - JV7_2_2 | ecosystem: Environmental > Aquatic > Marine > Inlet | place: Canada: British Columbia | collected 2016-10-06
ACTATAGTCCGAGCGAAATTAGTTACCTTCCGCTAGACAAGTCTGGCCAACTTATCCCACAAAGTTTTAATAATGGCGGCCCAATACGCAGACAAGAAGGCGGCGGGATTGAAGCGGTTATGCCCACGGACCTTGGTGCTTTAGTAGAGCAACCCCCTATGCCTATGCCCGCGCCACCCCCTATGCCTATGCCCGCGCCACCCCCTATGGCAGAAGAACTTGGAAACGTCCAACAAACTGCGGAGACTTTCGGGGAACAAGAAGGCGCTCAATACGTTATGAATATGATGGAGGGTTTAAACGCTGCTGAAGAAAGCGGCGATCCTGAACAAGCTATAAATGCGTTGCGTGGAAATGAGATGCCTATATCGGAACGCTATGAAGAACTAGCAACCTATGTCGGTGATGATGACGCGGAGAGAACTCCCGAATCGGTACTATTAATGACACAGCCTGCTATCATGCTAACCGAGAAAGGCGCTATGGATAGCGGCATTGGTTCTTTGATGGAAAGCGTAGTTGGCGATATTGATATGGAAACTAATATTGGTGATCCAACCCCGATGGGAGAGGGTGTCGGTTCGTTGATGATGGCCCAAGCAGATACGGAGGTTGGGGAACAACCTCCCGTAAATTTTAACTACGGTGGGCCTGTTCAGAGGTTCAGTAACGGGGAAGAAGTAAATAGCTACGCACAGGGCTTTCAGGACTTTTTAACTGATTCCTCCAGAAATTTGTTTGTTTCAGACGAACAGGCCTTGGATTACGAAAACCAAATAGGAAGAATAAAAGATTATCAAGAAGGTATTAACACAAGGTTTTTGATAGATTCTCTAAGCAGGGCAGTTGATGCGGAAAGAAACAAGAAACCGGGTTCTACTTTTGCTGGAAGAGCTATGGGAGCGTTCTCAGATGCTTCTGAAAATGTGCCAAAACAAAGAGAATTATCCGCTAAAGCAATAGATAATATTAACCAACAAAGATATGCTTTAGAAAGGGAAGGAACTAAAAAAGCTCTAAGTGAATTAGGGTTGTTTAGTAAAGCTCTTGTGAAAAGTCAGGCAGACGAAAAAAAAGCGGCGCGGTTACAATCTATGAAAATAGGTGAAGACGACTTAAACGCTCACGCAGGAGGGTTTGGAAGAACTAAGGATGGTAAAGTCGTTAACCCGTACAGTAAAAAATATAGGGGCCAGACTACAGAGGGCTTGGCTGAAGGTTCTTTCTTAAAGATGCTTCAAGACGGATGGCGCGGGTTGGGTTATGTATATGGTAGTACGCCCGGCCCAACTAGTCAATTTGCTACTGATATGAAACGTTTTGAAACACGGATACGCGCGAGAATGCAAATTGCAGAGTCAGAAGGAAGTGGCTTGGCGGTGGGAGAGACAAGAAAGTTAGCGGAGACTACTACACCAACATATTTTAGTGGGAATATTTTAAACCGAAAAAACCGTGCGGCAGCTATTAAACAAGCACGAGAGGGAGCGACATATGCTGCGGGTAGAGCTAGGGTAAACGCTGAAGCTATAGGTAGAATAGTAGACGGGGGTCAAGAACCATCTAGTGAAGTATATGCGCGGAATTTTCGCCAAGCACAGGCGTTTATGGACATAGCAAGAGAACTTAACGCTTATGCTCAGTTTCTTGACTCGTATGACGAAGAAAACAAGTCCTCAAAGCTCGAAGCTAAGTATGACAAGGATCATTCTTTTTCTAAGTCTTCTTATGCAAACCCTGAGAAATTACCTCTTGTGGAAGTTCCTACCGAAGAACAAAAACCTGCGTCAACAATTCAGTCAAAATCTGAGTCAGCATCTAGATTAATGGATGACATAAGAACTGGCCAAAAAGGGCCGGTTAGGGGTGAAACTGTTATTTTGGATAAAGTTTCTGTTATCGATGAAGATACTGATGGAGGGCCGACGAATACCGAGCTATTGACAGCGATAGGCCGTTCAGAAACTCAAGGTATACAAACCCCTTATACAACTTTACACGAGGAGCGTAACGGAGAAAGAGCCGTTGGCAAATACGGTATTAAACCTTCCACCGCAATTCAACCGGGTTATGGGGTGCCTACTGTTTATCAGTTGGCTAAAGATATGGATATAACCGTTCCGCAAACAATTAACAGGTATGATCCAGAAGGTTCTGAAAAACGTCGTGCCGAAAAACTTCTTTTAGATTATCCTGAACTGCAAGATGCGTTTGCTGTGGCTTATTTTAGAGGTTTAGAAAAAACCTTTGGTGGATTAAAAGAAGCTTTACTAAAATACTCTGGTTTTGATGAAGATGACGAAAATTGGAACGCACACATAGGCCGTGACAGGCGGTGGACTGAATGGTTCGAGGCCGAGGAGGTAAGTTAATGGTAGATCGCCCAACAACTTCTGTAGCTGGAAACTTTAAAGGATGGATGAAGTATTATCAGGAAAACGAAGGTTTAACTCCTTATAACGCTATAGAAAAAGCGGCTAAGTCTGCTGCTGTTGAATCAGGGTATAACGAAGAACAATTTAATTATGCCCTCGACCAAGGAGCTACTTTTAAAGATATTCTTTTACAAACTACTGATATGAGGGACATTTCGCAATTAGAGGCCGTTACAGAAGGTCTTATAACGGGTGGGGCTAGGCATGGCCCTAGTGCATTAGGGGCATGGGGAGGTATGAAAGTTGGGGCGGGTATTGGCGGTGCGGTTGGCTCAGTTCCCGGTGCTGTTATTGGTGGTATAGGTGGAGCTATATTGGGGCTGTTAGGTGGCGATTTAGTAGGCGCAGAGTTAGAAGAACTTGTTACTGATGACCGTCCTTTTTATCCAGACTTAGGAAACGAGGCTGCTTTTCAAGCTGGTCGCACCACTTCGGCAGGTCTTACCTCTATTTTACCCGCTTACAGAATGTTAAACATGGTAAAAGAGCCAGTTAAAGTGGCTAGTACTATCGCTAAAGAAGGTTTAACGGGTAAGACAATTCGCCCCACAGCTAAATTTTTAGCAAAATTATCTCAAGACGTACAAGAAAAAGGTTTACCCGCTTTTCTTCGTTTTGAAAGTCAAGTTATTCCTGCTATGGCAGGCGCGTCGTATGTTACTACAACAATAGCGCCCGATGATGAATTACTTCGCGGAAGTTCTGAAATAGCTGCTGGTGTGCTAAACCCCTTACGTATGTTTAGTTCTTTGGCAAGGGGCGGCAAAAACGCTATAGGAAAAGCAAAAAAAGTAGGGGACATTGTTGAAGATAGTCAAAAAGACAAAGCCCGTTCTTATTTAGATGACTACATAAGCAGAGAATATAGTGTCTCTGATTTTAAAAGTATAGATGAGGCGGTTAAATCACCCGATTTTATTAAAGCTTTTGAAGAGGCGGGTGACAAAACTAGTGCATATCTTAGTCCTATACCTAGTAACGAGGGAAAAGGTGATTTGCAAGTGGTGTTAGCACACCTATATAGGCAATTACCGAATAGTAAGGTTCAAGGATACACGGATTCTGTAGACACATTCTATAATATTAATAGAGCTTTAGCTAAAACTATCGGAGGGAAAGAAGGGCCAGAAGCAGCGCGTGAACTTGTTGAGAAAATACAACAAACTGAAATCCAAACTCTGTTAGGAGCATTGTATACAGGAAACCTTACAAAGTATGCTAACTTACTAAACAAAAAAACCGAAAAAATAGAAAAGATATTAGGTAAAGGTTTTCCCGCAGATTCTAAGGATGCCCAAGCCGAGATAGACAGGTTGGCAACCGAGTTAAGTAAGGCGTTTAGTGAAACTAATGTGCAGATGAATGAGGGTATAAATAAATTAGCCAACCAACTTAGTAATAAGGCACGTATGCCTACTGCAAACTTTCAGCAAATAGCTACAGATATTATGAATGGAACGACAAAAGCATATAGGACTTCATATAAAGATACATCACGTTTTGGATCAGAGTCTTTCAACAAAGCGAATGAACTGCTAAAAGAAGTTTTGGAAAACACGGTTAAGGGTAAGAAACTGAAAGGTAAGAATAAATTAGGATGGGTAATAGATAAAGAAGAGTGGAAGAAAGGCGCTTTTAATGAAGAGGGTGCAGATGTTAGAAGACTTATAGGTTTACGAACGGATTTATTAAACCGAGCAAACACTGTTAAAAGAATGCAACAGTCTGGTCCTCCAGTATCCGACGGGGAAATTGTTCTTTATGATAATTTAATAACCGCTATTTCAAAAGATATTGAAGATGCGGCTAAATTTAATCCTTATTCTTCCTTTAGTGGGACGGGCGCTCCGAACAAAAAAGCATTACAGGAATCTTTTTTTCCTAAAAACTCAGAAGAAGCTAGTAAAAACGCTGTAATAATACAAAATATGTGGAAACTAAATAGAGACAAAAACGAGTTTTTTCAACGGTCTAGTGCGGGAAAAACGCAAAAAAACTTAATAGAAAAGGACGGATACGGCGGCTCAACAGACGCTTATATAGATAAGTATTTTCAAGGTGGCGGGGGCCAAAGAATAGCAAAGGATTTTAAGCGGTTTGATGAAGTTCTAAAAGATCAAAAAGAAATACTTAAAGGGTCAGGCGTTGCGTTGAAAGATTTTCCAGTTTTTTCTGACCTTACCGAAAATTTATTGACTGCATTATATATGAAGAAAGTGGCGCTTAATCCACGCGAGATTAAAGTGAGTGCAGGAATACCCGACGAGGGAGCAGACGATTTGTTTAAGGGAGTTTCGGACACTCTCGTTGAGCAATTAGGGAAACAAGAGTTAGCTGATGATGTTTTCCCAGATTTTAGCCTAAAAGCACTAGAAGATTTTCAAAAGAACTTTAGCGGGGCGTTAAAAGGCACCGCTCTTAAAAAGCACTTAACTAAAATTGAAAAGGCAATAAAAGCCGGAGATTTTTCACAACAGAGCCATTTCCAGAATCAACTACACCTTCATGTCACTAGTCCAAAAGCATTAAGAACACAGTTGGAAAAGGAACTGCAAAGGAAATACGGTGAAAATATACTTGAAGATAAAACTTTTTTTAACACATTTGATAAAAATAAATTACCAGATGTGGGTTCGAACGAATACTCTGATAAGATTAAAAATAAAATAAGCGCCGCAATAGACTCAGCTTCCAAAAGAATAAAAAATTCTGGTAAAGACTCACAAGCTGTAGGTAGAGGTTTGTTTAACCATATTGTAGGGGAGACTCTTTCAAAATTTGATTCCGATAAAGCGGGCGCGGCATTAAAAGCTAGGGCTTTTCTTTTTGGGAAAAGCGATGATCCTCTACAAATTAAACCTTTTAAATTTAAAGACGATCCGTCGTCCATAATGGGAAAAATGGTTGAAGAGGGGCTTGTAGAGGAGATTGACTCTAAGCATTTAGACCAAATACTCTTAAATCTTGATTCAGCGCAAAAACAATTAGCGGCTCTTAAAAACACAGACCAAATAGACAACCCTAAAAACAATTCGTTATTAGCCGCTTTGTCTAAACCCCTTCAAATTGTTTTTGCTACTCTTGCTAGGATGTTTAGTACGGGAACCTTACAGGCTCCCGCAATGGCTTCCAGTTTTGCAAAAGACATTACAACAAATTTACCTACTGCATGGGCTAACAAAGCTTTGTTAGAAATATTAGAACCTCAAAACAGGAAAGATTTATCCCTGCTTTTAAGGGATGGACAAACGGGTAAGGCCGAACCTACCAAGGAGGTTGTAAACGCTGCAAACAAATTTCTTATTCGTTGGTTTGGTAGCCCTACACCACTTGCACCAACTATTTTAAGACAAGCGGAAACAAGCGAACCACAACCTAGAGGAAAAGTACGAGAACGTCCAATACCTCCACAAACAAGAACGCGCATAGCACCAAGCCAACCGTTAGTAGGTAAAATAGACACTGATCAAGCCCGTACTTACGCAGCCTTAAACCCTAATGATACAATCTCTCCGTTATTGTCACGGCTCGGTTAGGGGTTAAACCTACAGCTTATGGTGTTTAGCCCAATGGACGTTTCCGGTTTCTGGATCGACATACGCAAACACAATACCTAATTTCTTTTGTGTTGCAGTTCGTTTTCTTGAAATACGGGTTTTTTGGTTACGGCCTTTCAGGAATCTTTTTGATTCGCTCTTAACATCGACCATCAACACTTCTGGATTCGGCTCGGGTTTCAGAGCTATGATATCCGCAGGCCCATGTGCAAAATCATTAGAGTAAATAAAATAACCTCTACTCAACAACTCTAATTTTACTATAGTTTCTGCGGCGTTCCCAAGTAAATGTGTGCTGTTAGCGTTTCGTGAAACTTCATTGTGCTTCTGTAGCATTTTCTCGCCATCCGTAGTTTTTTTATAGTTTAAATTATTTTTGTAAAAAAAAGCAATTAAATATTGACTATCGCATAAACTATGCTATATTAAGGTCTGGCTTATAAAACCGAGGATTGGCCTTCCTCTATATGACGACCTTAGAAAGGGTGAAAAATGCAAAAATCAGTAGATCAGTTATTTGAGGATTCGGCTCCTGCAAAAGAGCAAGATTCTTTTTTAAATATTAGTGAAGTTGGAATGTCGGGGGTTAGCAAACTTGCTCATGCGGCACAACGTCAACTTAAAGAAATCGACGAAGCCGAGGCTGCTTTAAAAAAACTTAAATCAGTATACCATAAAAACATTACCGAAACCTTACCCGATCTTATGGCAGAGTTCGGTATTAGTGGCTTTACGCTTTCGGACGGTTCTTCAATATCCGTGGTTCCAACGGTGGGCGCTCACATCTCTAAGGCCCATCAAGAAGAAGCCTTTAGCTGGCTTCGGGAAAATGGGTTTCAAGACCTTATTAAAAGTGATGTGAGTATGAGTTTTAGAAAGGGCGAGGATGGTAGACGCGCTGATTTTATAGAACTTGCTGAATCTCAAGGGCTTGCAGTTTCCACAAAAGAATCTGTGCATCCGATGACTTTAAAATCATTTGTAAACGAAGAAGTTGTAGTAAACGGCAGGAATGTTCCGACAGAATTATTCGGGGTATTTACAGGTCAAAAAGCAGTTATAAAATAGGAATAAGAATCATGGCAAAACAATCAGTAGCAAAAAAGAAAATTCACGAAGTAGTTTTAACCGAAGTAGATAATTTGTTTGAAGCACATGCTGGGGAGGGACTTGCAACCGCCCCAACTGATACCGTTATTCCGCTTTTAAAAATCTTTCAAGATCAGACGAAAGCGGATATTAAACAGATCTTAGTCGATAAGGGTGGTAAGCCGGGAGACATCTTCAACAACGTGACTTACGATATTTTTAAAGGTGATGAAGGTGTTCTTGTCGTACCGTGCGGATTTAACAGGCGCTATCTCGTTTGGCCCGGTGGCACTATCGAAGGTGGAAGACCTCCCTTAGATGTGTTCTCGCCAGCCGATCAGCTTCCAGAAACGCAGCTTAATGCTCAAAATCCTGACGACAGGAAGCTATACATCAAGGGAAGTTCTGATGGTCGTTATATGGAAGAACAAGCGAACCATTACGTGCTTATCATTAAAGACGATGGTGGGATTGAACCAGCTATTCTAGTTATGAAATCTTCACAGTTTAAAAACTCGAGGCGTTGGAACTCTATCATCAATGCACAAACGCGAACCGGTGCGAACGGTAATATTTTCACGCCACCTCGGTATGCTAATATTTATCGTATTGCGACAACTGATGAAACGAACGCGAAAGGTAGTTTTAAGGGATTTGTAATATCACATGAATCGCAAGTTAGCGGAGATCAAGGACACTTGGTTGAACGTGCAATGGCGTTCGCTAAAACCGTTGAAGAAGATAACATTTCGGATAGTAGTTTTAATGAAGAAAGTTCTTCTAAACCAGCGCCCGACATAAACCCCATAGCATCCGTCGTAGATTAGGATTGAGGAGGCGGCGCAAGCCGCCTTTTCTTTAGGGTACTGTTATGCGTGACGAAACTCGCAAATACATAGATGTCTTTAGTGGACTCGATGATGCTTACGCTATTTTGTTTTACAAAACAAACGTAACAAACAAAAACGGAAAGCGTGAAGGGTACAACATTGTTTTTACTAAAGATGAAAAAAACAACTACTTAGACAAAGACGGAGTTATTCAACCTACCTTTGAAGAAGCGGTAGAAGGACACTTGACTGGGAGTGGTCCTAGTGTCGCAGTGTTTCCTACAACACGTAGCAATACGTGCGGGTTTGGTTGTATCGACATTGACGAGTATAAAGACCTTGACCTACAAAATATCATAGACAATATAAAAAACCTTAACCTTCCGCTAGTGTTGTTTAGATCAAAGTCAGGGGGTCTACACGCCTACTTGTTTTCTAAACCAGCGGTCAATGCTGCAACAATGCAAGACGCTTTAAAAAACTTGAGTTCTTTACTCGGGTATTCTAACTCGGAGATATTCCCAAAGCAGGCGGAGTTGCTGCCAAGTGACATAGGCAACTGCCTCAACGCACCCTACGACAATGCCGAAAAGTCTACACGACATGCTTACAAGGCAGACGGTTCCAGAGCCACGCTAGACGAATTTTATGCTTTGTACGAAGAGTATGTGCAAACGCCGGATCAAATCACGGCCCTTGGGTCTTACATGCCTTCTGAGCAGAGTTTGTTTGAGGACGGACCTCCTTGTTTAAATATTTTAACGCAGGAAGGCAAAACTATTGCTTCTGGCAACCGCAACAACGGATTGTTTAATATCGGCGTGTATTTAAGACTTAGGTATCCTGATAGCTGGGAAACCGAGATATACGACTATAACAAAAAGGTGATTGATCCTCCGCTTAATCGCACCGAGATCGAAACACTAATAAAATCTTTATCTGGAAAAACATACCATTATAAATGTTCAGACCAGCCTATATGTAACCATTGTAATAAAGAGGTTTGCCTTACGAGAAGATTTGGGGTAGGCGGAGATAAGATATGTACTATAACCAATCTCCGTAAATACGACTCTGAACCACCCCTATGGATACTGGATATAAACTCAAAAGGGCTAGAGCTTTCTACCGACGAGCTTTTAGACCAAAACCGTTTTGCTCGTGCCTCTATTGAGCAGCTTAACCTTCTTCCTCCTACGGTAAGCAAGAGGACATGGCAAACCACCCTGACAGAGCTTTTGTCTCAAATGGTGGAGTACCAACAAATACAAACAGTTTCGCCCGAGGTTTCGCTTAGAGGACAGTTTAACGAGCATCTAAGGGACTTCCTGCATTCGCAACAAAGCGAGAATAAAGAAGAAATTTTATTACGACGACCTTTCTATGACGAAGAACGAAAGGAGTATGTATTTCGGCTCAAGGACCTTGACGCTCATTTCAAGAGGGCTAAGTTTATTGCCTATAAATCCTTGACCAGCATTTCTGCTCGCTTACGGGAACTAGGAGGAGAGTCTGCACAACTAAAGCTAAAGGACAACAGGAACATACGTGTATGGAAGATTCCCGAAGAAGATTCAGACACCGAGATAACTGCGGCGGAGTTTAAAGAAGAAGAGGTTCCGTTTTGACCATACGAAGAATCTTTGGCCCTCCCGGTTGTGGCAAAACTTCTTTTTTGCTGGAACAGGTAATGAAGCGTTTAGAAGATGGCGCTCAACCTTTAACTATTGGTTATCTTGCTTTTACGCGAAAGGCGCGGCAAGAAGCTAAACAAAGAGCTATAAAGACTTTAGGGTTAAAGGAAGACGAAGCAGAAGACCAGCTTATGTACTTCCGTACTTTGCATTCGTTAGCCTATAAACTGTTGCCTAAAACAAACACGCGGCTTTTAACTACGGCAGATTTATCTAAGTTTGGACGCAGGGTGAATTTAAGCTTTCAAGCTAATCTTGACGAAGAGCAACGTATAAAAACAAACGACCCTGTAGTTAATTTATTAAATCTATATCGCGTTAAGAAAACAACTTTAAGGCATGAGTATAACCAAACCAAGCTTAAAGAAACGTGGGAGCATGTAGATTTTATAGACCGCTCTTATCGACAGTTTAAAGAGTCCCTTTCTTTAATTGACTATACAGATTTGCTAACTGCTTTTGAGTCGCAAATGGATTATCTGCTTCCCAAAAATTTTAATTTGATTTGTGTGGATGAAGCACAGGACTTAGCTCCTATACAGTGGGCTATTGTTGAAAAGTTAAAAAACCATACGAAAGACCTTATGGTTGCTGGTGATGACGACCAAGAAATATTTTCTTGGGCCGGTGCAAGCGGAAAGCATTTCCTAGAATTTGAATCTGAAGATACTTTGGTTTTATCGCAATCCTACCGCGTTCCCAGATCAGTTCATAAATTAGCTGTTTCTATTACTGACCGAATACCTTCCTCACAGAGACAACCTAAAGAATACCTACCTAAACCATACGAAGGCTCTGTTAACCGAATTAACTCCCTACAGGAAATTGATTTTGCTTCAGGGGAGTGGTTGGTTTTAGCCCAAGCAAATTATATGCTTGATGCTGTAGCAGAAGAACTAAAGAGCGCAGGGTATTTGTTTAGCAGAAATGGTAATCGCTCTATTAGCTACAACCTAACCACCGCTATTACTGGATGGGAAAGTGTTCGTAAAGAGGGCAGACAAATACCTGTGAGTTCCGCCAAAATAATGTATAGTTATATGAGTGGGAACGGAGGCAGGATTAAAAGAGGATTTAAAAAAATAAGTTTACCTGACGAAGAGTTATTGACGTTTGAGGATTTGCAAACACACCACGGACTTTTAGCGAATAGGAATGAAATTTGGTCCGAGGCTCTTGACCATAAAAAGTTTACTGTAGATAAAACATACATAACTTCTATTTTAAGAAAAGGTCAGGACAGTTTTCATACAAAAACCCCTCGTATTCAACTTAGTACAATCCACGGCGCAAAAGGTGGTGAATGTCAAAACGTAGTTCTATATCGGGACTGCACTACCGCTAGTTTGCAGAACAGTGAGAGCAGCGAGTTAAACAGGGTTTTTTATGTTGGGTTAACCAGACCCACAGAAAATCTTTATTTAGTGGAACCACAAGATGCTAACAGGAGCTTTATCATATGAATAGAAATGAAATTTTGTTGGAAGCACAACGCTTGATAAATACCGATAGAGCAGAAATTTATGGCCCTGCTCTAGAGAACCATCGAGACATCTGCACTATGTGGCAAGTGGTTATCGACCGATGCGAGGGACGATTAAAACCGCATCACGTTGCACTTATGATGGCTCTTTTAAAAGTAAGCAGGTTATGTCGGACAGAAACAAATGATTCATTTGTTGACGCAGCAGCTTACATAGCGTTAGCTGGAGAAATGTTTGAAACCCAAAGCACTACACAACTGGAATTATTAAAGTAAATGGTACGTAGTCATCTGGCAGACACGTTAAATTTCGGAAGTAAGTCGGAAGGCGACTGGCTTCCTCCTGAAATAGACTCCTTACCAAATATAGATCAGCCCATACGTTTTTTGGCACTTGATGTCGAGACAAATGATCCACTGCTTAAAAGCCACGGTCCTAGCTGGAAATTTCCAAACCAAGGGTTTATTTGTGGCATAGCTCTTGCTACAGCAGATTGGGAACTTTACTTACCCATACGCCATGATTCAGGAAACCTACCTGTTTCCAGCGTTAAGAAATATGTGCAGCGAGCGTTAGATAATACTGAGAATTTAATTTGCCATAACGCCAGTTATGATTTGGGTTGGCTTAAACGAGAAGGGTTCAAGGTCGATGGTCCTCGGATTATTTGCACAATGGTTACGGCTGGATTATTGGAAGATCGTTATTCACTCAGCCTTAATAGTGTGGCGTTCGACTATCTCGGAAAAATAAAAAGCGAGCAAGAACTCAAGGAGGCAGCCGCATCGTTCGGCTACTCTAATCATAAAGCGAATATGTATAAATTACATTCGTCCTTCGTGGGTGCTTATGCAGAGTGGGACGCTCGGCTCTGTTTTGATTTATTCGTACAAAAACAGCAGTCTATGCTCGTTGAGCAAGATCTAAATGAAGTCTGGAACTTGGAAACGGAATTACTACCAATCCTTGTAGAGATGACCTTTCGTGGCATACGGCTAGACATAGAGCAAGCAGAAAAAACCAGAGAGATTATTAAGAAGCGTGAAAAACAAACGCTCTCTAAAATTAAAAAGCTGACGAACACTAATGTAGAAATCTGGGCGGCTCGTAGCATTGGAAAAGCGTTTGATGAACTTGGGTTAGAGTATCCACGAACAGCAAAAAGTAAAGAACCTTCTTTCACCAAGAACTTTTTGTCCGAACACGAACACCCCCTTGCTGCTTTAATTCTAGAAGCACGGGAACTGAATAAAGTATCAGGAACTTTCCTTGACGGTTTGTTAGAAAAAGCGTGTGTCAACGGGCGCATCCATCCTGATATACATCAAATAAAATCTGAAGCAGGGGGAGCTATTACGGGACGGCTGTCTATGTCAAACCCCAACGGCCAGAACTTTCCTGCGCGGAACAAAGAGGTTGCCGGATTAATTCGCGCTTTGTTTCTGGCTGAAGAGGGAGAGAAGTTTTGTTCAATAGATTACTCACAGCAGGAACCCTTAATCCTTTTGCATTACGCAAAGATTTTAGGCGACCTCAGAAATGATCCGATACCGGGCGTTCAGCAATTCGTAGATTCGTTCCATAAAGATGATAGTGTGGATTTTCACACGCTCGTGAGTCAGGTTGCTTCAATCCCTAGAAATACCGCCAAAACTATAAATCTGGCTTTGATGTATGGAATGGGAATCCAAAGACTAGCTGATTCGTTAGACTTAACTTTTGAAGACGCTAAAGAACTTATAAAAAGATACCATGCTGAAATACCTTTCGTGAAGGAAGTTTCCACCTCTATTCAAAATCGTTTAAAATCTCCTTCGTCGAATGGGAGCATTCGTTCGTTAAAAGGACGTAAGTCACGCTTCGACAAATGGGAGCCTGCTGGATGGTCTAAGCAAATACAGAAATCGTTTACGCTCAAGGAAGCTATAGATTTCTATGGCCCCAACACACAATTGCAACGCTCTGGATTATATCGATGCACTAATCGTTTGATTCAATCTTCGGCGGCGGATATGACCAAACAAGCGATGGTTAATATCTATAAAAATCACGGTAAGATACCCCTCCTTTCTATTCACGACGAGCTTGCTTTCTCGGTTGAAGGAAAAGCAGAAGCTGAAATGCTCTCTAAAGAAATGATAGAAGCTATTCCCCTAGAGGTCCCTATTTCCACCAGCATAAAGATCGGTGAAAACTGGGGAAACATAAAAGAAATAATTTGAATAAAAAGCTTGTTTATGCGATAAATATCGTATATATATAATATTCAACTTAAACCTTCAGGGAAAATTTTATTATGGATTTAATACGTTACAAATCAGTTATTATAGCACGGCCTAATTACGAACAATTAAAAGTACTAGCCAAGCTTAGTGGTGGTTCTATTACAGCTACCATTCAAGAAATGATGACTTATTATTTTGAAAATGCTTTAGACGAAAAAGATTTAAAGATCCTCATTGAGGAAACTGATGAGTTCAGAAGAGAGATGAACTCTCCGTGGGTTGGTTATGAAACCCATCGACAAAAAACCCTGAAGGATAATTCCTTAAATTCTTACAGAACCAATAGTAATGCAGACTAGAGTTTCTTCTTTAATAGAAGCTAACGCTAACTCTTTTATAGGGTTGTTGATTAGCTACCTGTTTACTCTGTTTTGTCTGCCGTGGTTTGGTCTTCACCCAGACCCACTGGACGCAGGGTGGATCACGCTCTGTTATTTCTTTCTTAGTACAGGACGTTCCTTTATCATTCGGAGGTTTTTTAATGCGAAAGAAATTTGATTTTTATCCAACGCCAGATTCGATTATAAGGGAAATTTTAGTTCGCTTGCGCTGGCGCTCCCCAAAACCGTGGGAACCGTTCCAAGGGGATGGCCGGTTTAGCAAACAGATCACGGAAATGCTTGGGGTTGATCCTGTGGTGGGAGATATTACAACCGGACAAGATTTCTTTTCTATAAAAGAAGCTCCTGCCCCTGACATTATTTCTAACCCACCCTTTAAAGACATTCGCAACGTCATAGATCATGCCTTTGCTATAGGCGTAGAACGCATGGCTTTAGTTTGTAGTCCGACTTTGTTTGCTTGCAAAAAAGGGTTTGACCAATTTCACAGGCATCGTCCCTCTCGGTTTTGTCACTTGTCATGGCGGGAAGATTATTTAGGTAAGGGAGGTTCGCCAGATCGAACGCTTGCTGTGGCATTCTGGGAAGACCCAGTTAATACAAAGCACACCGAGTTTGAGGTGTGGGAAAAATGAAAACAAAACCTTATGAGCATCAGCAAAAGATGCTTGACCAGCTTGTCAAAGAGGATCGATCCTGCTTTGGTCTGTTTTGGGAAATGGGTTTGGGCAAGTCCAAGCTTGTGGTTGA
>Ga0255048_10001777_pt1 | contig 14458 bp, 33 predicted proteins | sample JV7_2_2_MG_FD_183619 | JGI IMG/M metagenome (GOLD analysis project Ga0255048, IMG submission 183619) | Seawater microbial communities from Jervis Inlet, British Columbia, Canada - JV7_2_2 | ecosystem: Environmental > Aquatic > Marine > Inlet | place: Canada: British Columbia | collected 2016-10-06
AGAAGTGTACAGGGTTCCGCCGTTTTACTGGATGGGAATCCTATAAATAGACGCACGCAGGGGGTGGCTCCCCCCTAGGCACCCTCCCCCTACCTTATACACGAAGTGCATTTGTATGCACGATGTCTAGACATGGTTTTTGCACACTATGTGCAATGGGGGATTCGTTTTCAGTATTTCCTGAAAGTTCAGAATATTCTGGATGATCTGCAAACCCATACTCTAGGCCCTACTATGATAGTAGGTATCGGATCATCTGGCGTCTCACTCTGTGACCTTGTGGCTAGTCTTGTGTATCGTGCTAAGTCTTGCTCTGTTGTTCGTCACCATACCAGATTGGTGGCCTTTGGCGTGGATTCAAGGCCTATTTATATGGTGGGAAAAGATTTCTAGAAAAAGGGTATTGATTTCCATATGGCTGGCCCTTCTAATCTCAATCATCGAATGATCAATAAAGGTCATTCACTATCAGACTGGGGAGTTTGATTATGGGCTCAGAAGTTAAGTTGGTTGGCGCGGCTGGTTGGTTGGTCACTATCATTTACGAAGATGGTGAAATCGAGAATCAACTCTTCGAGGACGTGGAGCAATTGAACGACTTGATTGCTGCCGGAACCAGCGACGAAGCCTACCAGTATGGAGTAGGAATCCAAGCGTACACCATCGACGAAGCGGCAACAGCTATCCAAGTCGATTCTTGGCACCGTCAGGCGTAGCTAAACCATCACGCCGAACCCTTCGGGGTTCGGCTTTTTAGGGGTCTAATCATGGTCAAATGTTCCGGCTGCAACCAGTCTTATCATGGTGAAGAAATGCACTTTTTATGGGACGAAAACGATGGGGATTATGTGCTTTGCGAAGGCTGCAATATTGAAGAAGTCGCGGAACAAATTTTCCTTTCGCTGGAAGCTCACGAGGAACCAGAATATTTACTGTAAATGAACAATTGCTCACCAATCAACCCCGACCATCGTGTCGGGGTTTTTTTGCGCCCAAATCGGCCCAACTCTGGAACGACGTGCAAATCGCCTCTAAGCTCGCCAAATTGTCTAGACCGTCTCATGGCCCCCTAAACCGATCAAACGGCCTGAGAATCGACGCTAGGGGCCTTCAAGGGCAAAAGAGCGGTACAGTTGGATAGAGTTTTCCAGTGTTCGGCTTTCCACGTGTCATGCGTACACGCGAACAATAGAACCACGCACATACATACATACATACATACACATGCACACGCACGCAGCGTGCACACGCAGCGGGTCACGCGCATCATACGCGGCTGCACACGCATAGGGTCTACGACCCTGCCCTTCAAGAAGGGAGGAGACGCACACATGAGGAAAGACGGTCCGAATGGCCCCGCCGAAGCGGTTACGAAGTAAGCCATTCGGACCATCGGGGAGACGTTCAGAGAACGTAGGGCTTTATGTCATCTGGGATGGAATCCCATATGTCGGCAATGTTCAACTCCCTCTCCTTTTCAGGAGGAAATTCCCTTTCAGCGTAAGCTGAGAACCATTCTTCACCGTCTTCGTCTACTTCGTAGGCCATCACTTCGTCGCTCTCTTCGAGATAGTGGCAAACATAGTGTTCCACTATCGCTCCTTCGGAGTCGATTTCAGCCACTACGTAGTAGCCATCTTCGGTTTCCAAGTGGTTGACCCTTGCCTCAGTAATCGCAGCTTGCAGCGTCTTTTCCATCTTCGCTCTCCTTCTTAGGGGTTCGTAAGAACTCCCCCCTAAGAATGAGAGAGAAGAGTCTTTGATTGATTGTGTTCGCGGCATGGCTAGACCACCAAATCCTCTACGGTACAGTTGTACCGTTCAGCCTTTCGCTGGAGAATTCTGGCTCGGATCTCCGAAGGAGTGCCATTCGCCTCGCTCCACTCCACATGAGCAGCATTAAGCTGCTTTTGCGACTGGATCAAAGCCTTATAGGCTTCGACGGCCTTTTCCGCTGGTCCAACCAGCTCTGCTGGGCCAATTCGCCTAAAGCTCGAAAGCTGTGCCTCGCAAGTGTCCAGCTTCGCTGCTGCCAATTCCAAATCCACCATATGACTCTCCCTTTTTCTTGAAGTCGTAAGACTTCCTTCAAGAAAAAGAGAGAGCGCGGGCGCATGTATATACGCATATGTGCGGGCACGCACGCACACGGGCACGCGCACACCCAGCCCTGCACACACACTCGCGGCTGCACACGCAGAGGCGCAGGATAGATCGCATGTGCGCGTTACTGCCTTTGGCAGTCTAGTCGATTTCGGCTAGTACCCTTTTCTCTAGTAAACAAAAGAAATCATTTTGATTTCGTTTACTAGAGGAAAGGGGACAGAGGATGGCAGTTTGGCAAATTGAGTTTATCCGCTTCGATGGTTCGGTTGGTCGCTCCAATCGCATGGTCAAAAGACAAGCTGAACAAGTCAGAGAACGGCTTGATAGGGCAAAACTGCCGATCTCGGGTCTTCGGAAATACAACAAAATCAGACTAATTTCAGTCTGATTAAACGCAGAGGGGTCAAAGATGAATCCAGCAAAAGTGTTCGTGTCTCGTAAGGCTTTTGATGCAGAGCATAAAGCACCTGTGATTAGTACCTTCAGAACGACCTATGGTCGTATGGCAAAGAGGTACGCCAAGTTCAGTGGCTTTGCCACCGTCAAGAAAGCAGAGGGGTAGAATGAAATTCTACAAAATAACCATCACCACGGAGTTGGTCGAAGAGGCCGACAGCGAAGCTAAAGCAAGGCAATGGGCTCTTGAATTTATTCAAGACAACATCGACTTCTTGGATGTCGAAACTCGGGAAGCCACGAAGGAAGAAATCAAAGAAGTGGACGGCTAGGACACTCTGTGTCCTACCAGTTGAATAGACTGGACGGACCCTGAGTGACCCTCTCTATAGTCTAGAGGAGGAAGTCTTACGACTCCTCTAGACAGAGAGGGGAACGAAGAAAAAACTGCTGCGGCAATTCGCTGCGGCAAACATCAAGAAAGGATCTGCCAGTGGGGACTGACAAATACGACCGGGACGAATTTGCGGCTTGCTGTAAGCAACACCGCTTTCGCTGGAAGAAAGTGTGCTTTGAAATGGGCATGAGCAAAGCTCAGTTCTATAACATGAAAAAGGAAGTGTTCGGCAACGAATTCGTTCCGATCCCCGAAGGGGAGCAACCAAAGGAGACACCGAAGGTGCCAGAGAATCCGAAACCGAAGGTCGAGCCGAAGGCTACGGGGCTTGGTGCTGCAATCGAGGAAATGCTCAAGTCTGGTCTTCTAGACGAAGACAAGGTGCGAGAAATCGCTGCCGAAGAAGCTGCCAAAATCCCTGCAAGGGAAAAGATCATTGTCCTTGAGGACAACAAGCAGTGGGAAGCCCCCGAAGGGGAAGTGTTCTTCTCATGGTTCGAGACGGTACTCCGCAAGGTGAAAGCGAATGTTCCAGCTTTGCTGATCGGTCCAGCGGGTTCTGGAAAGTCTCACGGTGCGAAGCAAATCAGCAAGGCACTTGAGACAAGGTTTACTGCCTTGTCTCTGACTGCCGGAATGAGCGAAGCTCATATGCTTGGTTGGTTGGTTCCGGGTGAACATGGCAAAGTCGTTTTCTTGACTGCCGAATTCGTAGAATTCTACGAGAACGGTGGCTTGTTCTGTCTTGATGAATTGGACGCTGCTGACCCGAATGTTCTGTTGGTGATAAATGCCGCTGTAGCAAACGGCGAGCTTCATATACCCCATAGGGTAGCCAATCCATTGGCAAAACGGCACGATGATTTCCGGTTGATAGCTTGTGCTAACACCTACGGTCATGGTGCCAACCGAGAGTACCAAGGCAGAAATGCCTTAGACGCTGCAACTTTGGACCGATTCATCGCTGGACGAGTCTATGTAGACTACGAGCCGGACAAGGAAGCTCTGCTTCCAGAGATGAATCCAAAGGTCCACGATTGGGGCTTGAAGTTGCGAGATAAAATCGCAAAGCGTGACCTACGGCGACAGATCAGCACCCGACAGTTGCTCGACTTCAGCAAGCTGTCACGTTTCGGAGAAACGAGAGAGGACTGGGAATCGAGTCTAGTCATGGACTGGAACGAGGACGAAAAGCAAGCGGTCGGAATCGCCTAAGAATCCCCACAGCGTAGTGCCTACTCTCTGAGTTCTTACGAAGAGAGTAGGTACTACCACCTACAAGGAGCGCACAAATGAGAACGAGAGTGTTGAAGCACAAGGGCAGTAAAGCGGATCGCCTAATCATGGAGTTTAGTCGCTATGAAATCGAAAACGCCGAGATTGAAAAGGACCACGACCACTACGAAGTAGAATCGGGCCACTTCAGGGATAGCGTTGTAACCGCTGGAGGCGGAGTGAGTTGGTTCGGTGTATCCGGTGGATACGAAGGGGTCAAGAAAGCTGAAAAGGAGGGATGGCCCGACGGAGTGAAGCGAGCGAAAGAAAAGATCAAAGAGATTAAGAACATGCCGCAAGCTCAGAGCTACCGAAGGGTCCGAAAGCGTGGACCGATGGGTGATAGTCTAGACTTCGACCGATGGAATCGAGGCGACTTTATGCAAGCATGGGAGTTCCGTAAACGGAATGCCGTGGCTGGCGAAAACAGCGGGATCGTTCGTATCCTTGTCGATGTTGTTGGACACTGCGGCAGGAGCGCAGAGCAATACTTCTGGCGAGGTGCTTTAGCAACCTTGATCGCTGATGCTCTCGAAGAGAGTGGACGGTCGGTTGAAGTGTTTGCCTTCGGTCAAGTCATTGGGTCATTAAGTAATGACAAAAACAGGGACGTAGACTTCGGATTTATGTGCGAGGTGAAGGCTGCCGGATCGAAGCTGAACGTAGAAAGTTTGATGGTCCCTACGGGAATGTCAGGATGGTGGAGGGCAGAAATCTTCAAGGCCATGATGATAAACGACGGGCATCACACTACGAACTACGGTCTTGGTAGACCGGAGAACAATAACGGGGATACGAACATAATCCCCGAGTTCAAAGGTGAGAGCAAGTGCATCGTGATTCCTTCGATCACAAACTTAGACCAAGCTAGAAAGTTTCTAGACAAGACGATGGCGGAGTTCGGAGCCGAGGTGAAAGCGTGATAGTTGGGTTAGTGACTCTCTTCTCTTACCTGAAGCTAAAGCGAAAGGTAAGAGAGAGAGGCACACACACTTGAGAGGGTCGGATTTGGTTTTTTACTTTTACAAGGGAGCGCAGCATGGGGAATAGGTGCGATATTTACATCACGTTGGATGGCGAAGAGGTGGACGAGGTGCTGGAAGCACAAGACACTGGCGAGCTACTTGACAAAATTGAAATTGAGGACGCTGTGTCTTGGTATGGGGTTGACGAAGTGCTAGGGCACCTCGACTACGATTCAATTCTAGACTTCGTGTTTGGTGATAGCGACATCACGGTCGAAGAACTGGAGAATCGGCTCAAGGCGCTGAAGGAGGCGGTGAAGTGAGCACAAGTCTAGACTTGGAATTGATGGACGAGGTGTATGCCTTCCTTTATGAGCTACGGGACAGCGGCGTGACAAACATGCTGGGTGCTGGCAGCTACCTTGAGGAAGAGTTCGGCTTTAGCCGCAAGGAAGCTGGGGACTGGTTGGTTAAGTGGATGAAGAGTTTTGACGAAGAGTAAAGGGGTCTAAACATGGTTGCGAGATTTGAATTTGACGAAGGGTGCGTCCTTAACGGGGTAAACCTTGGTGATGTGAAGTCGGTGGCTGTTAGCCAACACACGGCAACAGACGAAGACGGTGAGGAACAGATGGGCTTTACTGCCGTCATAGACGGTGCTGGTTTTGACGCCAGCGAGACGCTGCCCCTGTTCTTGACTGGACTCCACATGCACCGAGACGGCAACCGAGACGAGAAGACGGCATTCACCAGAGTCTACGACTCTATCGTGAACCTCGACTCTCGCTTTGAGAAGCCGGAGGAGATTGGGTTCGATCACGTAGTGATGATGGCTGGACTTGCATTCCACGGTCCATCCTACTTAATGAAACACCTCTTTGGAGGTAGTGAGGAGTAGCTATGAGCTTTATGATTTGCATTCGGGATCAGTAATTTTTTTGAAGGAGCGCAGTATGAGTAACATCGCAGTGAATCTAGACAAGAAGCAGTGGGCAGACGTGGACAACAGCCAGTTGTTTGCTTTGATGTTTCAGGGTGAAGGCAAGTGGGCTGGCGACAGGGTTGTCGTTCCGTCTGCCGTAGGCTACGAGGGGGAAATGCTCCCGAAGCGAGCCAAAGGGAAGGACATTAACCTGTTCGACCTTGTTCAGGACGAGAAGATTGGACCGAAGTATGCGGAAATCAAAGTCGCATAGCAATCCCTTTGCATTCATTCGTAAACCCGTGGCACCTTCAACTAGGTGTCACGGTGATGCGAGGAAGAAGGCGTCTAGAGATGCTTGTCGCAAATACAAGGGGTCAAGAACGGAGTGGTAAGTGGATGTATATACAGGAGCAGAACACGATGGTGTCCAGACACACACGAAGAGTGCAGAGTTCGGCGTTGCCGCAAATCTTTACACCAAAGGTGGTGTTGTCCAAACGGACATCTTCTTGACACAAGGTGAAAGCGGAGGTAAAGATTTCTACATCGGTACGTTTTCGCATAAGGACTTAGAGGAGGACAGCATAGTGATAACGCGGAGGGTTCCAAAAGACCCAGCCGCAGAAATGCAGAAGCAAAAAGAAATGCAGATGGCAATGGGGCCAAACAGGTTTTGGGATTTACAAGGAGCGCAACAAGATGAAAAACAGTAGAGCAAACGGGGTAGGTTAGCCCATCTAACCTAGCTCTCCCGTGCCGAAGTGGTGGGTACTCATCTCCTCATCACTTCGGCGCTTTCTTTTTAGGGGTCTAGACATGCTACATGTAATTGGGTGGGTCGTAGTTATCTGCGGCCTTGTGATCTGGGACTGGCACAACGAAGGAGTCTATTATGACTGACACGGCAGAGAGGAAGCCGCATCGGGATGTCATGGACATTACCGAAGCTGCCGACCTGTTCAGGGTCACACCGAAGACGATCCGAAACTGGATGACGAAGTACGAAGATTTTCCTAAGCCGAAGCGTCCGGGTGGTATGACTGGACGAATGCTGTTTTACAGAGCGCAGTTGATGGGTTGGTTGAAGAAACAAGACGGAGAACGCGATGAAGAATAGACTTAGAGATGCACTGATGAGCTTGGCGGATAGCGTAGACGAAGGCGAAGAGCCTACTGAAGAGTTCAAGAAGCAAGCCAACGAGATGGTTGGACAGGTGATGGGAGAGGGTTGGACTGTTGAGAAATTCTCAGAGGCAGTCAACGCACTGAAGCTGAAGATCGGCATAACTCTGGTGGACGCAGAGGATCACCCGCTTGTGGTGACTAAAGCCCTTGAAGAGTGTGTCTTAGCTGCAAGCGAGTTGCTTGACGTGTTCGGTTTCAAGAAGCGTGAAGAATGAGTGTCTACTTTCTAACTTGTCGAATGGCAATCAACGCTAGGACTCTAGAATCGGCGTTGAAGAAGGCAGACAAGACATGCAAGGACAAGAAGGACGTAGCCTTTATAGGCAGCGACGAGAAGTTCCACTACACGGGCAAGAACAACGAACCGTTTGCAAGATACAAGCGTAAGCGTAATGCCACGTGATACGGAAGCGTACAAGTACGACTGTACCCAATGCAGTAAAACGCAGAGGGGGCAGCCGTGCATGTGCTTGAGTTGCTGGACTAGAAGGTGTCCACCATGCCACGAGAAACACTGGAGAGAATGTAAGGAGCGCAACAATGACCGAACAATACAGCATCAAGAAGGACGTGATTGAGTCACTAGACCGATACGTCAACGACAAGATCCCTACGGGTGGCTTCCTTGAAGCCGTGCTTTGTAACAACCTCATGGAGGCAGTGGGCAGGGCAGACAATACCAACCTGCACAACCTCTACACCATCTGCATGTATGTCAGGTGGGAGATACCGCACAACTGTCATGGTAGTCCAGAGAAGGTGCGAGCATGGCTGGGGGTAGACAAATGAACCAGTACAACATGCTGTTCGATGGCGAGACATACAGCCCCATTGACGAGTCTAGACTGAAGAATAATTTGCAGTGGGTGTTCTTTGCTATGCAACACTGCGAATGGCATAGCCTTGCAGACCTTCGGTTGGTCGGAGGTAGTGCTGCTGATAGTAGAGTGCGTGACCTACGCAAACCCCGCTTCGGTGGCTTTGAAATCGAGACGAAGAACTGCGGCAACGGTGAGTGGCACTACCGCATAAAACCGGGGACGATCACGAACGAGAAAGCGAAGCGTGTGTTCGATCCCATTAAAGAGGAGGGTCCGGCTTATGGATAGCCTACGGGAGCAGCCGGTGAAAATGGCGAGTGACGATCTACAGGCGTTGGTGGAGCGGGTGGAAAACATACTACACGAAAGCAACCTGATGTGCGCTGTAGCGCGGGACACTCTTGAGGGAGTCCTCTCCGCCCTTGACGAGCTTGCGCGTGTGAAGGAAGCGGCGGCGTGGGTGCCAATATCTCAACGCTTGCCAGGGATTAACATGCTTGTGGCCCTTGCTGATTGGTCTACTTATCAAAATGACCCGTCAGGAGAGTACCCTGTTTCGAGGACGGGGCATTTGGCTGAGTTTGGGGGCAAGTATTGGTCTTGCTATGGCGAAAGGGCGATGAATCTGGATGCGTTTACGCATTGGTTGCCGTTGCCTACGGACCCCACCGCGCTCGCCACCCAGCCGGAGACTGGCGGGGGTGATGAGGAACTACAGCCCTGTGGGCATCCAGAATCGCACAGCACCACCAGCAAAGACGGGACCGGTTACTGCGAGGCGTGTTCACTCGAAAGCCTAGACATGCCCACCCAGCCGCCCGAGGGTGAGGGGGCGACGGGATGAGTGACAACCGATACATTGAAGATGACGGTGGCGAAGTCTGGAGCGATGAGGGCGTATTCTGCCCACACTGTAAGGCGTTCCATGATCCAGCAGATTCGGAAGGCGACTTCTATAGAGAGGGTGATCACAAAGAACAGTGTGGTAGTTGCGGCAAGAGCTTCGACTTAAATGTTTACGTATCGCATTCATGGACCACCCAGCCCGAGGAGCAAAGCGAATGAGTAGCGAGCAGCCGGTGGATGTGGATGGGTTGAGGGAGCGTTGGCAGATTAAAGTGGATACTTATTCGGGCTACAAGGACGGAAGTGACTTAGCCTACAATGGTATGCTGGAAACCTTGAACGCCCTCACCCGCCTGAAGGCAGCAGAGGCGGAGGTGGAGAGTTGCCAGCAGATATTAGCCGACCGCGTTGGCCCTGACATTGCTGCCATTAATGCTTTGGAAGCTGAAAACGCAGCCCTGCAATCCCGCCTGACCGTGCTGGTGGAGGCGACAGGTGCATTGCCTGACGAGTGTATAAATGCAGAGAATCAACTTTGGGGAATCAAAGGTGCTGGCATGGCAAAGCGAACAATCAAGGGCATTGGTGACTGTATCAATAAAGCACTTCGCGCAGCAGCAGAGGGGGGTGAGGCATGAGTGACGAGTGGTATTACCCTGACAAAGACCCACTGCCCGAAGGGATACGGGTGGAGGAGAACCCATACATAGACATGAAGTGGTTGCGGGGAATGATGGTCAGTCGCATGGGCATGGGACTGATGCAGTCAGGGGGCTACGACTTCAATACTAGCTGGCAGATACCTCTCAAGATTTCAAACCAACTAGACATACCGAGAGGCCAACAAAAGTTTGTAGACGAGTGATCGTTAGTAACATTGTGCAATGCGTTTAGGGTGGTGTAAATTTTTTTGGGAGGGTTTTGTGATGGTGATGGACCGAGGTTGGGAAGTTGTTGCCGCGCTGAACAGTAAGCTGTCTAACATTAAAAGACTTGTCGATGAACAGGCAAAAGATGAAGGGTTATGGTTCATTGCAGAACATGCGCCCGAGGCATACTTGCAGCAGGAGTTGCGAAAGTTACATGCGTTGATCGAAGAGGAGGTCTAGAAAAGCTCAACGTCCCAGCCACCACCGTCCTTCTTTGGCTTCTTCTTGATGGCTCGCCACCTGAAGTAAGGAAATTTTTCACACGCGCACTTGATCTTTACGCGAGCATCGTCCTGCCAGAACCCCTTGACCTCATGGATTTCAATTTCCCCTTCCTTGTTCACAACAAGGAAGTCAGGTGTGTAGGTACACTTATGGTCGTTGCCTATGCGAAACTTCAGCGGCTCAAATTGCCAGTCGTGAATCTCACCCTGTTGCAGTAGTGACTGCAAGTACCAAGCGTACTCTTGCTCGGTCCCATTCATTCTGTCTAGTTGCTTCTCTGTAGTGACTGCCTTGGTCACTCGTATGCCCACACCTCCACCTGTAGTGTCTTCACTCCCCATTGTCTAGCCTCCCTGTCTGCTCTGCGTCCGTGCATCAACACGTCTAGTCGTTTGTGCTTAGTGATTCTATCACGCGGGACCGCCCAGCCATAGCCGGGGATCTTTAGTTTGAATTTGTGGTAGTCCACCTCCCCAAACTTAGACAACTCCTCATGCAGGAAGCGCCAGTTGTAGGGGACAGCTACGGTCTTGTGTCCGTGCGTCACCCATGTGTCTAGCTTGGGGTAGTTGAGTCCCCCGGTATGAAGTCGCCCTCCGGGGAGAAAGTTGACGGATGCGTACCGCCTCCCCCACTTGTGTCCATCGGCATCTTTGTGATAGGCGCTGACCCTAAACTCACGGGTGTAACGGAGACGCCAAGATTTGTCTCCAGCCACGTTATCCTTTCCTCTAGACTCATCAGCAATTTTAGCTGCTCCGTCTCGCGCTCGATTGTGTCCCTTATCTGATGGGCCATCTTCTTCAGGTGGTAGTTCTGTTCCGCCAGTGCCAACACTGTCAGGGGATGCTGCTCTCCAAACTCCATCGCTGCGCTCCTTTATTTGATTCGTTTCTCTGATGTATCCCGCCGACCAGAAACAGGCGACTGAAAGGACACTCGACACCACGAGCATAAGCCGTCCCCACCCGATGATGGGTGGTGGCTCCTTGGTATTGCGTAAGTACATATCAGACATACACACTCCCCCACTAAAGGACTTGCTTGCCCCTCTTCCCCGGCACACATGATTGTGGACCGAGCAGAGGTTCAAGCTCTTGGAAGGTTATGCGGTGTTCGTAGTAGTCTAGCCATGTTCTAGACAGGTACTCAACCACACCTTCAACTGTTGGGTCACGCCCAAGGTCTTTGTACGATGATGACTGTAAGTAAATTTCATTCATGGACTCCTCTACATACGAGGCTTGTGTAGTCGTGAACCACTTGAGCTTGCCAGTGTCCTTGTCCTTCACCACGCTGAAGTCTTCAGCGATTCGGCGTAGGATATTAGACTCGACCTCGGTGTACTTTTTCAGGTAGCCCCAGCCTTTGTTGTCTGCGTTCTCGCAGGTACAGCCATAGCGCATGGACAACCACTGGTCTGTCTCTGACCTCCACGCCACAGCATGTAGACACCCTTGGTCATCACACTTCTGGCAGAACACTACCTTGGTCTTGTACCCGTCGCGCTTGATGCGCTCTATGTGTGAGCGTATGAAGTGCGGGATGAATGTGGCAACGTCACTCTCCATGATCTCTGATCCTGTCTGCCAATGCCTCGCCACGCTCTACCCACCTGTCCATGCAGATTTCGCACTGGCAGTCATCATCGCCAGAGCATGTGCCGTCTAGTTGGGCAAGCAACTCAGGCTCGGCCAGTTGGACAAGTTCGGCTAGGTTCTCAGCCTGTTCGCGGCTGATGCCTATGGTCGTGACCAGCTTGTCTTCCTTGAGTGTCTTGACTACCCAGTCAGCCCACCCTTCCAGCGTGTCTATTGCGTCACTCACTCTATGCCCTCCATCACACGCTGCCCTTCAACGTCCTTGATGACACGCTTCTTAACAATCTCCACCTCAATAGGCTCCCCCACTAGCCACAAGACTCGATAGACCACATTCTCTGCGGCATTATTTTTGATCCATCGCATAGCTGCGGCAGCATCCTTGAACCCGTCCTCCTGTATAAGCAGACTGCCAGCCTCGACTATCCTCGCCACGCAGCACTCTTTACTCACCCTTGTCTGACCCATTGCGCTCCTCCTTCTTCTTTTCCAGCCTCATGTCTGGACCCTTCAGTAGCACCAGATCACCACCTGCGATCCGTGATGCTATCCGTCCATCGAACCTCTCCGCCAGATCGTCCGGCAGTAGGTTGGTGGTGATGATCGTCTTGAGTCCCCAGTCGTTGCGGGTGTCGATGATGGTGTATAGACACTGGACTACGAAGTCCGTGGTCTTCTCGGCACCAAGGTCATCCAGTATCACCAGCTTCTCGGTTGCCTTGATGCGCTTGAGTTGGTTGTCCAATGCCTCAAGGTCTACACCTGCTCGGGTCTGCAAGTCTAGAACAAGCTCGGGCACCTTGTAGAAGTGGAAGGCACGGAACTTCTCTTGCCCCCAGTCTATGACTGAGAACTTACCTGTCTGCTCCCACTGCTGTATGTAAGCGTCGGCCATGTCGAACGTGGCACGCTTGGCAATGGCGAATGCTGCTCTGGTCTTCCCGGTTCCCGGCTCACCTACCAAGGTAAGGAGTCCAGTGTCGTTGGCATACCAGTCGGCCACCTTCTCTTGGGCTGCCTCGGTCAAGTCTACACTCTTGGCAGCGTGAAACTGGGGAGGGATCTTCAGCTTCCGTAGCTCGTCTGACTTGTGGAGATTGACCAGCACTCGGTTGCGCTCGTCCTCGCCCATGATCTTGAACTTCTCGCAGCAAGCATCACAGATGTTGTAGCTCCGCTCGGCGTCGAAGGCATAGGTGCCTCCACACTTGGAGCATCTTGCGTGCCTCCCCACTGGAGCCTCTGTGCGCCCCTGTGAGGGCGTCGGCAGGTGAATTGAGCTGTCGCTACCCGCCAGCCTAGATAGCTTGTCATCTTCCATCGTGTGCGCTCCTAAAGCCCAAGGGCTTCGTTGTAGTTTGTCTTCGTCCCTGTATTGCCACGCCGCTTCCTTGTTTCCTCGCTTTGACTCTGCTGTCGGGCGAACCAACTGTTCAGAAAGCGGGGTCGGTCCTTCTTCCTGTTCTTCTTGTTTGCCATCTCCCACATGTGGGCCTTGCGCATCTCCGTGACTATCTGCACGTTCGGGTAGGTCTGTATCCAGCCCGACCGCAGACTATCCCAGTTATCACAGAGCGTCCTGTCCTGCTCATATAGCTCCAAGCCTACCAGATCCTCTGGCACTGTCGCCCCCTTATGGGACGGTACGGGGAGTGTAGTGTCCCCGTATGGGGAGTCTTCAGCCTTCACCCAACCCTTCATCCGGGGGTGTTTTGATGCCACTCCCACTACGTGAATGCAATTCTCCTCCGTCATGCTGACTAGACATGCTTGTTGCAGCGATGTAATAGCTGTGTCCATGCTGCGAGCATCCTTGTGTAGGGTTTCGGACAGGCTGGTTGCCGTGTACCACGGTGGCAGAATCTCTTTGCGCTCCTTGACGGCCAAGCACCACAGCCCCATGTAGACTGTTTGGGTATAGGGGGACAGGGTAAAGAGCCTCGGATCGGAGAGGATGAACTCCACGTCGATACGGGCATGGAGTGCGTCCCCTCTAGCCATTCGGATTCGCCTTGTGCGCTGCCTCTGTAATGACTTCGTTCATGGCCTTGTACAGGGTCGCCAATTCCTCACCAAACTCATCGTCTCCGCCCAACACCTTCTCGGCGTAGAGGTGGGTCAAGACGAAGAGTCTATCGGCCACCTCCAGCGCACCATCGAACATGCTCTTGACCAACTTGTCGCCGCATTTCTCGTGTCCACATGGCGGCATGGTCAGGCCACATAGTGAGGTGTACGTCACAGTGAGGTGCCCCCCACTCTTCGTGCCCTCGTAGCGCGTCTTCTCGTCTTTTACTGCCTTCACCATAGTCCTCTCCCAAGGAAAGAGCTAGGGTGCTTGCCCCTCTGCTGGGGAATGGCCGGATGGGGGGTCAAAGCCGATGCAGCCATAGCATTGGGGCTCGCACCCCAGCAGAGTGTCTAGAACGGGATGTCTTCCTCACCCGGAACGTCTTCTTCCGTCTTCGGCATGGTGATCTTCGCACCCTCTGCCTCGATTGGATCTTTGATGTAGTCCACTACCTTATTCTTGGGAGGGAACTCGTCAGACATTTCAATGCCCAGCTTGACTCGGCCAGCCTGTCCAACACATGCCGCGCCTTCGATCTGCCCGCTGTCGTATGCTTCACTCATGCCAAGCGAGTAGAGGAAGTGCTTGAACTTGTACTCCATTCTCCCACTCAGCAGTATGTAGTCAGTCACATAGCTGGGCTGGCCTTCGTCATCGAACACACGGATAAATACCTTGAACATATCGTTGCCAGCTTTGGACTGCGTTTCCTCACA
>Ga0255048_10001779_pt1 | contig 14444 bp, 36 predicted proteins | sample JV7_2_2_MG_FD_183619 | JGI IMG/M metagenome (GOLD analysis project Ga0255048, IMG submission 183619) | Seawater microbial communities from Jervis Inlet, British Columbia, Canada - JV7_2_2 | ecosystem: Environmental > Aquatic > Marine > Inlet | place: Canada: British Columbia | collected 2016-10-06
CCATCATTACAAGACTTATCATCATAAACCTTTTTATGTGGAGGACAACCACAATTCTTACAACCTTTATTAGAAACACAATCACTGCATAGAGATATTCTATACAGGATTTGTTCTTGTTTATGTCTAGGATACATACCTAGTTTATCTAAGTATAAATTATAATGTCCTCTAATGAAGCTTTTAACATTTTTAAGTGTTATCTTTTTCATCTAACTGACTTTGTTTATTAATTAATATCATCTTCTCCATAGCACCTAAAGTAATAGAAGATACCTTCGCAACTTCCTCTACAATGTTATCCTCAGTAAGTATAACACCTTCTACAGCTAATAAACTAGATATATAATCTAATTCATTTAACTTAGCGTAAAACTCTTTCTTATGAAACTTAGCATCCTTTAATGCTTTCTTACGTTCAATCCTTTTAGCTTGTCTATTTAATCCCATCTATTAATTTTAAAAGTTCATCATAATTCTCTCTACTCATAACCACTAAGTCAGTTTCAAAATGTACAATAGAACTATCTTCTACTGGATAATCTTGATTGTATTTAACTAAGTGGTTTAAATCATCTAAAGCATCTACAATACTAAAACTTTTATTAATCTGTAAATCTACTTTATCTAATACACCATTCTTAGTCATCATTCTTCTATGACTTTTATTATTTATTTTATGTACTCTATTTGTTAGTATTTCCTTGATTCCATTCATCGTTATAATATGTAAAATTATTTAGTTGATCTTCTTTTAACATTCTCACTTACTTGTTTATAATTAGCATCTAAATGAATATTAGAAGTTAATGAATCAGTTGATCTAAAGCCCCTAATATAAATAGTAATAATATATCTATAACCAGATCCAGGTTCTTCAACATAACCAAGGAATACATCATCTTTCCTATTCTGTCTGTATCTATCTAAGAATGTTTTAGATTCTAATATAAATTTTTTATAATCTTTACTTATATCTTCTTTAATAGTATTATAAGTTTCTTCTATGTTTATTTTAGTCATGTACTTTAATTTTAATATAGTTGATATTCATTATATTTTTCTTTGAAACCTATAGAACCAAGTTCTTTATACTCCACTACATAATCCCAAACTTCTTCAGTTAATTCTTCTTGTCCATTCATATCATCACCATAATATAAATCTTCATAACCATAACCTTTCTCAGCATATTTAGATGCTATATAAATTTTATCTTTTAATTCCATATACTTTAATTATTTAATTCTTGTACAAAGGTACAACATTTTTTTGACAATTCCTAATTATTTACCATGTTTTTTTAAATATAATATAGCTGCTTTTAATAATTTTTTATCATCTTGGAATTTACCTAAAGCTGTATTACATAAATCACAAAGTAATTCTCTTACTTTTCCTGTGTTATGACAATGGTCTACACACATAGCTCTATTTTTACTTTTTTGAGGTTGATTACATATTGCGCAAGTGTAATTTTGACGCTTAAGCATATCTTCAAATTCAGTTTCTGTAATCCCATATTTTGAAACTAACTGTTGATTTCTTTGAGCTCCCACTGTGCATTTAGTACACCTGGAAGCTAAATATTTTCCATTTTTTCTAAAATTAATCTTTAATAATTTTTTATTACAAAGTGTACAAACTTTATGATTAGGATATTTTTTTAATTTTTTAATATATTTCATATACAAAGATACAATAAAATTTTTTAATATCCTAATTATTTAGCATTTATTTTTAAATTTTTTTAATAAAGCACCTAAAATAGTAAGGATTATTTTTACCTATTAACTTCATAAAAAGCTTTTGCAAATCCTTGACTACACCAACTTCTAATACTCATATCATCATTTATAAGATGTTTTGCCCACTCCATCTCAGGTATTAATTCTTTACTTGATTTATGTAATATTGCTAAAGATGGTTTTGTTCTAGTTGGTCTTACGTATAAAGGTAATTTAGGTACATTATCCCATTTATCAAATACTTTATCAGGTATATTAAAATTACCCCATAAAGCAGTTTCTTTTGTCCAAGGACTCCCATATTGCCAAGGTTGATATTTTATTACTGGTTTACCTAAAAATTTATGTAAATCTCCTTTACCAGGATTTTCTATCACCCAAAACTTAGGGTTACATTCTTTAATTATTCTAAGACAATGATTTACTAAAAACATTCCTTTTTCATAATCTTTTTTATCAGAACTTCTACCTTGTATATTTGAAAACTCTGTGCAGACAGGATTAGCAATTATGCCATAAACATTTTTAGGTGGTGTATAATTCTCAACACCTATTTCAATACCTACTTTAATAACTTCGTAGTTATCATCTAATTGGTAAAATCTACTGTCACTTCCTATATCTGCACATAGGTGTAATATTATTTTCTTCATATTTATATATTTTATTTATTAGGTGCTAAAGAGTTTCCCCTCCTCTTTTATAATACTCCTACCCCTTCAGAAACGTCATAGCCACTATTAGTGGAAGCGATTAGTGTAGTTGTTTTGTGTTTGTTATTAAATACATGCAAATATACTAAAAAAATCTGAGACTACCAAATATTTAGGTACTTATTTTTAAAATATTTTATAATTAACTTTATTACAACAAAAAACCCATCTGTTAAGACGGGTTGGTTGCTACTTTATATTAAGTTGTTTTAAGAGTATTTTTAATTCAGATTTGTTTTTAACATCACCTATAAATAATTTAGTACCTCCAATAGCTCTTAACCTATCTCTAACTTCAATTTTAGTTAACATTCCTTCATTAACATCTCCCAGCCATATAGAAACATTATCTTTAATATATCTACTGGCATTTACTTTATCTAGTTGTTCAAACCCCAAATCCTCTATATCAGAACGATCAAGGTATTTAACTCTAGTTATTTGAGGTATAATATATTTATCACCTAATACTTTGTGATGCCATCTATCATTAGGTGTCCGATCACCACAATATTCAAACTCAAATCCTATATAGAATTCTTCTTTAGTTGGTTGGTAATATTTATCTTTCATATTGTATAATTTTATTTAAATGTTTATTTAAGAAATGTTTTCTATACTCTGATCCATTATAAAATGTTTTATCACATTGACTGCATTTAATGGTTTTTACTTTCATTTGTTATCGTTTAAAAATTTCTGTTGCTGTAAATAATTTTCTAGTTTCATCATCATATAAACTAGATTTAGTAGACGATTTAAGTCTTTCAATCCATTCACCATCGTTAAGTCTATATAAAGTTATGAACGAATTTAAACTATATGGTAAAGCGTTTATATTTTCAGGGTCATCACTCATATCACCAGTCCATTTATCTATATAACCTTCTTTACAATGAAATCTTTTAATAGTAGTCCAATTATATTTTAAAGTTTCAATCATTTGTTAATATTTGAATGGTAAACACCAACATTTTGATGTACCTACTGTATCAACATCCATTTTACAGCACTCATTGTAAATACGTACTGGATTTTTAATAGTAGTTGGTTTAACTTTTTTAGTAAAAGATTTACTTGTTTTTTTAATCATAAATTTTATTGTTTTAAATATCTATTTTGTAAAGGTACAATAAATTTTTTTAATATGCAAGTTTTTTAGGACTTATTTTCAAATTATTTTTAATATAGTGTAAATTGTGTATATGTATGGCTTATTTATATTGAGAGTGTAAAAAAAATATTTTTAAAAAAAATTTTTGGAAAAAATATTCTTTGACGAGTATGTTAAAAAAATTATTTTTAACGAAAGTGTGGACTAACCCAATACATCACCCCCTCTTCCATTCACTTTGGGGTTACCACCCCTTCGTTCATTCCAGGGGTCACACTCTTCTTTAGTCTTGAGGGATTTAGTTTTCTTCATTGATTAAATACTGTATCGTATGTATCAGAGTAGGTAGCTAGCCTATATTACAAGTAAAAGCTAATATGTATCCGTATGCACATCACGTTGAGTGATAGGATAAACCGATAAACACTTATTAATATTAGGTGCTTAATCAAATGTCATCAGCCCTTTGTGGTTCTACGTAAATGATGTCAACACACTATGGTAGTGCAGTGTGTATATTTGAATATTAACTTAAAATATATATAATTATGAAAACTATTAAGATTACAGTAGAAGTGTCAAACAACGATGAATACAACACATCAACACTTAATCAAGCAACCTATGATAATACACCATTAGGAGTAGCTTATGCAATGTCTTTGTTAACTAATGCTATTGAAGAAGCTAATAGAGAAGAAGAGATTGTTTTTTGTGCTGAAGCATAGAAATAGTGTGTTATAGTGAGTGTGAGCCTAGCTTTATGATTAAGTTTACGTTCACACACACTACTACACATCATCACACATCTCATCACACAATCACGTAATTACATCGCTATAAAACATATAGCATATTTAATATAACCTTATAAACAAATAACTATGATAATTGACCAACCAGCTATACAAAAGCAAGTACGTAACATCATTAAATCAAACTTAACCATTAAAGGAATTAACCCTGATACAGGTTGTGAGGGTAAAAAGCTTAATAGCAATGTTGCAATAAAAGAACTATTTCAATTGTTACGTGATAACAAAATAATCGATTAAAACAATACAACTCTCATCCAACGTAAGGATATACATTACAACAAGCAAACTTTAAATAGTTAATGCATACGTTGGTATAGCAAAGTGGAACTTTGTGAGAGTTTTAATACACAGCAACTGAACTGTACCAAATCAGTATAACTAAAACAGGCATAATGCCACTAACAGTTTGGAGAACTTTAAACCCACTATAAAATGAACACAGAAAGATTTGAAAAAGACGGACAAAAAATTTGGGAAAACGGTAATATTTTCTCTGGTTGTATTAAAACAACTTCAGAAGAATTTAACCCTGAAACAGGTTTTGTTGCAGAAACAAAGCATATGAATTGGGTTAAAGGTAATTCTGAAGAAATTGTTGAAAGAACAATTGGAATTGTTACTAAACAACTTAATGCGGGGAACTTAGTACCTTACAGAGTATTCTCTGAAACACCTATTTACGAGGGACAAGAAGAGGATATTAATCCAACAACACAAGCTAAATTAGGTAGATATTCTCAATCAAGATTGGGAACACCTGCCAAAGCATTGGAAATGGATAGAAAGTTTATTACTGTTGAGGCTAAAGTAGTTGTTAACAAAGAGCCAATTCCATTAGTACCATAACAAATATTAGGGGAGTAAAATCCCCTTTTATTTAAGTCATTCTAGAAGACTATAAATATATAACCTCTGACGAGGCTAGAACGAATATACTATTGGAACGAGGCTATTAACAATCTCTTAGTACTTTAGTATACAGGTTTAACAATATAAATTAACAATTAAATATACAATTATGAAAAACTATCAAATTATTACAGGAACACCTAAAAAAGAAAATGTACAATTCCCTACAACATCACGTAGAATAATTAAACACGGTAAAAAATTAAGTAAATTTCAGTTAAAAATGAATAGATTTAGAAACTTTATATACAATACAACAGATGAATTTAGTATTAACAGTTCTAAAATAAGTAATAATCAACGTCAAGAATTAAGACGTAAAGCATTAGCTCACGCTGGCTTTTAACAACATTAAACCTCACGGCGATAACATCAATGTGAGGTATTTAAAATAAACTCTCATCCAATTGCTGGCTGCGTATCCTCAACATATGCTAACAATCTGACGTCTATATTCTATGAACTAGTTGAGTACCTCAGAAACAAGAGTCAAAGTTTAAGTCAAGGTGCAACCTTGTGAGAGTTTTTAAATTAACCTAATAAATAATAAACTATGAATAGACAAGAAGAAATAAAAACTTTACTAGCTAAACTAACTTATGATTTAAATAGTATTACTGAAGAAACAAGATTTAGTAATAATTTAAATAAATTAATAGAATCTTCTAAAAAAATTATTAGTATAAGTGATAATATAAAAAAATATTTAATTGAATTAAATAAACTTTAAAACTAAACTAAATGATAAACATTAAAATATCAATACTAATATGGTTATTAGTAGGATTAGCTACATCTATAATAGTAGTAGCTACATCACAATCACCTAAATATAATAAAGGTGATTGGAAATACATATTAATATCAACGCTATGTGGTATATTTACACCATTTGTAGTTGCTATTATATTATTTGATATACATATAATATCACCAAATAGAGAACTTAAAAGAAAGAATAAAGGTTCAATTAAATGAACTCCAACCAAGTCTACAAATAGTTTGTAGATATATAGCTAAATTAAATAACTATGAGAAATAATGACAGTAAATTAATTAAAAATACATTTCTAATAATTATAGTAATTGTAATATTTTTAATATCAGCATTGATTTAATAGATAGTATTATTGATATTGATATAGAACTCTAAAAGATGGATATATCAATAATACTATTTATATAAAATAACCTTGTAATTAAGTGACCAATCCTGCCTGTAAATTTGGTGTGAGTTGATAACAGGTAATTACAAGGTTATAATTTAAATATAGTAGATATCTGAAACGATTTCTTGTAATGATGAAAGTTTAGAGCTTTTATCCTATATTTAAAATACTAGATTAGCTCAGTTGGTAGAGCAATGGTTATACAAGCCTAAGTCGTTGGTTCGAGTCCAACATCTAGTACAAAATAATATTAACAATTTAAAACTAATAAATATGTGTACATATATAAAAAATAGTAATGAACCTTGTGATACTTGTCCAAGAGTAATATCTGCATTACATATGTGTGATTATCTTAAAGAAGAATTAGAAGATCTTACTGAAGAATATTAACAATTTAAAACTAATAAAATATGATTATACTAATGCAACAAACAGTAAATTTACTAGTATCAAAAAATATTGATGTTAGTAATATAAATGTTATAAAAACAAAAGAATTTAATAAACAACCTTATTATATATTAAAAGATGAAAAAGAAATGTAAAATTATACTATTACCTACAGAAAATGAAAGTAGTATTTGGTCTCATAAAGGTAGAAGATTATATTTTAATCAAGCTAATTTTAATGATAAGAATGATGAAATTAGATATCATTTATACATCACTTCAGATGATGAAATTAAAGAAAATGATTGGTTTATTCAAATACACCAAGGAAATAAAAGTATTGTTAAATGTGACAAACAAAATAAATCTGTAATAAATACTAATCAATCACGATTTTTAAAAGCTTTTAAAATAATAGCAACAACAGAGACTTCTTTAAATTTACAACAATTATCACAAGAATTAATAAAAGCTTATTGTGATAAACCATTTGATGAAATTAAAGTTGAATATGAACAACCATTAGGACAAAACCCATCTATTCCTAGTTTTATGCAAGAATCTTTAAAACTTAAAACAGATTCATATAATAATATTATTACTAGCTTTATTAAAGATAGTTATAGTAGAGAAGAGGTTATATCTCTAATAAAATCATTTATAGATATAGATGATAATCATTTAAGACATACTTCTAAATTTAAATTAGATAATTGGATTAAACAAAACTTATAACAATGAAAACACATAGAATTTACACAGTTAATAACAAAGCTGTATTAATATTACAGAGATTTACTCATACATATTTAGTACAATTTATTAAAACTGGTAAACAATCTAGTGTTAGTAAGAATTGTATTAAATACTTTGATAAACAAATAAAAACAAACATTAACCAATTAAAATTACAACTATGACAACAGGAACAATTATATTAATAACTTGGTTTTTAGCAGGTTTAATAGGTTCATTATTAATAATATATTATGCTGAAGAAGATTTTACATATGGAGATATTTTACCAACAATATTATTTATAATTTTAGGGTATTTAACATTAACATTTACAATAATAATATTAATAATAAAAAATGTAAAATTACCTAAAAGTGATACAATATTATGGAAACATCCTAAAAACAGATAAAATTATGTGGAATGATGAATATTATGATGACTATGATTATTGGGATGATTATGATTATTATAAACCAAAAACAATAGAAACTCCATCTAAACCAACTATATTATACCCAATATTTTAAACATATACTATGAAAAAACATTATTGGACTACTAAATATGGAGATAAAATAGCTGTAGCTAACATGACAAGTGATCATTTAAGAAACACAGTAAATTGTATTTTAGATGGACGTATTACAGGACGATATCAAAATCGTCACGTAAATAATTGGATTCAAATATTAGAATCTGAATTAAATAAAAGAGAAAATAAATTAATAAACAATAACAAATTATATCAAATATACTAAAAATGAACACAAAAGCAGAAAGTACTCAATTATCAACAGCAAAACAATTTACACAAGCAGATATTCCAGCAATGTTAGAAACTGTAGTAAAAAAAATTAAATTATTAAAGAAAGGTGTTGAAGATAAACCTCAAACAACTGGAGAATTAGATGGATTTGGTAAAATCAATGATATTAAAGACGTTGATACATTAATTAAAGCTTATTCATCAGTTACTAACAGACAAAAATGTTATGATGAAGCAGCTAAAGAAATGTTACCAGAAGGTGTTAAAAAACCTGTATTTAAATTAAATGGTTTTTCAGCAGAACAATGGTTAGCTGATATTAAAAAAAGAACTGTTGAAGTAGGTTTTCAACAAGAATTAGCTAAACTTAATAAAGTTAAAACCAAATTAGAAGCAAATTTATCTGCTGAAGCTAAATTAGCTAAAGACTTAAAAGATATTGCTAACATTTTAGTAGATTAATTATGGCTAAACCACAATTTAAAATAGGTGATATATTACAACCTAAGCCTAATAGATATAAGTCTAATGATGTTACTATACGTAATATTGAAACTATTAAAGTTAAAAAAATTAGAAAAAGGTGGAGAGACGATACTTATATGACAATTGATGCAGAAGTTTTAACTGGTGAATGTTTATACTATAGTAAAAAACTTAAACAAATAACAGTTTTTGATAATGCTTTTGAATTAGCAAAACCTAAAGAAAATTATGCAATATTTTAACTTAACCTTAAATTAAACAAAATGAAAAAATTTATAACAATATTAGTATTATTATTATCATTACAATCATATACTCAATCTACTTTAGATAGTATACCAAATATTACAGAAACAGAAAGAATTATTGATAAATATGGTAGTAAAATATCAGATGGTTTCAATAAAATGGTTGAAGATGTAGTACCAATGGCTGAAGCAGGTTTCACAATGGTTGTGAAATTAAAATTCGTTGAAGGTATTGTAATGTTATTACCATTATTATTTGCAATTATATTTTTAATATTATTTAAAAAAGAATATAATAAAATATATAATGAAGTTAAAGACCAAACTTATAATAATGTTTTTGATGAAGATAATATTACAGCATTTATAGTAATATATTTAATATTATTTAGTGTATTTGCAATAGCTGCAATATTTACAACATATACTGCAATTACACATATATTTATACCAGAATGGTTTGCAATTAAAGAAATATTAAATTTAATATAAACAAATAACTATTATTCCAATTGCATGGACTAGTAATCTCAATGTGGCAAAGTGCAACAAGTTTCCATAAAGATTATAATAGTTTTTAAACAGTTGAGTGGCGGAATTGGTAGACGCAGTGGTTCCAAAGTAAAGATTCGCAATCTTACCACATGGTTATTATATTGGTAATTCTTTATAATAAATGCTTACATATGTATGTTCGAATCATACCTCAACGACTAATTAATAATTAAACATAAATAAACAAACATTATGCAAAATCAAGAAAACAGAGTAGTATTAAACAGAGGACAAATTATTGACAGAATCATTATGAATTTAAACAAAAGAAATGTTTTAGATCATAAAAATTACTTAGTACAACCAGGTACTATTATTGTATAACAATTAATCTTATAAATTATAACACTATGAAATTACAACGTAAAAGAATTAATAAAAATACAGGTGTTCCTGTAAGATCACAATTAGAAATGATGGCTATGTATTTATCTTTAGGATATACAAAGAAACAATCGTGGGATAAACTTAAAATGAGCAATTGTAGAAGTGCTAGTCGCTTACAATTTGCTCAATAACAATTTATGAAATATTTAATATTTCTAAGAAATAGAATAGGTGGTGGTAGATTCATCGCCTATTTTAGTAGTGGCTTTTTTCATTTTAATGATGAGGAAGGATCTAGAACAGTGCATATGAATGATGTTAAACGAAGTTATTTAAAATAGTTTAGCATCTATAACAATATTATTTGAAGTTCATAGTTTTAAATAATTTTAAGGTTAATTGAAGTAAATAGTCTCTAATGATGAAATTAAAGTAATCATTAGAGTTCTATTTATGATTTTAAAGCATTTTAAGTATGTTTTAAGCAACTTTAACAATAATTTAATATACTTATATAACTTAACAAATTTAAATCTCTTAAAACTTATGAAATTAAAACTATTTAAAAGAATATATGATTTTTTTAATAATACTTGTTGTCATTGTGGTAAAGGTAAAGTTAAAAAAGTTAATACAGTTATTATTTTTGGAAGTAAACTTCATATTTATAAATGTAATGTATGTGGAATAACTGGAGTATAATTATAATAATTTACCTAGTGCTAAAGAAAAGTAACATAAAAGAAATATATTAAATATATAAATATATTTAGATCATAGCTTTTTTAAGATTATAGTTGTGTAAAAACGATAAATAGGATTGGACATTTCTGGTCGACTATAATCTTTTTATATTAAACTCTTTGTTTTTAAATAACAAAATAGTAAACAGCATTGTGAGATTAAAAGCTGTAGCTCACTTACTAAACTTTATCAGAAGTTGCATTTATTTAAAATATTACCAGTAGAAGCACAAGTATATACTTGATAATATGTGGTCTATTTAGGTAGAGAAAGGTGATACCAATAGCTGAATTTGGACAAAGAGTTTATTATAATTAATAATTAAAAAATATATAAAATGAAAAAATACAAATTAATAAAGATTTATCCAGGAAGTCCTCCATTAAATTCTATAATAGAAAACTGGATGTACACATACGATATTTCTAAAGAAAAAGATTATTGGCAAGAGATAGTTGATAAAGATTATGAAATATTGTCTTTTTCAACTGAACATTTAAATCAAATTGTTCATTTTAATGGGCATAAAACAATTAGATTCTCAGGATATATAAGTGATTTTACAGTAGAAGATTTGATAAAAAATCGTAATTTTAAAATTCATTCAGTTAAAAGACCTAAAGACAATATTATTTTTACTATAGGTGATTATGTCCAAGAAGGACGTATAATAAATATTATTATAAAAAAAGACCTTATTTATTTGGAAATATAAAATATATTTACTATATTTGCATATAACTAAAAGTAAATATATATGCAAATAAAAGGGTACATTTATAAATTGACATTAAATCAAAATTTAGAGTCATTTAAAAAAGGGGAAATCTATATAGGTAAACACAATGGTAGAAAAAAATTATATTTTTCAGGAGGAAAAATTATAAATAGAATTACTACTAAATACGGAAAAGAAGTTTTTAATAAAGAAATTATATGTAAAGATATAGATTCTAATGAACTACTTTGTTATATGGAAAAATATTATATTAATTATTATAACTGTAACAAAAATAAACATAACAAAGGTTTAAATCTTACAGATGGTGGTGAAGGATTATTTGGATTTAAAAAAACCAAAGAACAATGTTTAGCTTTATCAAAAAGAATAAAAGAAGAATATAAAAAAGGTATTAGAAAAACTCCAACTGGTAAAGATGTTTATCAATATAATAAAGAAACAGGAGTTTATTTAAAAACTTTTAAAAATTGCACAGAAGCAGCTTTATCTATAGGGCAACCTGCCAAATCAAATGCTAGTATTGCCTATTGTGCAAGAGGAATGTGTAAATCTGCTTATGGTTATATTTGGTCATATAAAAAAGTAGAGATTATAGATAAAATAGCAGGAGCTTACAATCCAATTTTACAATATGATTTGAATAATAATTTTATTAAAGAATATAAAAATTGTAAAAAAGCAGCAGAAGAAAATAAATTTAAAAGTTATTCCGCAATATTTAACTGTGCTGCAGGTAATAGTAAAAGTTCTTATGGTTATAAATGGAAATTTAAAAATAGAAAACAATGAATAAATTAATAGAATTAAAAGATGCGATAAAAAGTAAAATTTTGTTTCGGAGTGAAGATGGTGTTGATATTTTTGAAGGTGATGATGTTTGGGGAATAGAAATAATTACTTGGGACGTTTTTAAAAGAAATTCATTAACTGACCCAAGAAGTGTGTTAGAAAATTGGTTACACGGTAAGTTCTCAACTAAAGAAAAAGCTGAAGATTATATTTTAATGAATAAACCTTGTTTAAGTATTAATGATATTAAACCTTGGTATATTAAATGGAGAACTAGTTTTACAAAAAATTCTTTAATAGAAGGTTTAGAAGAATTAGTCAAATCTAAATTATAAATTATGTTTAAAATAGGAGATATAGTTGTAAAAACAATTACAAGTGGTATAGTTAGTAGACATGGTGGTAAAAAAGGTGATGTATGGGAAATTAATAAATTAACTAAATTTACTAAAAACTCTGCATATTACCAAGATGGTCAAATTCATTCTTCAAAAGTTAGAAAAGCTACAAATAATGAAATTAAATGGTTTGAAGCAGGTATAACAAATATTAATCAAATACCTGAAATTGGTGGTACTTTTAGTGTAGAAACAATAGAAAATATTAATTATGGTTTAGAATATCCTATTCATAGTACTGGAGGAACAACTTATAGTTTAAAATATTGGTTAGGAAAATATTCTAAAATATATAAACCACCTATTAAATCTACAGTAGATAGAGATGTAATGTTTGGTAAACCATTTGAAATAGGTGATTTAAAGAACTGTAAAATAGGTAATTTAACACCTGAAGACCATAATATTATACAACTTTGGTTACTTAGTTTAGGTTATAAATGGGTATCAGGAACTATAAAAGTACAATACACAGAAGCTTTTGGTTTAGGTGTTGCTAGTAATAATAAAGTTTTTAAAATGTATGATAAAAAAGCTTTTAATAGAAACACTAATACACCAATTAAAAAAGAAACAATTTTAAATTATATTAAATTAAATATAAACAATAATTATGAGCAAGTTAACAAGAAAGGAAAGATTAAGCCAGAGTCAAGAACAATTAGAGGCACAAGTATTAAGATACCAGTTATCACAGGAAGAATTGCAAGCGCAAGCAGACTTATTGGCAACAAAGCAAGCGGTAAGTGCGTCAAAAGCCAAATTAGAAAGTTTGAAATCGTCCCAAACATTATCACTTGTTGATATTGTAAATGCTGAAAATGAAGTTGAAGCTTTAACTAAAGGTCAAAAACGTTTAAAAACTTTAATCGAAGAGTTATTTCCAACAAAATAGTAAAACAAGGAGAGTTATTATATTAGTAGCTCTCCTTTAAAACATTAAATTATGAAAAATCAAACAAATACAAATCAAACAAGAGATTCTGTTAATAAAAGTATTTCTAAATATTCTTTAGTAAGCAAATCTTATAGACAAGTTTGGGAATCTAAAAGAAGATATAGATCTATTTAATTATGAAAATAATACACATTGGAGACACCCATTCATATCACAGTTTATTAAAAATACCTGATAATATAGATATAGTTATACATTCTGGTGATTTTAGTAATCATTATGATGTATATAAAAATGAACCTGAAACTAGAGATTTCTTAAATTGGTACGCTTGTTTACCTATTAAACATAAAGTATTAATAGCTGGTAATCACGATGCTGTAGCATTTCACGAAGGTAAAAAGTTTAAAGAACTTTGTAAAGAATACTGCATAGATTATTTAGAAAATGAATCAATTGAAATAGAAGGCATTAAAATATGGGGAAGTCCTCATACACCACAATTTGGTAATTGGTATTTTATGAAAAATAGAAGTAAACTTGACAGAGTTTGGCAATCTATACCTGATGATACTGATATAGTTGTAGTACACACACCACCTAAAGGAATTTTAGATTTATCTTATGATAGAGCTCATAATGTAGAAATGTGTGGTTGTAGTGCTCTTAAAAAGAGATTGCTTAAAATACAACCTAAATTATGCTTATTTGGTCATATACATAATAACGATGATATTATAAATGCTGGGACAACTAAATTAGCTGGATATGATACAATATTTAGCAATGGTAGTGTTGTAACAGATGGTAAATTTGGAATATTAAGTAGCAATGGTAACATATTAGAAATATAAAATTATGAATAAAATAGAAGATTTAGAAATAT
>Ga0255048_10001781_pt1 | contig 14442 bp, 14 predicted proteins | sample JV7_2_2_MG_FD_183619 | JGI IMG/M metagenome (GOLD analysis project Ga0255048, IMG submission 183619) | Seawater microbial communities from Jervis Inlet, British Columbia, Canada - JV7_2_2 | ecosystem: Environmental > Aquatic > Marine > Inlet | place: Canada: British Columbia | collected 2016-10-06
TAATCAGGATAAGGGTAGGTTATATTATCGGTTGAAAAAGGAGTTTGTATTTTACCTGCTCTAATATCAGCCAGCATCTGATCCCATTCACCTACTTCACCTTTATAATTTCCCATTAGATTATCTAGATTATCTTCACCTGGATTCTTAGCTGTGTATAAACCTGCTAGTCCAGAAGTCCCTAGTATCCATGGCATAGGATTATTTTTGAATGATTGTCCAAGGCTGGATAGTAAACTAGTTCCCCCTGAAGAGACGGGTTGATACAGAAATTCTTCTACTCCTGTTCTTGCTAAAGCTTTAGGATCTACACCTATTTTTTTATAAAGAGTTTGACCACTTTTTAATTTATCTCCTCCAAAACCTAAATTAGTAAAACTTTTTCCTATATTACCCCATCCTCCTGTTCCTAAACCAAAAACATTAGAAGGTCTTAACCACTGTGCACCTCCCTTTAACCATGGCTGACCCATTGCACCTGCTCCAACATTTGCCAAACCAGCTGTTGCCATATACATTAAAGCTGCTTTACCTAAATCACTTTTAGCGAATTTCTTAACGCTTTTAACTAAACCTTTAACTCCTTTTTTAGCTCCTTTAAAAACACTCTTAACTAAACTTCCTAGACCATAGCCGGGTCTGCCCATCATCTCATCTACTGGATGATCAAATTGATGTTCTTCAGGATATTCAGCGTAAGGATCACCCCATTGAGTGTCTCCTCTAGAAATTCTCTGTGCTGAACTACGAACACTTTCAGGAGTGATCATGTCCATACCTGCAGCGAAACTTAAAATATCTGTTGCGTGTTCCGAAACTCCTTCTGCTTGAAGTTCTGCAACTATATCCTCTATTCTCATTCCAGAACCATCTACTCCAGGAAATTTTTCATAAAATTTATTCATAATTTTATAATAAGCATCTTCATACGCTTGACTTTGTTCAATTTGTTGTGCTTGTGCATCTGGAACTTGAGACATTATACCTGGTGCATCCGCTGTCACTTGATTTCCATATTGATAACCTGCTCTTCCGCCTTGAGCTAAAGTATAAGGCACTCCTTTAGCACTTTGCTGTCTTAATAGATCACTAATACTATAATTTTCCCCTCTAAGAATTTCATGAATTTCTTCATTTGTGGCACCTGGGTTGTGTCTCTTAAATTTATTTATTTTATCCATTAGTTGACCTTGTAAATATTCTCTACTATCCGGTGCTCCATACATACCTTTAAGTAAAGTACTAGTTGAATCTTTAAACATATCTTTGGTGTATGGTTCTTCCTTATCAGTATATGTAATAGGATCATCTATTTGCATAATTCCAGTTTCTTCAACTTCCTCTTCAGGACCAAACCATTTATCTTTATCAAGAGTTCCACCTTGATCTATATACTCTTGTTTCATCTCTTGCATTTCTTGATCACTAAAAACATCATCTTCTTCAGTCACCACATCCATTGAAGCTACACCTTGAGGCGTTACTACTTCTGTTATGTCTTGTCCAATAACCTCTCGGGACATTTCCAACATAGCTCTTTGAATATTTTCAGGAGTGATAGGTAAGTTTCTATCTTTTAACCATTTAATAGCAGGGACTAATTCAATATTCATAGTATCACCTACTGGACCTGCGTTTTGATAACCAATCCTTCCACCCTGAGCCACTTGTTGACCCATTGGAACCATAGATTGAAGCTCTTCATCGGGCACAATCATTTCTTCTTCAGACATAAACTCTTCAGGACCACCTTGAGCAGTAGACATTTTCATTTTTACAAAGTCTTCAAATTCTCCTTCAAATCCTTGAGCAACCATTGCTTTAAATTCTTTAATAAGTTGCATTAAAACTTCGGCCTGCTCTCCAGGAAGACTTTCTAATAACTGTTGAAGTTCTGGATCTTGCATTGGATCCATCTCATCTTCAGTCATGAAATCGTCAGGACTTCCTTGAGCAACCTCCATGTTTGGAGCGCGTGTTTCAATTTCTTCTGATATGATATCTGTTATTGCCATAATTTTGCCTGAATGTTAAATCTACTTTGTTTTTGCAAATAAATCAAGCTTTGGAACCTCCACGGTGACATCTCTTTGAATGTCTTCAACGCTGATTCCTTTAGCTTTCCACTCTTCCTCAGTAGCATACTGTTCTCCTGTTTTTTTATGCTTTATAATCGTCTTTGTTTTAGCATAAACTACAGGTATTTCCTTACCATTTATTTTAACCATATTCATTAAGTGACTACGTCCTTTTTAATGTTAAGATAGCTAATTCCAATGCTGACTCCATCCGATACCGTTCCTGCTAATTGAGCCTTTAAAATAGTACTATTTTCTAATATCACCGGTACACTAAAAAGTTCATAGCTGGTATTAACCGCTAAAGTTTTAGTACTTTCTATATTGAAACCATTATTAGTAATGCTAATGGTCGGGGTATTGGAGCCAGAATTATTAGTCACTCTAAAAGACCTTAATAAATACGTTTCTGCCGCGCCTGCTGTTAAAAGAGTGGTTAGATCTGTTGTCGAAAGAGTCACTCCATAAAATTTATACTGGTTTGTTATTGCCATTATTCTAAAAAGAAACTTTTAGCTTCTATCTCCTGTTTTAATTCTTCTTGAAAAGTTGTATTTAATTTTTCCACAATAGCATCAATATCTCTTGTTAAAGAATGAGCTGTGTCTGCATCATATTCTTTAGTCGCTCTGGTTATAAGTTGTACTATCTTGGCCATTATGTTATTTGTGTAATATCCTTAAATTTTTTTCCTTGAAAAATTTCTTTCCATTCAGATGGTTGAATTGAATCAAAAGTTCCTTTTGGAACCATTCCTTTTATCTCATCAACATTTCCGCCTGTGTTTCCCACTTGTCCTAATGCTTTTAATGTATTGTATTGAGGTCTAGTAACTTCAGCATAATGATCTTCTATCCCTGCATAAGGATCCATTGGAACATTATTATTATAATTCATGTCATAACTAAAAGCACCACTTGGAGTTCTTATTCCATAAGGATCATAAACTCCTCTGTTAATATTTTGTGTTGATAGTTGTCCATATTTCTGAACTTGCTGATCAGTCATTGGTCTAAATTTATCCAAACCAGGTTGTGTCATCGCTCTTCTTGCACCTGCAAAATCCATTCCTTGAGGAGTACTCATAATTCCACCTTGAGAAGGATGAAAATTATAATTTTTTGTTGACAACTTATTAGTAAGTGGATCATTAGAAAAATTCTGTAGAGATAAACTATCCATCGGTACATTTGGTGCTGTGAGTTTTTGCTCATTGTATGGAGTTATATTTAAAGCATTTAATCTTCTTTTTTCTGAATCTGGTAATTTATCCCAATAACTTTTAGGTTTATATTTATCGATTTGATTTCCAATCATGCCACCTATCAATGGAATGCCTGTCACTAAACTAGCCAGTCCACCTAAAATTCTTCCTCCGTATCCGGGTTTAACTTGTCCAATTCTAGGATCCGTAGATACATATCTTTGTCTACCAGGAGAACCCACTAAACTATAACTAGGTTTTCTATCGAAAAATCTTCCAGATCCGGTTCCATAAGTTTGTCCATAGCCATATTTATTGGCTCCTCCAAAAAGTTTACTTAAAAATCCACGTCTACCTGTATCCTTGTAAGCTGATCCTACATGAGCCATCGTTCCATCAGGACGTTCAACCCATTCTGGTACAGCACCTCTTCTAGTTCTTTCACTCACTGCTGAAGTTTGACCAATATTCTGTTGACCAGTTAAAATATTTCTCATGTGTTCTTGTGCTTGAGCATTTCCTTGTCTGCTTCCTTGATTAGCGCCCGGACTTCTATCTCTTGTATAATCCCCTTGACCATCTAAACTCATGATTCCCGAAGGTCCTTCGTTGGGTCCATTTTGTAATGAGCCATGAATATTAGATCTAAGTATTAATTCTTTTTCTGGTTGAGTAATATATGCGAGTTCTGTTGAAGGAGAACCAGGTCCTGATCTCCAATTTTGAGGTGCATTAACCATGGGTTGTTCACCTAAATAATTTTTCATTCCACCTTGACTAGCAATACCACCATTAGCATAATCTCTTTCCCATCTCTTCGCTATCTCTGGGAGATTGGCATGCATATATCGTCTTTGTTTCTCTGATTGAAAAGGCATTATCTTCTTCCGTCTGGTTGTACGTCTACTCTAAAGGTACCTAACTTCCAGTCCTGAGCGGTGCTGGTATTAGCAATCTTTAAAGAAACGGCACGTGCTCGTGCACGCGTATCTACCTTAGTCGTACTCGAGCTAATTGTAAAGGGTCCTAATGAAGAGCTCGCCTGGGTGCTATTAGGATAATCTCTTAAATTTAATGTAATTTGGGTATCTCCTGTTTGGGAAATAAAATCTGGAATGAATCTTCTGATTTTCATCAGGAATTCTCCGTCTCCTTGGAAGGTTGCTCCACCTTCTTTAGTAACCGTTATATCATAATCACCCGATTCTATATTCGAAGTAATCGCAGTAGTCGTACTTCCAACAACTTGATCGGTTCCGGTTTCCTGTTTAAAATATGTAGTTGTACCATCGGTATTTCCTACAACATCATAAGAAGTATTAGTATCAGGATCATAAGAAGTAGCATAAGGTTTGTTAAAGATAGAAGAATCCATCCAACTGGTTCTGGAAAATAAAGCACTATCATTAGTGGTCCATATCACTCTTTCTGAACTGGAATCTAAATAATTATAAATAACGGCTCGATCCACATTGTTAGAATTGGAAGTACAATAGAACCATATTATTTCTCCAAACAAATTATTAATGCCTGCAGAAATTAATTGATTGGAAGTTTCATTAAGATCATCAAATACATAATCTTCAACTAAACATTGCATTGATTCTAGTTTACCAGCATATTTAAAGAATCCATTATTGGACATCCAATACACTGCGCCATCTACTTCAACGGCTGCATTAATTCCTATTAATCCACAGTTAGTTCCTACTTGTTCAAAGGCAAATACAAAAGGAACACCCACAAAACGCATTGTAAATAAAGACGTATCCGTCCATACATAAATAGCATTTCTTCCAAGTTTAGCTCCCATGATCCGTGATCCGTCGGCCAGTCTTTGCGTACCTGCTGTATTGGTTGCTGTCGGAGTATAAGTATTAATATCTTCCCGGTTGGACCATCTGACATACATATCATCTTGAGTACTTGTATCTCCAATAGTTGTTTCCGTTCCAAAAAACACTAAGTGTCGATCAGGTGTAGATACCAGCATATGCCTCGATGCTGTTGGTGCCCCCGTTATAATAGTTGCTCTTGTATCTGTGGCATTGGTTAAATTTGAATTCCATTCAAAACAAGGACCATTAACAATGAGAGCAATTACATTTTGACCAAAACTGTCAATGACCCATAAACCAGGATCAGCAACTTTATCCGTGTTGGATGCTGCACTGCCCCAAGTGGTATAGTCTGAAGTATTTGTAACGGTTGCTCCACTTGAATGAGCTGCTCGTGTAGTGCCTTGTACATTTCTAGTAATTCCTGTTAAATTGCTTCCTGTCACTCCTGTATAAGATATTTCTTCTGTGCCTACTTGAATATAATTAGTCCCTGAAGTTGGAAAGCCGGTTACAGAAGTTAAAGTAATGCTAGTTCCTGAACCACCTGTTCCATAAACATTATCTCCTAAAGCTCCATTTAAAGTTGTAGTCTGAGCTCCTGAAACAGTTCCACCAAATTGAGATATACCCCACCCGTATGCCCCTAATTGTTCAGCAGGACCCACAGGATAATACCATTTAACAGAACAATCTCCATCAGTAGCCGTTGCACTGGCAGTGGAACCCATAGTAATAGTAACGGAAGTAGCATCTACTACTTCAGTTATCATAAATGTTTTGTCATCAAAATCAGAAGCTGAATAACCTGAACCTGTTGGAGGAGTTACACTTTCAAGTAATAAAATATCTCCTGCTGTCATTCCAGAGGTTGTAGATAAAGTAATGGTAAGAATAGCAGACCCACTAGTAGAAGCGAGCTTGTCGGTTAAGGCTCCAAAATCAGTTTTAATTGGGTGAATGTCATAAAAAGCTCCCCCTGTATATGTATATAAAATTCTATTCGTTCCTATAATAGAGAAATTAATTGAATTTTGACTAATGACATGGTGTTGAGCTCTAGCTACTCCTGTTAGAGTATTATCTCCTAATTGAGACCATCCCCCTATTTTTTCTGGTGTGTCATATCTAAATCTAACATTTTCTCCCCCGGTCCATTGTCCTTCAGCACCTGTGGAAGTAACTTGTTTATTAAATCCTGGTAAAAACTCTATTTTCTGCAGCATAAAATTCACTATATATCATATTGTGTTCCAATCAACTGGTTTAGGAGCGCCTAAAAAAGGTCTATTATCAAATATATACTTGTCCTTGTAGGGTCCGTCAAGATTATTGTAGTGTATAAAAGCTTGACAACATAAATTTCCTTTAAAGGGTGTTCTCCAATGAGGAAGTTCTAAGCCACGATAAATTGCTAAGTCGCCTGGGTTTAAAAGTATTTTAACTTTCTTTTTTTTATCTTGGATATATATTTCCCAAGGATCTCCACCCAAAGCAATAGTAGCAGATATCTCGCATGCTTCTCTATCTTTATGTTTAGGAAGTTTATTACCTTTTACATACACTCTTCCATAAGAGTATGTAGGAACTAAAGTAAGTTTAGTTGCTTGTTCTATTTTTGGTTTTATTTTATCTAACAATATATCCAGTCCAATTGATCCGTACAAAGCATATGTCTCAACCTGAGAGTCTTGGCTTACTCCTAAATTATTTAAATTACCAAAGAATTCTTTATTAGTTTTTACATAATGATAAAAATTTCTTTTAAACAATAGATAATTATATAAGAACTCACTCATTTCATGTGAAAGCGCATTTCTTACAATTATATATTTATTTTTTTTAAACGTCATAAATATATTTCTTTAAAAATTTATATAAACTAAGTTCATCTTTAACAATGTAATCCCATTTTTGTTTTCTTTGATCTAAATGGTTGGCTGCGTTCTTCCATCTTGTTTTCCAATTTTTTAAATCCGGATCTATATTACCTTTAATTAATGAAACTATGTGTGTGGGAGCCCAGTTCATTCCAGCAGCAATAGAATGTATTCCTCCCTCTAAACCAACAAAATGATAATCAAAATTTCTATTTACAGTATGACGTACAAATCCATGATACGATTCATGTAATAAATTAACTACTTTATCAGACCATTGTTTATTAAAATTTGTTTTCCAATAAGGCGTATCTTGTCTATGTGATAATGCATAATGCATTGCTACAAAATCGGTAAAGGCATAAAAAATATTTTTACAAGCATTGGTATATACATCTTTATCCCATTGAGACACTGACTCCCTCTCTAATGTTCTAACTAAATGATGTAAAAATTCATGCACAGAGTATAAACCATTACTTTCAAGAGGCTCTATAAAACCTGCGGACAATCCTATAGCACAGACATTTTTAACCCAGAGTCGGTTATATATTCCCACTCTCATTTTAATTTTTTTAAATTCTAATTCTTTAGTTTTAAGGTGTTTTTGAAATTCTTTTAAAGCGGTCTCATCGTCTACAAACTTACTCGAATAAACATAGCCACTTCCAATCCTACTCCATAAAGGTATTTTCCACACCCAACCATTTTCAATAGCTGTGCAATTAGTATATCCCACTAATTCTTTTTCTTTATTTTTATAAGGAATACGTGTAGCCCAAGCCGAATCATTTGGTAAAATCTCAGACAAATCATTAAATTGTTCTTTTAAAGTTTTACCTAAGAGTAAGGATTTAAACCCAGTGCAATCAATAAATAAATCAGCAGTATGTTTATTATTTAAACTTTTAATACCTTCTTCATTTTGTTCTACACTCTTGATTTCTTCTTTAATATGTTTAACCCCTTTAGGTATACATACATTGTCCCTTAACCATATACCAAATTTAGTTGCATCAAAATGAAACGCTGTGTGTCTATGAAAGTCAAACAACATTTCTTTTTTTTCATTTAAAAAACATTTGTTTTGATTAACCAAAGACATTTGCGGATAAGTACAATCAGCAAAATCAGATGACGGAGTTTTAGGATACAACATTTTTTTAAACCACCAATCATTTAAAAGAGATTTATTTCCTTCAACCACAGGATCTCCAAACGGATAATGAAACGCTTCACCTTTTTTATAAAAATCTGTAAATTTAATACTTAGTTTATATGATGCATCACATGCTTTCATAAACTCTGAGTCTTTAATACCTACCATAGCTTGCCACCCTCGTATTGCGCCTAGTGTACTTTCGCCTACCCCGACTGTAGGAATAGTCGGACTTTCTATAAGAGAAATATTTTTATCAGGAAAAAATTTAATAAGTGTTGTTGCTGTCATCCAACCAGCAGTTCCCCCTCCGACAATTATAATTTTTTTAATATCCATTATGAATCCTATCTAAATATTCTTTTATACTTATAGCCCCTTCAGTCTTTCTATTAATTTGATTTATGTACTTTACATGCATTTTTTTATGAAGGGAAGTAGAATATGGAAAAATTTCTTTAGCAATTTCTTTACGATCAAAATGATTAATTCCTTCTAAAACATATATGTGATTAACCTCATGAAAATTTAAATAACGATTTTGAAAATCTTGAGTAATAGGTAATCTTCTTTTCCACATATTTAATTTTTCTTGAAACTCATCCGAAAAAGTTATTCTTTCGTTTTTCCAAAACGAAGTATTTTTACCTTTAACTAAATAATGAATAGCTACAAAGTTACGAATATTCCAACTTAAAATTTGCCATTGTTTATTAAAATTATCAATTTCTTTTTCTGTATAATTACTTATGTAATTACAAAAACAAAATGTTTGTTGAACAGATGCTCCAATTGCACTAGCCTCTAGCGGTTCAGCAAACAAAGCACTTAAACCTATTGCCATACAATTTTTTATCCACGGTCGTTCTAAGTAACCATCATTAAATTTAATAAATTTTTCTATCTTAATAGGGTGACCTAATACTTTTTCTACTTCTTGTTGTGCCTTTTCTCTAGTGATGTAATTAGTATTGTATATGTAACCGTTACCTGATCTATTATAAGTAGGTATTCTCCAAAGCCAACCAGCATCCATAGCTTGTGCCAAGGTCCATGGACTATAATTATTTTCATCGTTTGTATTAAATGCCATTCCTTCGTTCATAAGAAGATTAAAAGATTTCCATTTACCTCCTAGTTTAGATATTAAAAGTTTTTTAAATCCAGTGCAGTCAAAATAAAAATCTGCTTTGTACGTTTTTTTAATTCCTTTTAAAGATTCAATTTTATCTGTGTGAACAACATCAATAATTTCATCGTCTATTACTTTAATGTTTCGTTCTTTACATTTTTTAATTAAAAACTGATTTAATTTATAAGTATTAAAATGATATAAGTTACAGTCAATGTTTTTACCTATTAATTTTTTTTTAAGAATAGGAGATATAATTTTGTTAAACGAAATTTTATTGGCAATGCAGTAAGCATAAAAAAAATCATATTGTCCTAGAGTAAAACGATGATCATTATCAACAAAGTGTAGATATGGTTTAGGAGTCCAATCTTTAAACATAACTCCAAATTTAAATGTTGCATCTGCTTCTCTAATTAAATCCTCATGTTTAATATTACAGACAGACATAAACTCACCCCAGTGTTCTGAGGTACCTTCTCCAACACCAACAATTCCAACACGGTCTGATTTAATAATTTTAATATCTATTTTTTCAAAACGAGCTCTTAGTATTAAAGCTGCAGCTAATCCAGCTGTTCCTCCTCCGGCAATAATTATTTTTTTAATATTCATATTTAATAGTCCAATAATTTATAATCTTTATAGTAGTAGTTTTTAATGAATTGTTTTTGTTTTTCATTAAGGTCTATTTTTATATCGGAAGTTATAGTGTGCATATCATTTTTTTCTTTCAACTTAGTTATCTCTAATTTAAAGTTATCCAAAAACCATTTAACAAAGTGGTTATTAAATTTGTTTTCAAATCTCCATAAAAGTGTTTTATAATCTATAAAGTTAGTTTGTGGCACAAACCAATTACTTCGGTCATTTAAAATAATATTATTAACCGTCTCATCAAATGTTTCCTGGCTCTTCATCATCTTTTGAAACTTCTCGTTGTTAATTTTATTATAATTTAAAATACTATTTATAAACCTATCAATAGGGTCTCTGATTACAGAAAATTTTTTAACGAGTGTGTAATTTAAGAATTGTTCATGCTCTGGATAGGTTAAATGGTGTACTTCCTTACCTCGATAATGATCAATGTCATTGTGTTCACAATTAAAATTTAAAGCCATAATATCTCTAATAAAACGGCCTCCTGTTCTAGGAATATGGACAAAATATATATTTCTATTAATTAACATTTTATTGCCAAGGTTTTCCTAAATGCCACATTGGCATACTATATCTAACTCCTTTGGTAACAGGTGTAACTCTATGTTTAACAAAAGAAGGAAACACAATAAAAGATCCCTTCTTATTGATCTCAGTTATAATTCTTTTTCCTGAAGAACCCCCATTAGTAAAATCCATTTCCAACTCACCCCCTTCAAAATCTTTCCCTGACTCAGATAATAATAAAATAGAACTTAACTTTCTAATTTTACCACCAAATTTTTTTAAGGTACTAGGATAAGAATCCGGCCAACTATCCATATGCCAATCATAAAATTGGCCTTTTTTATACTCAGTAAATTGAGCCTCTTCATTCCAGTCCCATTGAAAGTTCCAACCCGCATTATGGTTTGCTGCATGGACTACTGGATTAATTTTTTCATATATCCACGTTTCTTGTAGCCAGTTTATTTTTGAATTTCGTTGTTTTTTTAATTGTTTAATTTCTTCTTTAGATAAAGGGTGTTTTGTAAGATTTCTATTACGTCCCTGTGCTCCTGTGATAGCAAGTCGTTTTTTGTTTTTATTTCCTTGTTTTAAAATCTTATTAATAAAAGAGTCAGGAAACGGATTTTCAAAATACCAATAAAAATTTTTAAGGTTCATATTTTTTTAATTTTTCTTCTAAAACTTTTATTTTGTCATCTAATACAACATGTTTTCTAGTTGCCATGTTTAATTGATAATGAATATGTTCATATGTATTATTTTTATGGTGGACTGTAAAATTTTCTTTAAATTTTTGATAAACTATGTTGTTTAAAGGATCTAAAGCTAAACCACCATATGCTTCTGGTAAACACAAGCCACAATTGCAAAGATAATGTGCTTCAAATTCTAGATATTTTTTAGGTCCTTCATAAGGTTCTCTCCACATTTCATAACCATTACCATCATAAACAAAAGCCTCATTACATTTTAATTCTTTTTTATAAGTTTCTTTAGTGCGAATATCTTTAAAATAAGTTGTCCAATTATTTTCTTCAAATAAATTTACTAAAAGAGTTATATCGTGTTTCATGGGCTGTACATGTTTAATAATTTGAGCGTCGGGAAGATAAGAATTTAAACTAGAATAATGAAGAAGTATAAATCGATCATAGTTTTCTTTAACAACCCGTAGTCTTTTTAATGACATATATTCACCAACCGGAGTGTTCTTCCAAACTTTTTTAAGATTAAGAGGATATTGATCTATTGACACTCTTGATTGTAAAGTATCAACATGGCGCAATAACCACGAAGCATCATTAGGTTCAAAAAAATTTTTAATTTTTTCAATCATTTTAAACTTTCTGTTACTACATCTATGTTTCCGGAAATACTGATTCTAGTGCACTTTGTTTTAAATGGATAGACTTGGTGTCTTAAATAAGAAGGAAACATTAACATTAAATTATTTTCAGGCATAACTTCTGCTTGAGCTATCCCTCTTTGTGTATCTAAATCACCATATGAAAATAAAATACAACCAGGACCAGCGCAATTAGTTTCTTTTATATTTTGTTCAATTTCTTTTTTTAATTTTTTTGGTACATCACAATAAACTACAAAAGAATAATCTCCAGAATGAATATGTTGTGGATTATATTCATGTTGATTTTGATAATTAATCCATAAATTTAAAGGTTTCCATTTTATACAACCTACTCCCCACTCTTTTTTTTGAGCATAAAAATAACTTTTAATCCAGGGTGTTAGTTTTTTCCATATAACACCGGCTGTTTTTTTATTAAATAAAAATTCTTTTTTTATTTGTCCTGCTAAATGAGACCTAAAATTAAATTTTTGTTCCTTTCCTTTTTGTAAAATGCATTCAGTAATGTCTGAAGTAACCTTACTTTTCCATAAAAAAGGTCCAAAATAAAAAAAAGAATATGGTATTTTTGTTTCTTTCATGTTATATTGACATTGTAAAATAAATTAATAAAAATGTCAAAAAGAAATAATTGGTTTTGATTTAAAACTTAATTAGCGTCCCACTCTAATGTGTCTGGGTTCCAAACGTCAACATCTGAGTTCCATGCTAATGTACTTTCCTTCCACCATATTGGTGGAACTACTCCATCTATTGCGGGAGGATTTTTATTAGGGTAAGCAACAGGTGCTTCCCATTGCCAATTTGAATTACTTAAAGTCCATGAAGAATAGGGTTGAGCACCTATAAAGACATTGTTTACTGAATCCCATGTACTACCTATCTGCGCTGCATTTGCTTTAAAACTTCCATCTTTGCTATATTCAATCCATTGTCCTGCAGGCCATTTCTGAGATTGTGCTAAAAATTCTTGACCAGCTGCTTCTGTAGGAGCATTTTCATCTGCTACTGTAACAATGTTTAATACGATATTGTCGTTTCCTAATTGTGCAAAATATTTCATAATAATTATTGGTATTTGTATCGAATAACTACAACTCCAGTTCCTCCTGTAGATCCGCCGCCTCCGCCGCCGCCGCCTAAGCCGTCAGTTCCATCTACTCCAGGTGCAGCAGGTACTGCTTTTCCTAAACCTCCGCCGCCTGGTCCAGCAGCTCCTCCGCCGCCAGTTCCGCCGCCACCGCCGCCACCTGCGTAGGTCACGGTTGAGGCTGTAATTCCGCTTGTGCCACCATTTCCACCAGCGCCATGATTAGGCGAGCCAGCACTTGTAGCTCCACCACCACCGCCTGAGCCATGAGGAGGGTTGGGGTGGCCATTGCCACCAGGACTTCCTTGAGAAGGACTTACAGGAGGTGTATTACCTGCTCCTCCAACAGAACCAGTTGAAAAATATCCTGCTCCGCCACCAGATCCACCAGTGTTTCCAGCTCGTGGTCCGTTAGAAACTCCACCGCCACCGCCGGTACTTGTAATAGTTGAAAAAATTGAGTCCCCACCTTTATTAGAATTATTATTTGCACCACCATCGGGTCCAGTTCCACCAGCTCCAACTGTTACGGTATAATTTCCATCTGAAACTGTAAGGGCTGCAGGAGCTGTCATAGGGTCACCTGGATAATACATTCTCAGTCCACCGCCACCTCCGCCTGCTCCGTGAGAAGCGGAGCTTCCGCCACCGGCTCCAACTACTAAATAGCTTACTTGATCAGCACCACTTTCTGTTCCTGTTGTTACTCCAAAAGTACCTGTAGAAGTAAAAGTGTGAATTTTATCGTTTCCGGATGTAGTTATTGTCCCTCCTGTTGCTTCCATATAGGCCGGGCGAGGGAGCCCTCCGGCACCAAAACCTAATACTCTGTATCCAAAACCCATATTCTATTCTCCTTATCCGTCATTTGCTGCGTCTGTAGTATAGAATAATTTAATTCCTAATAATCTGGCATCGCCAGTAAAAGTATCACTACCATCGGCTGCATCTCTATAAACTTGAAAAAATGTATAATCATCGTCAGCTGGAGATCCAGCAATTGTCATTGCCGAACTCACTGCAGTCATTTGCACATCTTCTATAGTTCCAATTCCAGCATCTGTAACTTCTTGAGCTGTTCCAAAAACTGCATCAGCTGTGTCACCTTCAGTGCAACTTAAACCTTGAAGACCAAAAATACAGTTTCCTGTATTAGTAGTACTTGGAGTCCAAAAAGCTTGAAAGGTTACTGTACCTAAATTCCATGATTTTGGCATTGCAATAGAAAACTGTGCATATTCAGCTGTACTCGCATCAAAATCTAAAACTTTTAATTCAGGTCTAGTTGCTGTTGTTTCCACTGCTTGTGCGTCAGCTCCATTTGTTGTTGTGCCAAACATTGCTTGTGCTGGAACAAAAATAGTTTCTGTTCCTGCAATTTTAACTGCAGCGGTACCACTTTTAAGTACTCCAGATCCTTTAGGGTTTAAATTTATATCAACGTTTGTTTCATCACCTGTTGCAGATAAAATTGGTCCTGCTCCTGAAGCTGCATTAGCTATCGTGAATTCATTTACCG
>Ga0255048_10001784_pt1 | contig 14430 bp, 24 predicted proteins | sample JV7_2_2_MG_FD_183619 | JGI IMG/M metagenome (GOLD analysis project Ga0255048, IMG submission 183619) | Seawater microbial communities from Jervis Inlet, British Columbia, Canada - JV7_2_2 | ecosystem: Environmental > Aquatic > Marine > Inlet | place: Canada: British Columbia | collected 2016-10-06
ATTTTTTTTTTTATTTTTTGGGGGGGGGGGTACGCGCCAAAGATGCCAGCCTCAAAACAAACAACAAAAGAATACAGCCCCCCCCCGCAAAAAATAAAACTCAATGCCAGGCCGGCCGAAAGCCAAAATGTGTATGCCGCCATTTTGGATTGAATAGCCGCAGCCGCCGCATTGATACAATTTTAAGCGGGGAGGGGGAGAAAGGGATAAGAAAAGGTGTAACGGGTGGAATGCCTCAAGTTTAACGTTTAACTTATAGCAGTCAGAAAAAGGAGCAAATAATGATTAAAAACGAAAATGCACAGAAAGGATTATCTGTGCCGGTAGGGTATACTGCGGAAGATATGGAGATCTCAGAGCAATTGAAACTAGAGATGGAAATTTGGTCAATGGGGGAAGATATTAAAAGATTAAAAAATGAAATGAAAGAGGTTAAAAAACTTTTGAGTATAACTAAAAAGGTATAGATGAAAAGTGAAATCGAAGAAATAATAGACCAACTCGAAAGTGAAGGAAAAGACGTCTATTTCCGGGTATCTAGTCAAAATGATGACCTTAAGGGAAATAGTATCGAATATCCAAATATTACCAGAGAGGAAGCCGCCGCCATCTACGGCTTTGATGTTGAAGACCTAGACGAAGATTTAGACGGATTATGGTTATATTATGATGATAAGAAAGATGGCGTATTTTGGGATGGCATTTGCGTTGCCGCCAGCATTGAATCAATGGCAGAATATTACAGAAGTCAAATGGGAAGCGGAATGGGCGTTGACGGTTTGTATCTGTTTATCGTGACGGGGGAATATATTACAGATACTCAAGTTGGTGACGGTGAAGTAATCCAAAATGCCCAGATTGTAAAAAGATTTGAAGCGACCATTCTCTCTGAATGGTTTGAGGTATAAATAATGACCGATAATAGAGATTATCGGACGTTATCCACCAAACTGGCATAAGCCAAGCACAACATATTGTGCCAACCATGACAACTTTTCGACCCCAAGCAACCAAAATAATGGCCGATAATAAATGGCATAGTGGCAACCCCTGTTGAGCATCCTAAAAATTAGACAGTTAATTATCGGCGTGGAAGACTCTTTGGCCGATCTACGGGCAGCCATTGACGATGTCTACAGCGCGCCCAAGATCAGGGAAATGGTAGAGCAGAGATTGAGGGAAGGCAAAAGCCTGCGCGGCTTAGAGCGTGATTTAGGCGTCTCCAGGCGCACGATTAAGCGGTTAGTCGATGATTTTCCAGACAATGAAACCGGCAGCCAATAAGGCCAGCCCGAAACCAACGCCGCCACCAATACCCATAGACAGTAACGGTCTCATTTTGGCCTGTTGATGTTCAACCATATCGACATCAGATAAGTTTTCAGATTCTAAAGTTTGCATGTAATCGCCATAGGTAATACGGCCAGTCTCAAGCCAGTTATCCAATTCTTTACGGCGTGCTTCTTTGGCGTCGATGGCGCCCCCAGGTGTAAAGCCCATTACCTACCCCTCTCTTTTAGCAAAGTAATCACATTTTCCTCTAGCTTACCCACTAAGACATTTAAATCCATTACCCGCTGAGATAGTTCGCCAATTTCTGTGTGTACCATTTGGAAACTGCTCTTAACTTCATTCATGCCAAAGCGCAACAGATAAAAACACATGGCCAGAAAAGCAAAAGAGAAAATGCCGGCGATGCCGTAACTTAACAAGGCGTCGAAGGCGCGGTTGCTAGTTTCTTCAATCATACCCGCATTACCCGTTTATACCATCCGTCAGCATACTTACCATACTTTTCCGGGTCTTTGTCAACTAGCGATTTAAAGAAAGCGTACCTAAATTGACGATATTGGCCCGGCTTGACATTCTCAGCCGCGGCCAAAGTAGCCGGCCCAATATAGCCATCTTCGTCGATGCCGCAAGAGTGAAAATAATTGGCTGCTTGTTGCAAGCTGCGCACCGCTTGCCGCGTGCCGGACATGACGGCGTAATCGCAAGCAATATGCAAAAGCCGCGGGGGTATCTTTTTAAGCCGCTGGTAAAACTCTTTGCTATACCATTCTATAGTCTCTTCCAGGGTCAGGCTTTTTATCTTTTCTTCCGAGAAGCCGGAGCCGCGTTGGCTAATGCCTCTGTTAGTCCAGCCGGCGTGGTCTTTGGTCAAGCCGCCTTCACTTTCTAAGATGTCCTCTATTATTTCCTGCCATTCCATCTAAAATCTCCGCCGGGCGTAAACGACGCCGTCAATTAGCATTTCGGGTCCGCTGACCACTTCGCCTCGATCTACCGTCATGGCCTTTTCTTCGGCTACTATTTGCCGCATTTGCCGCGTCCACGGTTCAAGCTGTTGGTCAATCAGGGGGTAAATGTGCGGGGCAAGAAAGCGCTTGATCAGATAGCCGGTGGCTAAAAGGCGAATAACTTCTTTCATTTAAGTAATAAGAAAGCAGCTACAGCCGCAGCGGCTAAAGCGCCCACGCCTAGCTTTGATGGCGCCGATTCTGGCGTTGGCGGTTTTACTTGCACGTCATCAAAGAAACGCTGCCCTGTGGGTGAAGAGCCTTGGCGGAAGTCGTTCTCTTCTAAATCAGGGTTAGCTATTTCGGTCCAACTGATACGGATGTCAGTCAAGGGAACATAACCGGCTACGCCATTACTGTTCACTACATAGGCCCAATTTTGACTTTGGGCTAGCACCTGTAATTTTTCACCCGGATAGATGTTGAACTGTGACAAGCAGAGTAAATTAGCCTGCCGACACATTTTAGTCTTGACCGTGGTCCTGCCTATGCGATTCACAACCGCCATTTTATCCATCGAAGAGTCGAGGCCGAACTGTTTCTTAAAAGACTCGTAGTAGCCTTTGGCCTTTGAAGCTGCCAGCAATACGCCACCGGCGGTCAAAGTTATGGGCTCACCTAATTGGGGGTTTCCGAATGCCATTATCGTCACCTTTTCTCTTTATTTCTATGGGGGGGTATTGTAGACCTACTAGCAAGCCAAGTGCCGAGCTGGCACAGCCACACAGCAAGGCGAAAGGCCAATCCAAAAAATATTTGCCGATGGCAACGCCGAGCCAGAACCCAACGCACTGCGAACAACTTAAGAACTTTAACCATTTGCGCGGCAGGCGGAAAATAGCGCCGCGAGAAATTATCAAAGCGGCTCCGAGCGCTCCTAGACATACATGTAAAAACATATTTCTATATTTTAATGCCTAAAAAGCAAAATAATGGGGCAAGCGCCGCCCTTTGCCCCACTTTTTGTCTTTTTTTCAATTATTATATAGTCAATTCCAAGCCTTTTACGTGCAATGCAAGATTGATTGAAAATGACAAACCTAGATAACGCCGGCAAAAAAGTGGTTACAACCGAATACGTGGATAAAAAACCGCAAGAGAACTTGAACCAAAAGCAGGTGGAATTACAACACGCCCTACAAAGTTATAGTACCTGGGACGAGTTCGAAGCCGAGCTTACCTTTTTTAGGGGCAAGGGGTTAAAAATGGCCTTAGAAAGCCATAACCCCTACTTTACCCGCAACGAACAAAAAACAAAGTCGTTAAAGCTGGACGATTTTATCCTGGAAGCGGAACGGCGCGACCTAACACTATCGGAAGTCTTAGCCGAAGGCTTACCACGGGGCCAATATCAGTTCCGATGTTATGACGGCAGACAATACCTACTCAAAACCCCTTTCTTTTTATACATCAACGAAACCACAGCGCCCAAAGAAGAAAAGAAAGCGGCCGGCCTGTCTGGCGTAAATTGGCAGGAGCTAATAGCCGGCGCGGCTACAGTGGCCATACCCAAGATAATAGAGAACTTGACATCACCCAAAAGCGACAATACACAAAGTATATTGTTGGAACACATGAGACAGCAGGAAGAGGCCAGGCGCGAAGATAGGCGCGAAATGAAAGCCTTTATGAAAGAAAACTCCTCTAATGACGACCCCTTACATCTGCTTGACCTGATGGAAAAGCTAGACCAGTTCAAATCTACCCTAGCCAAGCCGCCAGCCCCGCCGCCGGTCAACTCCGCCAGCAAGTGGGAGAAAATAGCCGAGAAGGGGCTAGACTTCCTGAGCCAACAGAAACAGCCCACCCCGCCGCCACAGCCACAGATAGAAGCCCCAGCGCCAGAAGTAGTCGACGCCAACGGCCAGGGGCTAAACGTAAACTTTGATGAGCAACAGGTATTAGACGATCTGCGCGCCAAGCTTTACGCCATGCTAGAACATAAAGAAGATCCCTTTAAAGTCCTGCTAGGCTTAAGAGATCTGTACGTGGTGGGGGAAAAGATTGGCCTACAGCATATTCCTGAATGGGAAGCGGCCGGCGGAGACGCCCAAGATGCCTTTGCTCTCTTCATTAGTAAATCGGACGACCAGGAATACACCAAGCAACTTTTAGCCAAAGCCGAAGAGTTTATACCTTTACTTGGGGGCGCCATCGACGCCGAAAATGAACCTGTTGCTTGATATAGGGCTACCGGTCCTGGTCCATTACTTACGCCAGAATGAAAGCGGCGGCGCTTTGGGCTCGCCCATGGTCAAATCGTTGGCCCACCGCATCGACCTGGACGGCTTAATTTCCGATCTGAAAGCGCCAGAGAATCAACTGATTGATGTTAGCTTTAAGAATGTCAAAACACTTGACCAACGAGTCAAAGAGATTATCAAACTTGTCGACGCGGCTGCGGTGGATCCCTCGGTCCACGCTTTGGCCCTTAAGATAACCAAAGGCTGTTTTGACGCCACCGTCTGTCAAATCCGAAAAATAGAGAGTTACATGCGGACCAACTTCGATTATAGCCAGGAAGCCGGCGAGATCTTGACCGACCCCCGCCTACTCTTTGACAAGTCTTTTGAAGGGGGTGATTGCGACGATCTGTCTGCCGCCATCTGTGCTTTAGCTTCCAGCTTACGCATCCCCTGCCGAGTTAGGGTAACCGGCGAAAGCAAAGACGAACCGACCCACATTTTCCCGCTACTATCTACCGACAAAGATAATACCAGCGCGCCATATGTGGCTATGGACTTAACTCTTAAAGAACCCCTGGGTTACGATCTAAGCCAGAAGGGGCAGCAAGTAAAGGTCAAAGATTATGACATTTGAAACCAAATACGCCCAACTTGGCAAAAGGGTAAAAGTATCAGCCCATCGCAGAAGCGCGGACGTTAAGGCCCATACCCGCCGCTGGCCGGGCGGACGTAGCCGTCAGCTATCTTTTGCCGGTCCCAGCGTAGCCAGTGCCGGCCGAGTAGTCATTTACCGCCCCCAAGGCTTAGGCAAGCCCATTAAAATGACCATTCCGGTTAAAGACATAGATAATGATATACGCGTAGCTTTAGAGGATCACTTTAAAGCCTATGGCGGCTATGATTCTTACGGTAAAGCCACCGCCGGCTACACCGCTTATGCTTACCCTTCGGCCGGTTCGGCTTCGCTGACTTCCGCCGCTGCCAGACATGGGGAACTTTTGGGAACCTACGGGGGTTTCCACCGCTTCGACGGCGCCCAACCGGCTTGGGTCAAAAAAGGCCAAATTACAGAAGTGGGTCAACAGGAAGTAGATAATAAAATTAAAAAAGTAGTCCATGATGCTATTGTGGGCTGGCTGGCTGCTAATAAAGGCGTAAAGCTAGAAAGCATTATGAATAACATTATTGGCGTTACTGTGGCCATTGGCACTACAGTCAAAACCAAAATCAACAACGACCCCTGGTTTCAAGCCTTCGGCCTAAAGGTGGCTTGATGGCTACACCGACGGTCACAACCGACAAAATATCGAAATATGTCAGAAGCGACCTGGAGAAAATGCTGGCAACCCTACCTCAACAGGGGTCAGGCGTGCGCTTTGATCCTATCGCCGTTGAAAAGGCTTTGGTGCCACAACCCAGCGCGCCCGTCATTACAGAGACACAACCCATGGTAGTTAAAGAAGACATTCTTTTAACGCCGCCAATCAGTAAAGACGTAATTATCATGCCGCCCTCGATGGCGGATAAACCAAGCCTACTGTTACCGATTCTGGTGGCCGGGGCAATTTTATTAATCCAATAAGGAGCCTTTTATGCCTACAGTACCAGGATTGGGCAAATGTAAGAGAGTTAAGCGGCTAAAGAGTGGAAAAAAATCATATTATGAATGCGGTGCGGCCAGTGTAGGTAAACCAAGGCGTAAACGCAAAACCACTCGACGCAAAAGGAGACGATAATCATGGCTATGTTCAAAATTGACAAAACAAAACAACGAGAAATTAGGAACGCCGCCGTGGTGGCTATCTCTGCCGCCGCTTCGGATGGTATCTTTGATTATGTTAAAGAACGCTTTGGCACTAACGCGGCCGGCGACGCTACCTTAATCGGCAAACACGCCAACCTGGCCCAAGCCGCCAGCGGCGCCGCTTTGCTAGCGGTGGCACCCAAGAAACGCGGCCTGGCCAAAGATCTAGCCGAAAATATAGCTCTAGGCTTGATTGTAGCCGGCATATATTCGTGGTCCGTGGATACACTCGACCTGACTACCCACGTCCGTAACTTTTTGCCATTAGCCGGCTACGCACCACGCCAACAACTGGCCGGCCCAGCTATGGGCGCTTACGCCCCACGGATGGCCATCGGAGCCGGTAATCTAGCCGCCGACACGGCACCCGTAATCTAATTAAAAGGAGAAAAAACAATGTCATTAATCCCATATGGTAGCGATAATCCGGCCCTGAACCCGACCGACAGTTTCCGATTTATGTGCTACTGGAATAGTGCCACTTTTGGCACCAGCGTGTCTGCTGGCACCACAGAATTTTTCGATACAGCCGGCAACGATAATACGAGCATGTTGCCTCAAGGAAACAGGTTTTCAGCTTCTCAAGATGTGATAGTCTGGAGGGTGACCATGGAGCCGACGGTAGTGGGTCAGACCCCAGCCACAGCCCTAAACCTCAACGCCCTGGTATCTGGTAGCCATGTAAAAATATGGCGTAACCGAACCGAGCTACTAGCTCAAATGCCAGCTACGGTAATAGCTAATAGCGGCGGGGGCGTCCTCGATCCGGGCAACGCGGCCACTAACGCCCAGGTTTCGACCTACGGCTTGCCGGATTCGCGCGCGCCTTTTACTTTGCCCTCTTTTGGTCAATGGGAAATAGCAGCTGGTCAATTTTTCCACATTGATTGGGTGGTCTCGTCGGCCTTAACGCTGGGCGCGTCCACGGATATTAAAATAGTCCTGTGGACCCAGCTAAAACAACCCGCCAGTTAAAAGGAGTTCTACCATGGCAAAATGGGCGGCCATGGAAATCTCAGCCACTGGGTTAGCCGCTTCGGCGGCTTCCGAGACTTCCATCGTCAACAACGCATTTAACCGGCGCTTTATTATCACGCAAATAGCAATAAATCAATCCAGCAGATTTGGAATAGCCTTCGAGACAGCCTCTAATATCGGCTGGCTAGGCACCACTTATATCGACGCTACCGCCCTGTGCGGATCAGACGATATGGGCAGTGTTACCGCCGCCGGTGGCTCGATTTTTACTTTAAATGTTCCAATATCGCTGGAAATTAACGACGGCTTGAAGCTGATCTACCAGGAGCGAACCGGCGCCGGCTCTGGCCATTACATCTATGTTAACCTGTTAGGTTACTTGGAAGATTAATGGCAGAGTGCCGCTTGATTCAAACGCGAAGCGGCGAAGCTTTACACCTGCGTTACTGGTCCGATGGTAGTCAGTGGCGTAGGTCTGGCGCCATGGTGCCATCTGGCACCGTTGGCCTAGCCTTCGAGGAAAAAGACGGCCCGTTCGACTTAGACACTGGCCAAAGTGTGCCGGCCTTTGTCCGCATGGAATGGCCCGACCCCAGCCAGGCCAACAAAGTGGCTGGCGGTTGGGTGGCTTCCAATTTTACAACCGTCGTAAAATGCCCCAGCCAAATAGTAAGCCAAACACAAAGGGAAGGCGCCCTCTTTTTCGATCCGGCCGATGACCCACACGAACGACCCCTATCAACCCAAACCTCTTTTGTTCCCATGGTAGCGGTGCTAACTGTGGGCTATTTGCTCTTGTTTAAATGATAAAAACCGCAGATGGCGAATTTTACGGGGAAGGTGAGGAAATAGACTTGCCGCCAAGTTTTGAGTATTTAGACACGGTGCAGGGAAATTATGTATACGGACAAAAACAAGGTCAATGGGGGCGCCTTTTATCCTGGTTTGCAAATTATCAAGGCATGGGCTCTGGCTGGCTGGTAGAAAAAATCGACATCAAACGCCATTGCTGTGGAGCTTGAAAAAATATGGGATTAATAAGAACTTATTCGTTTAACATCAACGCCACCGCCAGCAGTAGCTTTACACAAATAACTTCGGCGGCCCTTAATTACAAACACCGGGTAATAAGGTGCAAGGCCCTATTTTCTCAAGGCTTGCAAGATTACCTGAAAGTGTATTTCTTTGGCGGGGTTTCAAACAAAGACGCCGATGGGACAACAGCTATACCGGATGGAATTAACTTGTTAAATCAGCCAGGAATGCCAACAAGTGGAACTTCGCTGGAGTCGCCTTATATTCAAAGCGCAGATGGCCCGATTTTGGTCAATATTGATACTATGACAAATGTTAGAGATCCAAACAGTTTCTTGGCAGTTCGCGTGGTTAATAGCAATACCTCAAACCTGCGCGTGCAGTGCTGGACCGAAGTCTTAGAGCTTGAATGATGGCACAATACACACAAAGCGTTCAACAGGAATTGCATAGTGGCAGCCATAGCTATACAAAAAACTTTTCCGCCGTAGCAAGTGGCACCGATCTTATAGCTACGCCGGGCTATCATAAATCTATTTTTCTTACAGATTTGATTATATCAAATGGAGTCACAGCCGGATATTTTCGATTTTATGATAATGTTGTAACCGCTAGCGTGGTCCAACGGATAAATCTTGCCATAAACGGACTTTTTGTATCTAATTTTTCTGGCCCATTACAAATTACCCCTAATATGGGCTTTGAGGTGTACTCGACCACCGCCGATGACTTTTCCGTAACCATCAACTACTATATTGACGAAGTTAAAGGCTTTGGCTATAGCAGCGGGGGTACTACCGGCTCAGCTAGTAATGTGATAGGGGAAAATTATTTTGCCAGCGATTCAAACAGTACAGACGTGGGAGATCTGACCTTAGCGCGTTGGTATTGTAAAGGGCAATCGTCAGCAGTTAGCGGCTATAGCTGTGGGGGGGAAGTTACTGGTACCCAAGTTAACACTATAGACAAATTTAGCTTCTCAACCGGCGGAGATGCTACAGATGTGGGTGATCTGACCGTGGCCCGATATGGCGTCGCGCCGCAATCGTCAGCAGTTAGCGGCTATAGCAGTGGAGGATATACTGGTAGCGCTAGTGCCACTATAGACAAATTTAGCTTCTCATCTGATGGAGATGCTACAGATGTGGGCGACCTGACCGTGGCCCGATATGGCGTCATGGGGCAATCGTCAGCAGTTAGCGGCTATAGCAGTGGAGGATATACTGGCGGGGCTGATAGCGTCGTAATCGGCAAACTTAGCTTCTCATCTGATGGAGATGCTACAGATGTGGGCGATCTGACCGTGGCGCGTCGTATCGGTGCCGGGCAATCGTCAGCAGTTAGCGGCTATAGCAGTGGGGGAATTGAGTCAACTTATAATAACGTAATAGACAAATTCAGCTTCTCATCTGATGGAGATGCTACAGATGTGGGCGATCTGACCGTGGCCCGATTTGGTCCAGCGGGGCAATCGTCAACAGTTAGCGGCTATAGCAGTGGAGGATATACTGGTAGCGCTAGTGCCACTGTAGACAAATTTAGCTTCTCATCTGATGCAAATGCTACAGATGTGGGCGATCTGACCTTGGCCCGCTATGGCGTAGCCGGGCAGCAAAGCAACTAATGTCTGATGTCCCAATACCGCCAAGACGTAAGCCAAGAAAGCCACACGGGAAACCATTCCGTTACAAGCAACTGGAGCGCAGAGGCAGATAACGAAGCAATAGTTTCGGCTCCAGGCAGTAAAAAATCTATATTTTTATCGGATGCTATAGTCAGCAATGGAGATACAGCCGGCTACTTCCTCTTGGTGCAAAATCCTACCGACAGCACCGCCAGCGTTATAGCCAACCGCTTAAATTTGGCAATTAACGCACTAGCAAAGCTTAACTTTTCTCAGCCCTTGCGATTGACGCCTAATTCCGCTCTAGTGGTTGACTCGACAACCGCAGACGACTTTTCCCTAACTGTCAACTACTACCTCGACGAGGTCAAAGGCTTTGGTTATGCTTCCGGCGGGTGGACCGGGACAACGGCTTTATCCTCAGTGCAAGAGAATTTTTTTGCTAGTGACAGTTCGAGTACCGTGGGCGCCGATTTAGCTTTGGCTGGCTCTTTTTTTCCTAATGTTTACGGGGCGGCCGGTGCCAGTTCTGCCACACATGGCTATCTGGCTGGGGGAAATACCGGCACTATCTACAATAGAGCGCAAATATCAAAGTTCTCCTTCTCAAGTACGGCCAACGCTACCTATAATGGGGACCTGTTCACAACCCAGCGATATAACACCGGCTTTTTTTCCATCTCTAACGGTTATTCTAGCGGCGGTTATTCTAACGTCAATCTAAAGCAGATCTCTAGCTATAGCTTTTCATCTGATATTAATTCGTGGCTAGTGGGCGAATTAGCAACGGCTCTTTACGCCGCAGCCGGACAACAATCCATCACTAATGGCTATACTTCCGGTGGATATTCGACCGAGGCTTTAACGTCGATAGAAAAATTCAGTTTTGCTTCTGAGGGGCTAGCGACTTCGGTAGGGGATTTAACAGTAGCCAGAAGTCACGTCTGCGGCCAATCGTCCATCGAAAAGGGTTATTCTGCCGGCGGCGTAGATTCTCCAAGCTATTTCAATACAGTCGATGCCTTTTCTTTTGCCAGTGACGGCAATGCAGCCGATAACGGGGATTTGACCGTGGCTCGTTCGGGCGCTTCGGGGCAATCATCAACTGCCAGCGGCTATGCCTCCGGCGGCACTCCTGCGAGTGATAGTTGGAGCAAGGTAATAGACAAATTTAACTTTTCCTCTAGCGGTAATTCTGCCTCGGTGGGTGATCTGGTTACAGAATGTACCCACACGGTGGGACAACAATCAAATTAATGAAAAACTTTCTGGAAATAACAAGCAATTCCCTCGTTAGCTTCGGCGGCAACGACTTGCAAGAGAATCTGAAAAAAACAGATTTAGCACTGGCAGAACTCAAGCCCTTGCAAGAAATTTGGAACCACTCGCACTCACAATGGATGTGGCGCCATCTGAACCTCAGCTATTTACACCCATTAAAAAACTTGCGACAGATAGCGGCAGAGATCGCGCGAAAACAGGCGGCTTTAGAGCAAGCTCGATGGAAATATGCCCAAAAACAGGTCAAGGCGGCTAAACTGGAAGAGGAAATAAGCGACGACTTGGACAAGTGGACCCAAGCCGCTAAAGAGGTATCTTTGGGCAAACTGACAAGCGAAATGGGGCAAGTGCTAACGCTAGTTAACGGCTGTATGAAGGATATATTGACCTTGCACGACCTTTACACCCAACTAAAACAGCAAGTAGGGGAAGTCAACGAAAATGATGTTGAAGCCGAGGAGTCAAAGGCGCACTTGCAACGCAGTCTTGTTCAAAGTGTACGGGATGTCAGAGAGCGCGGGGCAATCACCAAAGGCGAACAAGAATATTTAGAGCAGATTGGCGTCAATCCGGGTAAGGTGCAAACTTTGATACGCAACTATGTTAAAGCGGAACAAAGCGACGAAGCGGACTGGAGTACAGACGGCCTTTTAGACTTCATAAGATCTTTAACAGATGAATTGATAGATAATGGGAAAGTGGATGAACGCCGAATGGTAAAACAGGGATTTTCAACTTTCCACAATCCAGAATTTTCGCAGGGGGACAGTAATGGGCAACATGATAATCAAATATAATTTAATCGCCAGAGCAACGCCGTCATATATCGAAAATGGGGGCTATTATCCCAAGCCAAATAATAATGACGCGCCGTCTAACTTCGATCTTATCGGCGCTACCACTGACGGGGCAACAGAAACGGCGCTAGGTGAACTAGATAGCCAGGAAGCGGTCGAGGCTTATTTAGATACCTATACGCAGGATTGGACCCAACCGTCTGCAACAGATCCAGATATCGAGGTTCCATTTAATCAAGCACAAGCGGCGGGGTATATCTGGTCCTTGAAAAGCTAAAGAAACCCCTTGACAATTTTACCCGTTCTGATTTATTATAAAAGAATGGACAAAAAAAAGCCCCGCGCAAGGCGGGGGCACAACAATCTGAAATGTTGGTAGAGGTTTTATACCCTACCCGTCATTATTTTGCAATCTTATTAATTTCCCGCTATATGATGACCGATAACTATAATTATCGGACATAAAAGAAATCAGCCTTTAGTTACGGCCCAGCGGGGAAAAAATCACTCAAACCCAGCAGGGAGGGCGGCCAATTTAATTATCGGCCACGAATTATGAATTCAGCAGACGCGCATTATTCTAATAAATGGTACGCCGACCAATTCACTGACCTATTCTTGAAAGAGAACACAAGATACTGTGAAAAATGGGGTACTTGGCTAGTTTGGGATACTAAACGCTGGAAAGAAAACAGCGAACACATTGTTTTATCCTACTTTGACACTTGGATTGAACAGTTAGGAAAAAGTTATCACCAAGCCGAAGATAATGAAGAGAGAGAAAAGATACATAAATCTATCAAAGGCATTTCTAGTATTTCGGCCCAAAGAAAAATACTTGAATATAGTACCCGCAGCCTTTTAATTGAACCAGACCAATTAGATCAAAACATTTACCTTCTTAACTTTCTGAATGGCACCGTAGATTTGCGCAGCGGAGAAATAAGCCCACATAACCAAGCGGATAACGTCACTAAACTGGTAGAATACAACTATGACAAAGAGGCCAGTTGCCAACGTTGGGATCAGTTCTTGTTAGAGATAATGGGTCACTCGTCTGAAATGGCGGATTTTTTGCAACTGGTAAGCGGTTACGGCGCAACTGGCTCAGTAAGAGAACAAGTTCTGTTCATGTGCTACGGTGCTGGTAGTAACGGCAAGTCCACTTTTTGTGAAACTCTGTTAGAACTAATAAGTGATTACAGTGAATCGGTCACGCACGACTTTTTTGCACTTAACAAAACCGATACCCATATGACAGCTATAGCCGATATGGTAGGCAAAAGGTATGTGATTGGTTCTGAGTTTACCGGTAACAGAATGAATGAACCGATGATCAAAAGGCTTACCGGCGGGGATACCATCAAAGCGCGGCGTATGCGTCAAGATTACTTCCAATTTAAGCCCACCCACAGCTTTTTTATTCTAGTCAATGACAGGCCCAATATTATTGGCACTGATGAAGGTATTTGGCGCCGATTGAAATTGATACCTTTTACCGTCCATTTTTCCAAAGAACAAAGAGACGAAGATCTAAAAGATAAACTGGTATCCGAAGCGGAAGGCATTCTTAACTGGTTAGTGCAAGGGGCGGTCCGTTGGTTTGAAACCGGCTTGATTTATCCTGAACTGGTCGAGGGGGCTAGTAGTGAATACAGAACCGACATGGACGCCTTCGGCCAATTTCTACAGGAATGTACCCAACGCGCCAATGACAAACGAGTAGCCAGTGCCAGCCTACTGGATTATTACCATCGTTGGTGTGATACCAACGGGGTTATGTTCAAACCAGACTCGCGTTGGTTATCCAAAGAGATGCAACAGCGCGGCTATGAGAAGAAAAGGTCCGGCGGCACTAAATGGCTGGGTATCGAAATGTTAGCCGATGCCATCGACAGTTTGAGCTTTTCGGATGCTAAGTTTGGCCAGATGGCAGGCTCGCCAACCCTGGCCAGCCGTGGGGATGGACAGGTTGGGCAGGTAGATACTATATCCGCGCGTGAAGAGCCTGCTATGTCTGATAATGGTTTCCGCCTGTCTAGTTGTCCAAATGTTGAAATTTTTAACCAGAAAGATTTGAATCAACGGGTAGCTATTTTGATTAGTCAAGATTTTTCTAAAGGTCTTTTTAGGCAAGATTTAGATTATGAGGCCGTCTATGAACAGTTATATGAGGAGTATTTAGCCTCTTCTGCTTCGGCCATGTCAAATTTGTTTCTGGATAATCTGGAAATATTGAATTCTTATACTGATTTTGAGAATCAGTTCTAATCTCTTGTAATCTTTGTTGTTATTTGTTGGGGGGGGGGTACGCGCCAAAGATGCCAGCCTCAAAACAAACAACAAAAGAATACAGCCCCCCCCCGCAAAAAATAAAACTCAATGCCAGGCCGGCCGAAAGCCAAAATGTGTATGCCGCCATTTT
>Ga0255048_10001788_pt1 | contig 14407 bp, 10 predicted proteins | sample JV7_2_2_MG_FD_183619 | JGI IMG/M metagenome (GOLD analysis project Ga0255048, IMG submission 183619) | Seawater microbial communities from Jervis Inlet, British Columbia, Canada - JV7_2_2 | ecosystem: Environmental > Aquatic > Marine > Inlet | place: Canada: British Columbia | collected 2016-10-06
CGTCGAGGATGCCGGCGAGTTCGCTGCAGGCGACGAGGTGCCACCTCCCACATTCGAGGAGTACAACCTGTTGTCAACGAGGGAGGTCTTCACGTTGTCAACAAGGATCGATTTCAAGGAACTCGTTATAGACATCCCCGACGGCGAGGTCGTGATCCTTGGACTCTCCCAGGGACGTGTCGTACAGGCAAGCCAACGCTACGTCTACGACGAGGCGTTGGACACGCTGTACGACACGGTGGTGAACCAGCCATGCACACCCGGAAACACAACCCAGACGAAGGGCAACTTCATCTGTGAGGACGGCACGGTCCTCATTCCCGGATGGGTTGCATTCATTGGATTCAAGAACTACACACGAGTCATCACCAACGACCTCATCCGAGGCCCTTTCCTCAAGGTCTTCCTGTGGAACTTCATCTTTGCGTTCCTGAGCGTCGCTCTGTCATTCGCACTTGGCCTGATGCTCGCTCTGGCGCTCCATCATGAGCGCCTGAAGGGGCTACGGACCTATCGGTCGATCTTCATCATCCCGTATGCGATCCCACCGTTTCTATCCATCCTGGTCTGGCAAGGCCTGCTCAACGCCAACTTCGGCACCGTGAACCGCTTGCTGGAACCCATCTATGACCTGCTTGGCACCGATCCGATTGCTTGGCTGAACAGTCCCAACTGGGCGAAGATCTCTGTGCTTCTCGTGAACCTCTGGCTCAGCTTCCCCTACATGTTCTTGCTTGCCACAGGGGCACTCCAGTCGATCCCGGGCGACATCCTTGAGGCTGCCAGAGTCGACGGTGCGAAAGGCCCAACTGTGTTTCGGAGGATCACGTTCCCTCTGTTGATGGTCTCCTTGGCACCCCTCCTCATCGGGTCGTTCGCGTTCGCCTTCAACAACTTCAATCTCATCTTCCTGCTCACGGGCGGTGGTCCTCCCGTACTCGGTGCCGATGTCCCTGTGGGGCACACCGACATCCTCATCACCTTCACGTTCAACCTCGCTTCGGCGGCAGGACGCGGGAATCAGTTCGGGCTTGCCGCTGCGATCACGATGTTCATCTTCTTGATCGTTTTGCTGATCTCTGCGTTCAGCTTCCGGTTCACGAAGCGATTGGAGGACATCTATGGCGGCCTCTGACATGGACAACGTCCGACCCGTTTCGATGGACGGGGAGCTCGAGCAGCGGCTGGATATCGCGGCGAAGACCGGAGGTCAGCGCGGGATGCGGTGGGCCTGGCGAGGTGCCAAGAAGCCCAAGATGCAGTACCAGAAGATGTCGACTCGCAAGTGGCTGCGAACACTCGGGTGGCGGCACCTCATTGCTGTGCTCGCCGTCGTCTTCTCCCTTTACCCTGTGATGTACATCATCTCCTCGTCGCTGAGCGGGCAGGACAACCTCTCCGCCGCGACCTTCTTCCCTACGACGTTCGACTTCAGTACCTACAAGGAGCTGTTCTCGAATCCAACGTTGACACCCTTCATGACGTGGCTTCGCAACTCGTGGATCGTTGCTTTGACGGCGTCGCTGTTCATCGTCATGCTTACATCGATGGCCGCGTACGCGTTCTCCCGGTTCCGCTTCAAGGGTCGACGTGCAGGCCTACTCGCCTTGCTCCTCGTCCAGATCTTCCCCCAGTTCCTTGCTTTCGTCGCGATTCTGCTGATCATGATCGAGATCGGCAACCTCTTCCCAGCGATCGGGCTCGACACACTTGCGGGCCTCACTCTTGTCTATCTCGGTGGTGCGATCGGCTTCAACACGTTCCTCATCAAGGGTTTCATGGACTCGATCCCCGTATCGCTCGATGAGTCGGCTCGCGTTGATGGTGCCGGCCCGACCACGATCTTCTTGCGGATCATCCTGCCCCTGGCTCGCCCCGCACTCGCTGTGATCTTCATCATCAGCTTCATCACACTGTTCGGCGAGTTCCTGCTTGCCAGGACGCTCTTGTCCTCAACAGACAACTTCACGTTCGCTGTCGGCATGCAGCTCTTCACGAACTCCGACTATGCGGCACGCTGGGGACTGCTCTCGGCCGCTGCCGTCGTCGGTGCAGCCCCGATCGTGCTGACGTTCCTCGTTGCCCAACGCGCGATCATCTCAGGCCTGACGGGTGGGTCGGTGAAGGGCTAGAAGCTGCCCTCAGCCATCGGCTATCACCCATGACGAGAACCCGCGAACCCATCGTGCTCCGCTGATCGGGTGGCCGCTCGCTCACGAACCCAAACCACGAGCACCATCGCGGCGATGACGTCGGCGACAATCGCTGCGATCGCCGGACCCGGAAGACCAAATGACCGAAAGAGAATCGGACCGAGCGCAGCACCAACACCACGCGCAAGGCTCATGGCGACAACCATCCACGCCAGGAAGCGGGCACGCGCAGCGGGCACGAGCTCGGAAGCAAGCGGGATGGACGACACAATGGTGAACTCGAAGCCAAACAGAGCGAAGCCGAGAATCGCCAATCCCAATCCCAACTCGCTGCGTGCCGGTATGAGGAGCGCGAACCCCACCGCCGAGATCATCAAGCCGACCAGGACGGCCCTTCGTTTCCCGATCCGATCTGTGAAAGCAAATGTCGCACCCTCCCCTGCCAGTTCGGAGGCCCCTATGAGGAACGCGGCGCCTCCGAGGGCGACGAGCGATAGCCCGAACGAGTCCTCCAGCCACGCACCGAACACCACGATGATCATCTCTGATGCGAGAGAGAAGAACCCGGCAACAACCAGAAAAGCGAGAGCCGACCGACCAAAACGAACGCGTCCACTCGACGACTTCGACGTGTGCTGATCGGCATCGATGAATCGCGGAACCAACAGGATCGCGACGACGGACAACACACCAAACACCCAGAACGGAGTTGCCCAGTCGGTCTTCGAGATCAACCAGCCGACGAGCGGAGCACCGACCAGGAGTGCGCCGGCCCACGTGAGTTCGAACACTGCCAGGTACCTGGCACGCCGCTCATACGGCACCCTATCGGCAATGTAGGCCTGCGAAGAGACATCGAACACCGGCTTCGCCAGGCCAAGCAGGGCAAAACCGACAAGGGCACCGACATATGCGCTCGTCAGTGCCGTTACGGCAGAACCACAGATGAACAACAGGAGCCCTGTGATGATCAGTCTGCGTCGGAGCTCTCCTCGCCCGATCACCCGCGTGACGCCGGGGGTTGCCAGACCTGCCATGTGCCTGACGCTGACGAGATACGCAGCCTGCTCGAGCGGAACACCGAGGCCGCGAGCGATCACCGGAAGGAAGGGGTAGACGAATCTGTAGGCCGTGTTCATCACGAGCCGCTCGGCGGACAGGAATCCGAGCGATGAGCGGACCGGGTGTGGCATCCCGAGAGTCTAGGGACCGTGCCCTCACCCGGGTCCTTGGTTGTCAGTCGTTGGTTGTCAGTCGTACCTGTCCGAAGTCATCCGGCATCAACTCGTTCGGATCTCCAGAGGCGATGGGGGTCTCAGGCGACAGCATCATCTCCTGCTCCCCCTCGACGGGCCACAGAAGATCCAAGATGCGAGTGCCGTTGAGTGAGCCGTCCCCGCCACCGATACGCCACTGCTGCGAAGAGGCCTCCACATCACGGATCCGGCGAACGCCTGACGAGGGGAAACCCTCCTGGGACATCACTACAACGGCGTATCCCCATTCTGAGGGATCGCCTTCGGGCAGCAGAGCTCTCGCCATCCGGACCACGACCCGTCCCTTGTCCCCGAACACGAGGATCTTCATGGTCGGTTGTGTCTCGTCCACATCATCATCGCTTTCAGCTACGAATAGGGCAGATTCCCAGCCCTCGACGGTCAGCGCACGCTCCCAACCATGGTCCGAAGCGAGCGCAGCATTCCGACCGTCGATCATCATTCTTGCCCCTGTACCCGCGCCCGGATCGACATCGACATAGAGATCAAGAGTCTGCACCGAGAGGCCAACGGGGCTGTCCCACGGGTTGGTTATCGGCGACGCCACGGTGAAGTCGAACACGATCTCGTCACCGGAAAGGCCGACGGAAAACCTGGTGAGGTCAAAGGCACCGGGCGAGAACACTGCGTCGGTCGGGTATGTGTAACTACCCGGACCGTGATCGTCACCCAGCGGATCCTCAACGCTGAACACGATCTCGGTGTTCGACACGTCAGGAACAACCACTGCCACCCGACCTTCACTGGGCGTTGGCCCATCGCCCGAGGTCTCATCTACGAACACCCGTAGCGAGATCCGATCGCCGACACCGATGGCTCCCAGGGAGTCGAGCGGAATAGCGACCAATCCATAACCATCACGTGCACTGCTCGGTTGGATCGGTACGCCGTCGAAGAGGATGTCGGTCTCGACATCCCTGCCGTTCACGGGAGGAGGCAGAACGGGACCGAACGCTGTGCCGTTCGAGAATCGAATGATGTGCGAGGCCTCGAATCCCACTACTTGCTGGTCCGCCTCGCTCGGCACGCCAACCGTCAAACCCCTCGTTTGGGTTGCTGATGGAACACCGAGATACAGGTCCGAGACGGCATCACCCATGTTCGCGACGCGTAGATACAGGTTCTTGGTGTCAAAGGCCCACCGGATCTCGTTCTCGCCGGACACGATGCCAGCCTGTTCCCATGCGGGATCGTCCGGGTCCGTGACGCTTGGCGACACAAGCCCATCGGGCGTCTGGTCAGGGTCGATCGTTGACGCAGGGATGATCGGCACCCTTACATATCCGGGCCGCTCATCGCCGAGCGCGTCGTACATCTGACCGATCAGTTCGCGATACGCAGCGTCGAAGTAGCCATCGTCACCTGACTGCTGGTCGGAGCCGTACCACCAGAACCAGTCCGAGCCTTCGGCGAAGAGCATCGACTCGAATGCCTCATCGACATCAGCGCCAGACTGCTCGGCCTGCTTGAGATCACGTCTGGCCTGGTACAGATAGTCCCACGCCCGCGCTTCTTCTGTCTCACCGATCCATGTTGCGAAGTTCGGCTGGAACCACGAAGCAGGGAAGACATCGGGAAGTGGCGCAAACGAGTCGCCGAAGGCTTCGACAAGCTGGCTTGGTGTCACCGTCTGAACCCAGTCGGTGCTGGTCAGCTCGGCGTACAGCGCGTTGAGGAAGTCTTTGCCGTCATTGTCATAGTGCTCCCAGGCGTTTTCGCCGTCAACGACGATCGTGACGACCTTCGGACCCTCGACACCTTGCGTTTCGAGCCGATCCCTGATGTTTGCAAGACGTCCCATGAAGTCGGCGACCGCGGCGCCCCCGGACGATCCGGAGTACTCGAAACCGATCCGGTCGGCGAGTTCAACGTCCCGGAAGAAGATCGGAAGCTGCGGATTGCGCGAGTGCTGTGCGGCGTATGGCTGGTAGAGGACATCCGCCTCGTCAACGGTGCCGTTCGCATCCCGTGTGAAGGAACCCATGCCCAGGGTCTCGCCGAGGACGTGCTCGCCGGTCGCAACCCAGGTAACTCCTTGTCCTGCCCAGATCGGTGTCACGAGCTGGCTGACCGAACCCTCCCCCGGCCACATCCCTGCCGGGCGCCGACCGATGATCCGCTCGGCTTCGTCGAGGCCGCGCACAACCTGCTCGATCGCGTCAGACAGTTCCCTGAACCGGTTGGTGGGCATGATCGCCGAAGCGTCTCCAAAGAGTGCTTGGTCCGTGTCACCAATGAGCGGCAGAATCGGATGTGCAAGCGGGGTGGTTGCGACCTCGATCTGGCCCGCGTCCCACAGCTCACGATGGATCGCGACGACTTCCGAGACTATCTCCAGGTGCTTGTCGAGCACAGTGGCCTTGTCCTCTTCCGCGAAGCCCCTTCCCTTTTCGACGAGCGATGCAAGGGGTTCCTCTGCCAGGAAGTCTGGGTCCGTCCACGCAAGGTTGAACAGCACCTGCAGATCCCGAATGTCGTCGTCGTCGTAGCTACCTCCGCCATCCCTGATATCGCGTAGCTCCTGATATCTGGGGAAACGATCGATGATCCTGGGGTTCACATCGAAGAACCGCGCCTCTATGAATGACTGCTGGTCAGTCGTCAGATCATCTGCAGCGATCTCGGTGTGCGCCCAGTAACTGTCGCGGGCACCGTTGACAATGTCCTCGAGCTGGAGCAGAAGCACCGGCGTCAGATTGAACGTCAGCCGAAGACCCGGGTAGTCACGGACCATGGCAGCCATGTCGTAGTAGTCCTTGGTGGCGTGCACCCTGACCCACGGCCGCGTAACGACACCGTTGTCGTCCTTCGGATACAGAGGCTGGTGCTGGTGCCAGATCAGATTGACATAGAAACCGTCCGGGTCGAGCGTGGCATCCATCTCAACCGTGGTAGTGGTGGTGGTCTCTTCGACGGTGGGACCCGTGGTTGTCGTGTCATCTACGCCAGGGGTGCAGGCGGCAACGACGATGGTGAGGCAAAGGGCTGCAGCGGTGAATCGGCGCATGCCTAAAGGGTACGGCGGTCCAGCAACATCGCGATGTCCTGCACGATCACAGACTCGTCGGCACCGAGTTCTTTGACACCGTCGTCCATCATGACGTAACAGAACGGGCATCCCGTTGCGATGATGTCTGCTGCCGTGGCGAGAGCTTCCTCTGTCCTATCGATGCTGATTCTCGTGCCCGCCTGCTCCTCGAACCAGAACTTCCCTCCACCTGCGCCACAACAGAACGAGTTCGTTCCGTTGCGCGGCATCTCCACCCTGACTCCGGCCGCATCCACGATCGTGCGAGGCGCCAGGAAGGTGTCGTTGTGTCTGCCGAGGTAGCAGGGGTCGTGGAATACGATGGATTCGCCCGTCGATATCGGAGTGAGGCGACCGTCCTCGACGAGCTGACTCAGAAGTTCCGAGTGGTGAATCACCGTGTAATCCCCGCCGAACTGCGGATACTCGTTTCCAAGTGTGTTGAAACAATGGGGACACTGCGTGATGACCTTGTCGATGCCGAGGTCGTTGAGGGTCTCGATGTTCTGGAGCGCAAGACCCTGGAACACATACTCGTTCCCTGTCCGGCGTGCCGGGTCTCCCGTACAGAGTTCCTTGGAGCCGAGGATCGCAAAGTCGACCCCTGCCTTGTGCAGGAGCCGGGCGGTCGACACCGTCACGTTCTTGTTCCGATCGTCGAAGCTGCCCGCACAGCCGACCCACATCAGATACTCGGCGGTGACGCCCGGTTCGCCGAGACGCTTCACTTGGAAGTCGAGCTGGTCCGTCCAGTCATCCCTCGTCGTCTGGTCCATGCCGTACGGGTTCGACGAGTTCTCCATCGACACGTACGCCTTGCCGAGCTCGGAGGGGAAGTCGGCCTCCATGAGCGAGAGGTAGCGTCGCATGTCGAGGATCTTGTCGACGATCTCGATTCCCGCGGGACAAGCCTCATCGCATGCTCTGCACGTTGTGCAGGCCCAGAGTTCGTCTGGTGTGACAAGCTCGAACACGTTGTCCGAGCTGACGGTGATTCCTGCATCAACGCCCACGGGCGGCGAGATCGGTGGCTCCGCGGACAGGGCCGCGACCGTTCCGAGTTTGAGCACGATCTCGCGAGGATCGAGCGGCTTCCCCGTGTGGTTGGCAGGGCAAACGGAAGTGCACCTGCCACAGATCGTGCATGCATCCGTGTCCAGCAGCTGTTTCCACGTGAACTCGGCGACCGTGGAGGCACCTACGGTTTCGATGTCTGTCGCTTCCATGAGGTTCGGCATCTCACGCATCGCGCCCTTCACCCGTTCCCGTGGCTGAAGAGCGAGGTTGGCAGGCGTCGTGACGATGTGCCGAAGCTTCGTCGTCGGCACCATGACGACGAACACGAGGAACGCCAGGGCGTGGATGATCCACATGATCTGATGCACACCGCTCGCCGAGGATGCCGACACGAGGTTCGAGAGCGGGTAGCCGACGAACGACCACTGTTCGAAGGTTGGATTGCCGGCAAGGCTGATGCGAGCCGCTTCTGTGAGGAGTCCTGAGATGCCGATGGCCGCAAGCGTGACGAGGATCCAGGCGTCCTCTGGTCTTGTCTTGGACCGGATCCTCGCTGGTGGTATGCCGTATCGTCGAATCGCGGCCCAGCCAACACCCCCAAGGAAGACAACTGCGGCAGCGTCAAGGATGAGGGAGTACCACTGATAGAAGGTGCCCTGGAGGAACTTGAAGGACAGTGGCGCCAGGTGATCGATCTCGAGGATCACCGTTCCAATGAATAGGACGATAAACCCGTAGTAGATGAGGGCATGCATGGCCCCCGAAGCCGGATCCTCCATCACGGTCTTCATCGATACGCCCTGGCGGAACCGGTGGAGCCGCCTCTTGAGGTCACCGGAGCGTTTCTCCCAAGCACCACGTTCCCAGTTCTTCGCCCGCATCGCGAACAGACCGAGCGAAACGCCAAGGAATGTTGCGACAAGGATGTAGAACATCGCAATGACAAGCGACGGGATGTTTCCGAAGACCTCTCGACCGACGTTGAAGTGTGGCTCCTCGGGGAGGGTCCCGAACCACCACAGCAGCAGAGTCCCCGCTGCGGCGAGGACCGCAGCGACACCAAGCACCTTCGATGCGGTGATCTTCTTGCTCGCCGCGTCTCCGGTCTTCGTATCGTTTGCCGTCACCTGATCTCCTCGCGCGGTTGCCAGACGATTGTAAACGGTGATATGAGTGTCGGTGATGTGGGGCGATCGGATGCGATTGGATCCGCCGGCAGCGAGCGGCATTACGCTGAAGTCATGGCGAGCATCTTGCTCGACGGCGTTACAGTGGAGCGCGTGGGTGTCGTTGTACTCCGTGCAATGACGCTCGCCATCGAGAACGGTGAGTTCTTCGTACTCATCGGACCGTCGGGCAGCGGCAAGACGTCAGTGTTGCGCACCGTCGCCGGACTCGATACGCCTGTGAGCGGGGACGTCCTGTTCGACGGTGACATAGTGACAGGAGTGGAACCTGCGGGGCGCGACGTGGCGATGGTGTTTCAGGACAACACGCTCTTGCCGTTCAGATCGGTTCGCGAGAACATCTCGTTCCCGCTCGAGATCCAACACGTCGAACGAAGCGAGATCGAGCAGCGGGTCCTCGCCCAGACCCGTGCGATGGCGATCGATCGGTTCTTGGACAGAACGCCCGGACATCTCGCCGCCGGGCACCAACAGCTCGTTCAGACAGCGCGGGCTCTTGTGCGCCGTCCCTCCGTTTTCCTGCTCGACGAGCCTCTCTCACGCATGGATTCGGCGAACCGCCGAACGATGCGCGCCGAGATCAGTCTCCTCCAGCGGGGCTACGGTGTCACGACGCTCTATGCAACCAATGACCAGGAGGAGGCGATGGTCCTCGCTGACCGAATCGGCGTGGTCGATGAAGGCCTCCTCCGCCAGGTCGGAACGCCCGATGAGATCTACCGCAGACCGGCCGACGTGTTCGTTGCCGGCTTCATCGGATCGCCATCGATGTGCCTCCTGCCCGGACATCTCTCAGGTTCCGAGGTACTGATCACCGCCGGTTCACTCCCGGTGCCTCCCCAGACCCACAAAGGACCTGTCACGGTGGGAGTCCGCGCCCACGACTGGGAAGTCGTGCATACCGCGGGTTTGCCCGGCGTCGTCACATCGATCGAGAACCACGGTGACCACGTGTTCGCCGATGTCAGTCTCGGCGACGATCCGATCGTGATGCGTTTCGACGACGAGTACCCCACCGCCGGAGACCCCTTCGAGATCTGGCCACGCCGCTTCCACCTGTTCGATCCCTCGGGCCGCGCCTTCGCTCACTTCAATTGAGCCCCCGATGCTCTTCGGCATCACGAGCGGCAAGCTGACGCTTGCAGCGGTTCACAGTTCCCGGTTCCCTGGATGAACTCACAACAGACCGATCAGGAGTGGAAGGTCGACTACCAGGCTACCTCGTGGCAGCCGGTGTGGGCTTCCGGTTCGATCTGGAAAGTCGCATGATCGATGCCGAATCCGGTTGCGAGCTCTTCGCGGGCTGCGTCGAGTGTTGGGTGGCTATCGACTCCGTCGCTGATGACGATATGAGCCGTAGCGGTATGCATCTCAGACGTCAGAGTCCAGACATGGAGATCGTGAACCTCGACCACATCGGGCAATGCCAGCAACCGTCCTGCCATGTCCTCGACGTCGATCCCTTCCGGGGCAACCTCCATGAGAATCCTGATGGCGCGTCTTCCAAGGGAGAATGCTCGGGGCAGGATGAAGAGACCGATCGCGATCCCAACGATTGCATCAGCTACATACCAATCGGTCATGATGATCACGACACCGGCAGAGATCACGCCACCGGATGCCAGCAGATCCCCGAGCACTTCGAGGAATGCCCCTTCGACATTGAGCGACTCCGCAGCACCCTCTCTCAAGAGTCGGTAGCTGACGATGTTGACGATCAGGCCGCCGATCGCAACGAGGAGCATGAGCCCCGTATGGACCTCGCCTGGCTCGCGCATTCTCCCGATGGCCTCAACGATCACGTAGGCCCCCACGCCGGCGAGCACGACAGCGTTGGCCAGTGCGGCAAGGATCTCAGCCCTGTAAAGGCCGAAGGTCTGGGTGGAGTTCGGCTTCACCCGTTTCGACACCAGGGCGGCGGCAAGAGCCATGCCAAGGCCGAGCGCGTCCGTGGCCATGTGCCCGGCATCGGCGGTCAGCGCAAGCGAGCCGCTCACGATCCCCCCAACAAACTCAATGATGGCAAACCCTGCGACGAGTCCGAACGCGATCGCGAGCGGCCTCGTGTACTTGACGCTTCCGAAGCCTCCGTGGCCATGGCCGCCGCTCACAGGCGGTCCTCCTGGCCGTGCAGATAGTGCTCGACAACGACATCGAGAAGCGCACGGATATGTGAATCTGCAACCGAGTAGTAGACCTCTCGACCGTGCCTCCGTGATCGTACGAACCCGGCCAGTCGTAGATTCCTTAGCTGATGGCTGGTCGCAGATTCGGATGATTCAACGATCTCAGCGATTGTGCCAACACAGAGTTCGCCTGCCTCGACAAGCGCATCGACGATCCTCAGCCGACTCGGATCGGACAGCAGCTTGAACTGCTCCGCAAGCGCCGAAGCCGACTCCTCGTCGAGCATGCGCTGAGCGGCCACCGGAGGCCTGTGCCTGTGTCGTGGTGCAGCCATCAGTCCACGATATATGAACATCCGTTCATATAGACAGATATTTAGCCACCGACGAGAGCGCGCATGAAGAAGAGCAGGTTCGCCGGACGTTCGGCCATCCGACGTGTCAGGTATGGGTACCACGCCTCACCGTACGGAACGTACACCCTCAGCTGGTGCCCCATGGCAACGAGTTCGGCCTGTCGATCCCTCCGGACGCCGTAGAGCATCTGGAACTCCCACGGATCGGCTCGATGCTCGGCCGCTGCAAGAATCTTCTCCAGACGAGCGTCGTCGTGAGTCGCGATCGCAGGTATCACCTTCGGGGACGCCATGAGCAGGATGCCGAGGCGATCAAAGGACGCATCGACATCACCGCCTGATTGGTAAGCGATATCCACCGGCTCGGCGTAGGCGCCTTTGCACAGGCGAATGTGGCCGCCGAGCGGTACAAGTCGATCGAGATCTCCCGCAGTTCGCATGAGATACGCCTGGACGGCGATCCCCAGGTTGCCGTGGGCCTCCTGCACGTCTGCGTACATGTCAACGGTGGTCTGTGTGTACTCGGACTCCTCCATGTCGACCGTCACGGTCGTTCCAGATACCAGAGCTGCTGACGCGATCTCATCGAGATGGCGAGCAGCGGCATCGTCGTCGAGTCCCATGCCCAGCTGTGTGAGCTTGACCGAGATGTTGGCGTCGAGGCCGTCCTCGGCGATCTTCTCGAGACATTGCAGGTACGAGTCCTTCGCCGCTGTCGCCTCATCGATGGCAGCCACGTGCTCACCGAGATGGTCAAGGGAAACCCTCAACCCTTGTGTGTTGAGCTCCCTGGCAACTTCAATTGCCTCACCAAGAGTCTCACCAGCGACGAATCGCTTGACAACGGACCGCCCTGCCGGGGTTCGGGCAATGAGCTTCTTGGTGACAGATCGCTCAGTGACAGCCAATACGGCTGATCGGATCATTGATCGGAGACCCTTTTCCCGAGTTCTCTCGACCGTTCGGCTGCAGCACGGACGGCGTTCTCAAGCAGTGCTCTGAACCCGCCATCCTCGAGCACATGCATCGCGGCTGCCGTCGTGCCGCCGGGCGATGTCACCTCTCCTCGAAGCCGAAAGGCCGACTTGTCAGAGGTCGAAAGCAGTTCCCCGGCTCCACGGACCGTCTGGTGGACAAGCTTCTCCGCTGCATGGTGAGGAAGCCCTTCACGAATCGCTGCCTCGATGAGTGCCTCTGCCATGAGGAACACATAGGCGGGTCCTGTTCCTGACACAGCTGTTACTGCGTCGAGCAGATCCTCTGATACCTCGATCGTCAGACCGACCGCACCGAGCACGGTCTGGGCTCTGGCGGCGTGGTCGTCGCTTGCGGTTGACCCAACGGTGTACGCGGTCATGCCGAAATCAACCGCGGACGGCGTATTCGGCATCGCCCTCACGACGGGAATGTTCACAAGCGCGGCTTCGAATACCGAAATCGGCACACCAGCGGCGATCGAGACGATTACCTGGTCGGTTGTCATGATGTCCGCGATCTCGCCGAGCACGTGCGGGACGTCTTTCGGCTTCACAGCGATGACAACGACATCTCGATCAACCGCAGCCTCGGCAAGTGAGAGAGTCGTGACGGATCCGGTGGTGTGTTCGAGGTCCCGTACCCGCTCGGTTCGGCGCACCGCCAATACGAGGTCTGATGGCTCCCAGCCCGCTCGCGACAGTCCAAGGGCGATGATTTCGCCCATGGATCCTGCACCGAGAATGCCAACTGTGGGTCGTGTCATGGGCCCGAGGTTAAACCAGCAACGAAGCGTCCAGTCATCACATCGTCATATCCGACGAGACGAACAGAACGCAGTGCTGTCTCTTCGGCAGCGAGAAACTCTGTGGCTGACCCGGCAATGACGCCGGTCGCCTCATCGGCAGGGTACCCATAGATGCCTGCCGAGATCGCCGGCATCGCGATCGACTCTGCCTCGATCTCCGTTGCGGTGTCAAGTGCTGCGAACACCGCAGCAGCGAGAAGCGCTTCGTTGTCTTCACCGGATGCATAGACAGGACCCGCAACATGGATCACGTAGGACGACGGCATGCGGCCCGCCGACGTGAGCGCCGCAACACCAGGCACGAGCGGTCCATAGCTGCTGATCCACTCGGCTGACTCCTCGTCGATCGTTGGCCCGCCAGCTTGGGAGATTGCCAGCGCAATGCCTCCTCCGTGCGACAGCATCGTGTTCGCCGCGTTCACGACCACCTCGACCGGCATGTCGGTCATGTCACCCCGGACAGCCGAAAGAGTCGCAGTGCCAACTCGAACCGCAGCGGACGCTCCATCGGGGATGTCTATTGATTCCCATGCTCGATCGTCTACACGATCCGTGCCGAGGCCTGTCGTCCACCATGTCGTGGACGCTCCGCCCTTCAGGTCAATACCCATGTCGTGGGCGACATTGATCACCTGCTTCGCGACCGCGTCGGACGGATCCAGAACCGCGACTCCGGCCGGAAGGCGGTTCTCTATCGCGTCGCGAATGAGTGGATAGTGTGTGCACCCGAGCACGACAACATCGGCGTCCGACGCGATCACCGGCGCGAGAACCTCATCGAGCAGTGGACCAACAGGATCGCCATGCTCCACGGCGGCTGCGACGCCGGGACACGCCTGCTTCACAACGGTTATCTCGTCCGCGTGGCGCCCGACAAGACTTCCGAACAGCTCACTTTGGAACGTGGCGCCGGTGGCGAGGACCGCAACAGTGCCGGTGTTCGTCAACTCACTCGCAGGCTTGATTGCTGGTTCCATGCCAACGAACGTCAACTGTGGCAGAACCCCACGGAGATGGTGGAGCGCCGCGGCTGAGGCTGAGTTGCATGCGATCACGATCTCGGTGAGACCGGCCGATTCGAGATACCTGGCAAGCAGTTCCGCCCGGGTTCGTACGTCTTCGAGCGATCTCTCTCCATATGGGCCGAACGCATGGTCGGCGACGTAGACGAGGTCAGCCCAGGGTGCCCGTTCGCGGACGCGCTCAAGCACGGTGGTTCCACCGATACCGGAATCGAATACCGCGATCCGCGCCATGGGGGAAAGATAGGCCGACCGCGGCGATCCAGCGGTCGCCCTCAATTGGCGCTGCCGGTACCCAAGCCTCTACTTGCCGTAGCGGTTTCGGTGCGCGAGGTCTTCGAATGGCCTTCGGCCGCCCATCCTTGCGGGGCTTGACGATGCGGATGGATAGCCAATGGCTACGGCGTACCGGCATTGGGTTCCGTCCGGCAGGCCGAGCACGTCGGCAGCGATCTCCG
>Ga0255048_10001790_pt1 | contig 14393 bp, 15 predicted proteins | sample JV7_2_2_MG_FD_183619 | JGI IMG/M metagenome (GOLD analysis project Ga0255048, IMG submission 183619) | Seawater microbial communities from Jervis Inlet, British Columbia, Canada - JV7_2_2 | ecosystem: Environmental > Aquatic > Marine > Inlet | place: Canada: British Columbia | collected 2016-10-06
CACAATCGGCAGAAGCTGGGCGTACGGAAACGTCGACATCGACGAGCTGATCGACACGGCGGAGGTCATCGATGGACTCCCGTTCGCACGACTGCAACACGTCGTGGAATACAAGAGAATTGCCGGGAGACCAAAGGATCGTGAACACCTACGACTGCTGGAGGCCTCAAGCCACGCACCGGACTGACCGCCCATATCCGGGATGTGGGCGGTCCCATAGGGGGACATGTGTGCCTGGTTGATGATGTTGGTGGTGTTGCAAGGCTGGTTGTCTCGTAGCGCTGGAGGTCTCGACGGGCCACCTACGACGTGCGTGCTTCTCGAATCCGGCTAGGTCCGGGTAGAGCGTTCGATCAGACAGGTCGAACAGGACAACGAGCCGCTATCGAAGCTTCGCCACTTCGCTCACCAACCGACATTTGATCGTCAACTGCGAACTCGAGGAGCACACACGCGTCAGCTGATTGTGTCGAAGGATCCGAAGCGATCGTCTCGCCACATCTCAGTTTCGAGTACCCGTTTCATGATGGTGACCGCGTTCCAGACTTCTTGGTGGGTGTTGTAAAGCGGTGCGAACCCGAACCGGAGGAGGCCTGGCTCGCGATACCCGCCGTGGACTTGCTGGTCTGTCACTGCGAGTGAGACTCTCCGGCCGTGCTCGTGATACAGCGACACCTGGCTTCCCCGCCGGTTGGCATCTCTGGGCGTGGCCAACTCAAGTCCCAATCCTGAACACTCTTGATCGAGTAGATCGATGAAGAGACCAGTGAGCGATTGGCTCTTCGCCCGTATGTCTGCCATATCGACCGTTGCATACATGTCAAGACTCGCGGCCATGGCTCGCATTGAGAGGATGGGTTGGGTTCCGACCATGAACCTGCGAATGCCCTGGGCACCGCGATACGTCGGCTCGAAGGCGAACGGAGCGGTATGTCCCCACCATCCCTGAAGAGGAGTGTCGAACGCATCGTGATGGCGTGGCGCTGCATAGATGAACGATGGTGCGCCGGGCCCGCCGTTCAGGTACTTGTATGTGCATCCGACGGCAAAGTCGACGCCAGACACCCCAAGGTCAACATCGATCACCCCAACGCTGTGGCATAGATCCCATACGACGATTGCGCCGACGTCGTGAACCTGGTGTGTCAGTCGCTCCATGTCTCGCAGAGAAGACGTCCGATAGTCCACATGGTTAACGAGCACCGCTGCAACAGATTCGTCAAGTGTGTCTGCGAACCCAACATCCTCAACATCCACGAGGTCAAGTGTGAGATCAGAGCGTGTCGCTGCGACCCCCTCGGCGGCGTAACTATCGGTAGGGAAAGCCGTGGCCTCGGTGACCAACCGAGTGCGATCGGGCCGCAGGGATAGTGCAGCGTGAAGAGCCTTGTACAAGTTGACTGTTGTCGAGTCGCACACAACAACTTCTCCATCTGATGCTCCCACCAGCGGAGCGATCTTGTCTCCAAGAGTCTCTCCAAGCGTCCACCATCCGGCACCACTCCAGCTCGCGATGAGATCCTCTGCCCACTCCTCCCTGCTGGCAACGTCGAGCGCGTCGAACGCCGCATAAGGCGCGGCGCCGAGAGAATTCCCGTCGAGGTAGATGACCCCTTCAGGCAGATAGAACTGTTTGCGATACCGAGAAAGCGGATCCTTCGCATCGAGCGCGGTCACCTGAGCCAATGACACCATGTCTTCCATCCGAAACCGCTCCCTGGACGTCCTTCACAGAGTGGCACACTAGTCGTGAGCTCACGAACGTACCCAGTGCCCCGACGATCCGTCCACGTCTTGTCAGCCCCGAACGCAACGGAGTGAGCAACAACCTGGCCATCGAAAGCCCCAGGGACCGGAACCGCAAGACACGCTCGGCTCACGGCTGGGACCGGTGGTTTCGAGGGATCGTTGCAACACGTTGGACGGCACCATGTCCTTGATTGGGGTCACTGAGACTCGGCGCGAGCATGTTGTGGCTGAGTGAACAGGTGATCGCATCGCTTGCCACACGATGTAACGTTTGATACATTTCACGTAGCAAACAACACACTTCGACCATGGGGCGGACAGGATGACCATTGGCAACGAGATCTCAGCGGACTTCGGGTTCCAGTCGAACTATGTCGACGTCCAAGGCTCGAAAATGCACTACGTCGACGTCGGGGAAGGTGACCCCATCCTGTTCCTACACGGCAATCCGACGTCCTCATACCTTTGGCGAAACGTCATCCCCTACCTCAGTGACCAGGCGCGCTGCATCGCTCCCGATCTGATTGGGATGGGGAAGTCGGACCATCCCGATATCCCGTACCGCTACGACGACCAGTACCGATATCTGACTGGTTTCACGGACGCGCTCGGCATCGACTCCCACGTAACGCTCGTGATCCACGACTGGGGCTCTGGTCTCGGATTCCGCTGGGCGCATGAGCACGAGGCCAGCGTGAAGGGAATCGCATTCATGGAAGCGATGATCCGGCCCTTCACATGGGAACAGATGCCGACCGATGCCCGTATCGCAATACGGATGATGCGCACGCCCGGATTGGGTTGGTTGATGGCAAGCGTTGGGAACATGTTCATCAAGAAGATGCTCCCTGACATGATCCACCGCGATCTCAGCCCCGAAACCTACGACTACTACGCCTCTGCGTTTCCAACAATCTCCAGCCGGAAAGCCGTACGCCAGTGGCCACGAGAGATACCCATCGAAGGCAAACCAGCAGACAACAATGCAACCATCGAAGCGTATGCCCAATGGCTGAGAACCACGGATCTCCCCAAGATGCTTCTCCATGCTGATCCTGGGGCAGCTATCACCGAAGCCGAGGTCGCCTGGTGTCGTGAAAACTTCTCCAATCTCAAGACGGTCGACATCGGACAGGGCCTTCACTTCATCCAAGAGGACAACCCCGACACGATCGGGTCCGAACTGTCGACTTGGTACGCGTCGATCTGAACCGCACCAACATCATGACCAAACCGTCACCTCGCCAATGCCTACAAACCTCCGATGAATGAATCGGACTCCCTGTCGACGAGAAGTCGACTCCTACAGTCCGGTGCCCAGCTCATGGCCGAAAAGGGGTTCGATGGCGTCACGGTACGAGAGATCTGCACACATGCTGGAACCAGCAACAACATGGTCCACCACTATTTCGAAAGCAAACAAGGCTTGCTGAACGCGATCGTCGACGAGTTCAGTTCCGGTGTGTTTGCCATACCGATGAGACTCCTCGAGAAGGAACCACGATCAAGAGAAGAGTTTCTGTCCACCATTGAGCTGCTCTTCGAAACGACGCTCGAGGCCTACATCGAACACCGGTCGGTCATGTTGGTAGTGGTCCGTGAACAGGCCGACCCCGACGCCTTGCCGATGTACATGGAACGTGTCGCCGCTTTCCTTGAAAGTGCGAAGAAGAAAGGCTTCGTCCGTGAGAACGTCGAAACAGACATGATCACCGGATTCCTTCTCGACCGGATTCTCAACCAAGTCCAACTCGCACCATGGATCAAACGAAACTACGGCACCGACCTGCTCTCGGATCCCGAATACAAACAACAATGGTGCCGATCGAATCTCGACGTTCTCATGAATGGGATCGTGCCCTAGCCCCAAACGACGACCACCATCCACGCCGCCCATAACCGGCTGGGTGGCTCAAGCCTGTCCGACTGTCCACCCATGTGTGTCGTTATGGCGTCTATCGCTCACGCTGCAGGTTCGGGACCGCTCCGCGCACCGATCGCCACAGCGACAGAGAAGAAGACGGTTACCACGACAGTCACCCAGAAGAATAGATCTGATCCGTCGTAGGTATCAGCGGCCTTCTCCCATAGGAACCCGACGAGAAGCAGCGCAGGTAGCACCGCATATGGCCAAACAAGGTCCATTCGGTCGGCGAGTTTCGTGGTGATGCCGTATTCGATCCACGCAAGGATGAGAAAGGCAGCGCCAAGACCTCGGGCGAGCGATGTTGTTGTGTCCCACCCAAACACTGTGTCGAGAGTGAAATCAGGGATGAAGAAGAAGCCGATTCCGTAGATGGCAAAAGCGGCGATCTGCAGCCGCATTATGGTCAGAAGCATTGAGGGTCTCCCTCTCTGGTCGTGCGGTTGTGTGTCCGTTCTCCCCACACCAACCGTACACGTCCACACCGTCCGCGACAGGCCCAGCCGAGAATCCCGCCCTATCCGGCGACATGTGCAGGTGCCTCACCGGACAAACCACCCACAGCAAGCGCATACGCACCCTGTGGAAACGCTCTTTGGGGACCAGGAGGGCGGTCCCAGTCAGCAGTTGAACGGGAAGGGCATGCGGCCGTGCTGTGTCAGTCGTACTTCATCTTCCGCTTCGACGGCTGCACTCTCGGTGGCTCGCCGGGCATCTTCGGATAGTGGGGTGGCCACGGGGCATCTCCGACGCCGTTGTCCTCGTCAGCCATGACCCAACGGAGCCCCTCGTCGAGGCGTCCGGGCGTCTCGTCGATTCCGTCTGTCAGGTCACCCACATCGGCCCAACGGTCCTTGAAGTCCATCATGTCGAAGCGGTCGGGCCGAATCTCATCGAGTTCGGACCACTCGAATGGTGTCGATACCCATCCTGTGTGTCTGATCGAGTACGCCGATGCAACTGTCTTGTCGCGGGCGTTCTGGTTGTAGTCGATGAACACGCCAGAACGCTCCTCCTTCCACCAAGCGGTAGTCGCGAGCGGATTGCGTCGCTCTGCCTGTCGAGCGATCGCGAGACACACCCTGCGAACGGCGTAGTACGTCCAGTTGGGCTCCAGCCTGATGTTGATGTGGATGCCGCGATTGCCTGACGTCTTCGGCCACCCGATCAGCCCGATCTCTGCGAGTAGTTCGCGCATCGTGTGGGCTACGTCGATGACGGCATCGAACCCGTACTCGTCGGTCGGATCAAGATCGATGCGAAGCTCGTCCGGGTGGTCGAGATCTGATGCCCGCGCATTCCACGGGTGCAGGTCGAGACAGTTCATTTGTGCGAGCCACACGATGTCCTGCAGCTCAAGCGGAAGGAACATGCGGCCGGGTCGTGCGGAAGGGAACACCACGTCGACAGTTGATCGTGCTGACTGAGGTACTCGCTTCATGTAGAACGGGTCGTCAGCCACGCCCTTTGTCCAACGCTTGAGCATCGTCGGCCGGTTCGAGACGCTACGTATCGCCCCTTCGCCGCACATCACGAAGTGCTGTGCAATGTCCAGCTTGGTCCACCCGCGGTCCGGGAACACGACCTTCTCCGGACTGGAGACCCGCACGGAGACACCGCCGGCATCGATGTGTGTTTCGGTTGAGGCCATCGGGTGATTATGCCTGACGGAATCCCGCCTCGCGACGGTACGATCCGTAGGATGCCTCGAACGCACGAATCCGAATACCGGTGAGGAGAGACCATGTCTGAAGTAGAGGTTGACGTATATAGCTACGACGAGAACCTGAAGAAGAGTTGGTGGCTATTCCTCGCTTCCGGCATCATCGGCGTGGTCGTCGGTGGATTGCTGATCTTCTGGCCAAGTTCGACCATCACCGTGGTCACGTCGATCGTCGGATTCTTCATGATTGTGACGGGAGTGATCAGATTCCTTGTTGCCCTGTTCGACTCGCATGCAGACGATCGCTGGATCATGGCCATTGCGGGCATCTTTGGGATCGTGCTCGGCGTGATCGTGATGAAGAACCCAGAGGGAACGATCAAGGTCATCGCCCTTATCGTTGCCCTCTACTGGCTGATCTCTGGACTCGTCGACCTGTTCCGCGGTCTCACGAACTCGCAGCTGCCTGACCGAACGCTCCGGATCGTCTTTGGACTCATGTCCGCGCTCTTTGGTGTGGTTGTCCTCGTGTGGCCAGCGATCACAGTTGGTGTGTTCGCAATCCTCGTCGGCGTCTACGCAGTCTTCTTTGGAGTTCTGGAGATCCTCACTGCCTTCGAGATCAAGAAGGCATAGCCAGACGGTCGAAGGAGTCGACGATTGCATCCGTGAGTTGATCCTTGCGGTACCAGATCGCCGTGGCATGACCGCCGCTCACAACACGTAGTTCGCTGCCGGGCCAGTGGTCGGAGAGCGCTTGGACGGCGCGTGCGGGAACGTATCCGTCCTGTGATGCTCGCACGACGACCGCGTGTGCAGTGTGGGCCGCAGGTTCAACATCGAGCACAGAGATTGATCCCAGGGTCGACCTGAGCCTGCCCTCCTTGGAGCGACCGCCGAGCGCGTCCCATGCAATGCCTTGGCGTAGCACTCCGTCGAGGAACACGGGACCGGGTGAGTGCGAAGCGGCAAGGGGCGCGGCTGCGACGGGGTCAGGCATTGTTGCCGCCACGATCGCTGCTGTGTTGCCGCCCATGGAGTAGCCCGATACGCCGATGTCCCAGCCTTCAGCGAAGAACCATGTGAGCATGCCGCGAGCCTCGTTGACCGCCGCAGCACCCATCACCATGAAGTCGGACACCGTGCGGATCGGTTGCCCATGCTCGGGATTCGGGTGCCGTGTGCCGTAGAACGGGTTCTCGAGGATGATCGAACGAATCCCTTTCCTGGCGAGGTGCCCGGACATGGCGATCCGCACCTTCGGATCATGTTCATTCCATGCCGGCATCAGCACAACGACGCGATTGGTCTCTTCCGGTGGCGATACGGAGATGACGGAACCCTGTTGGGAGCGGTGTGGAAGATCCTCCGATGGGCTCGAGAAGACACCATGCTCCACAGTGAGTCCGTATGGCTCGTCCTTCTTTGAGACCCACGTGATGGGAATCGACTGTGGTGTCGTCCCAATGATGGGGGCAGGCGTGAGCAAGTCTCGATCGCCCCAGCCCTCTGAGAAGAACCGAAGCCGTGCCGGCCCACGGGCAAGAGTGATGCCTGCTGCGCGGTCGATGGGGTGGATCATGCGTCAGCAGTCAGCATGCCAGAGGCTTCTGACAGGTCGAATCGTCTTGATTCAGTTCGTGCTGGTGCATACGAAAACAGTAGCGTCGGCAGGCTGCCCGGCGACCGGCCTCGGGAGTGTCGACGGTGCGCGTGGTGACGGTTGCGACGGGTACAGCTACCCTGTCCAATATGAGAATGGTTCTCAATACGCGAGCTTTGGTGGCGATTGGCGCTGCAGTCATGCTCCTCGCGGCGTCGTGCTCGTCTGACGGTGCTGACGACACGGCCACCGGCGTCAATATCGTCGCAACGACGACGATGCTCGGCGACATCGCACGCACCATTGTCGGCGGCGATGGCTCGGTCGAGGTCCTCTTCTCCGTGGGTGCTAGCCCGCACGACTTTCGTCCCTCGTCTGCCCAGGTAACCGCTATCTACGAGGCCGATCTCGTACTGGCGAACGGCCTCGGCCTCGAGGAGGGGCTGTCGGATGTTCTGCACGCTGCGCAGGCCGACGGCGTCAACGTCATTGAGGTCGCAGAACTGCTCGATCCCTCGACCTTCGAGGACAGGGAGCCGTGTTCAACCAGAGAAGAAGACGAATCCCACGACGGTGCGTGCGATCCCCATGTCTGGCTGGACCCTGATCGGAACGCTACGACCGCTGAGTTGGTCGCCGAATCGCTGGCGCACATCGATTCGTCTGTGGCGTGGGAAGATCGAGCCGCGACGTATGCCGATGACCTCGCCGAAGCCGACGCAACGATCGTAGATCTTCTGGATGGCATTGCTTCGGAGGGTCGCATGTTGGTCACCAACCATGACTCGCTTGGGTACTTCTCTGACCGCTACGGCTTCATGGTGGTTGGCACCGTCATACCAGGAGGATCAACGCTCTCAGAACCGAGTTCTGTGGACCTGGCGAACCTCGTAGCTCTCATCAACGAGACCGGTGTCTCTGCGATCTTCGCCGAGACGTCCGAGCCGCTCGTTCTCGCTGAGGCGATCGCGGACGAGGTCGACCACGAGGTCGAGGTTGTCTCCTTGTACACGGGCTCGCTCGGCGAGGAGGGCTCGGGCGCCGAATCACTCATCGGGATGCTGCTCACGAATGCCGAACGAATCGCCAGCGGCCTGTCGTAGAGTGACGAGATGATCCAGGAAGGCACCACTGCATCGAAATCGCTTGTGGTCACAGCCGGCGATACCGCAGTGGCACTCGGCTCCGGCGACGTTGATGTTCTTGGGACCCCACGAGTCGTGGCCCTGTGCGAGGAGGCCGCCGTCGCGGCACTTGCCGGCCTGTTGCCTGAGGGATCGACGACGGTCGGCACGAGCATCACTGTCGATCATCTCGCCGCGACAGCCGTCGGTGGCTCGGTCACGGCTTCAGCGACCGTGACCGCTGTCGATGGCGGGACGATCTCGTTCTCGCTCTCGGTCGTCGACGGAGAGACCGTTGCCGCAAGAGGTGCTCACACGCGAGCAGTTGTCGATCGCAATCGCTTCGAAGCTTCGCTCTGAAGCAACTCAGCACGGACAGTCGGCTACGCGAGCCACTCCACTCTGCACCAGGTGCGGTTCTGGCAGGCAGGACACGGGATGTGCCTGCTGTAGTCCCTTCCAGGAATCCAGAGCGAGAACGCGAGGCTGCGTACGGCCATCTCTATGTGGGTCATGCGCGTTCGTACCGTGCACTCCGAGCACGTGACCACACCCGTGCCACGTTCGTGATGGCCCGCCGAGTAGAGAGCTTCATGGCCATCAGTCTCATGGCGACCAACCAGCGGCTCGTCTCTGAGTGAGTCTTCGATCTCGATCGGGGGTGTCTCGAAAAGTGCGCGCTTCCCCTTGATGTCGTCGCGATTGCTCACAGCAGGCCCTCGATCGCGACAGCGAGCTCTCGGTACGCCCTTGCAGGCTTTGATCGGCCAGCGTGGGCGAGCACAGACACTCCATCTTCTGGTGCCTCAGCGACGCGGACCGAGCGAGGAACCGGTGGATCGATCACATTGAGTCCGTGTGTCTTCCGAACATCGTCCAGAACTTTCTTCGACAGATTCGTCCGTGCGTCGAACATCGTGGCAATGCCACCAAGTACCTCAAGGTCTTCGTTCGTGTAGTTGCGCACATCGTCGATCGTCTCCAACAGCTGTCCCACACCGCGGTCAGAGAGCGTCTCGGCCTGGAAGGGGATGAGGACTGAATCGGCGGCAGTGAGTGCGTTCACCGTGAGGATTCCGAGGGACGGTCCGCAGTCGATGAGAACCACGTCGTAGTCGTCCTTGACCTCCGCAAGAGCTCGCTTGAGTACGAATTCCCTTCCGGTCTTCGTGAGGAGGTGGATCTCGGAACCGGCGAGGTCGATCGATGAGGGAAGCAGGTCTGGTCCCTCCCTCGCGATGAGCACATCGGACGCATCGTTGCGTCCAAGGAACACGTCATGGATCGTGATATCGAGGGAGTCGGGGTGCGCACCAGTTGCGTACGTCAGGCAAGCCTGTGGGTCGAGGTCGATCATCAGCACGCTATGGCCGCGCTCAGTCAACGCCTCAGCAAGCGTGTGGACGGTCGTCGTCTTTGCGACGCCGCCCTTCTGATTCGCAACCGCGATGACCGTCGACATAGCCCAACAATACTCCCGGTACGTCGCTTCTAGCTTGGCCCCTCCGGAAGGCAGTCTGGAGCCGCTGGGTCTTGGATAACGGGATGGCCTGTTCGTTCGATGACCACGGGTACCAGACAGGCACCGATACGTCCATCGGGTTCGAAGATGAACTGGGCGATCGCCGTCTTCTTTGCCTCTGCCGGGTACGCCTGCCACACGAAGTTGCCGAGCCCCCACGCGATCGGTCTGTCGTTGTACCACTCGAGTGGTTGGAGCGTGTGCTGGTGGTGTCCGAACACGCCGTCGGCGCCGGCGTCGATCCACGCCTCAGCCTGGCGTCGCTCAAACGTCCTCGGCCGTGTCGTGTTCTGCTCTCCCCAATGTGCTGTCACGAAGACGAGATCGACAGTCTCCTTGGCTGTGGCCACCGCAGCTGCAATGGACTCAGTGTCGTTTCCGTGTGTCATTCCTGGCCGATCGTCCAATGCCAGCCAGGACCCGCTTTCCGGATTGACGCCACCACTTCCGATGACAGCGATCGTCCAACCGTTGATGTCCATGACCACTGGCGTGTAGGCCTCGTCGTAGTCGGCCCCGGTTCCGACGGGCGCGATCCCAACGTCCCTGAGGTTCTGCATTCCGTCGAGCATTGCGTCGAACCCGAAGTCGGTGCCGTGGTTGTTGGCCAGATTCGCGATATCCACTCCCGCGGCGGCCATTGATGGCAGAGCTTCGGGGTCGCATCTGAATGTCCATGGCTTGTTCCAGGGAGTGCCGAGGAGAGAGGGCGAGCACTCGAGATTGACGATCGTGAGGTCATCGGCAAGGAAGGCACCGAACAGCCCCGTCCAAGCGTCCTCGTAGCCGGTCGTCGGGAAACTCCTCACGAACGTGGGGTCGAGATTCACATCGCCTGTGCCGCTCACAACCAAACGAGTGCGCGGTGTCTCGATCGGGACATGGATTGTGGTCGTGGTGGTTGTGGTCGGATCAGGCACTGTTGTTGTGGTGATCGCTGCAAGTGCTGTCACCGGTGCGAGCGTCGTCGACGGTACGTCGTTGGCCGCGCGCGTGGCCGAACATGCCGAGATGGCCAGCATCAGTGCTGCGACTGTGGTGATTGCTCGCTTGTGCACATCACCAAGGTAACGCACGGACCCGATTCCACTCAGCAGACACAATTGTCTAATAATGCTCGGATGCTCTCGATTTCAGGCGTTCATAAACGGTTCGGTGACATCGTCGCGCTCGATGGAGCTGGCCTTTCCGTGGATCGTGGTCGGATTCTTGGATTCCTAGGGCCGAACGGTGCAGGGAAGACAACAATGATGCGCGTCATCTTCGACCTTGTGCACCCGGATCGAGGAGAGGTCACTTGGAACGGCGCACCAGTTGACGCCGAAGCACGTCTCGGGTTCGGATACATGCCAGAGGAACGCGGCCTGTATCCGAAGATGAAGGTTGGCGATCAGTTGGTCCACTTCGCCAGACTCTCTGGTCTCTCGCGCGCAGAGGCCACTGAGGCTGTCCACCACTGGCTTGGCGTCCTTGGCTTGGGGGATCGGGTTGATGCAAGGCTCGAGGAGTTGTCCCACGGAAACCAGCAACGTGCTCAGCTTGCGGCAGCGCTCGCTCCGAATCCGACGTTACTCGTCCTCGATGAACCCTTCGCAGGGCTTGATCCCATTGGTGTCGACTCCCTCTCAGACACGTTGAGAGATCTCGCATCCGCGGGTGTCACGATCGTGTTCTCCAGCCACCAATTGGATCTCGTGGAAGATGTGTGCGAGGACGTGGCCATCATCGTCGAGGGTCGAGTCGTGTTGGCCGGTCGGCTTGCAGACATCAAGGCTGCCTCCACGAGTCGGAGGCTGTCGATCACGGTTGACGGCGCGCCGTGGGTTCCTGACCTCCCCGGAGTTGAGATCATCGAAAACCAGAGCGATGCGCACTGTGTTGTGCCCGATGATGCCCCGGTGGCAGAGATCCTCGCCTCAGCCCAGCGGCAGGGCACGGTCACCTCGTTCGCGTTCGAGCCGCCCCATCTCACCGACCTCTTCAGAGAGGCGGTGCGACCGTGAACCCGTGGATGCAGGTGTGGTTGCTCGCGAAGAGAGAGTTCACAGAACGCGGGCGGAGCAAACCTTTCCTCGTCACCATGGCACTGCTTGCAGTGGTGATCCTCGCGGTGGGTCCGATCACCAATGCGCTTTCGGGCGGCGAGCCGGATGCGACCACCGTTGGGTTGGTCGGCGACCAGCCGGGAGGGATCAAGGACGAACTCGTGCTACAGGGCATGCTCCTTGGCATCGAGATAGAAGTCGAGACGATTGCTGAGACGGACGACTTCTCCCAGATGCTCGAAGACGATGATGTGGATGCGGTTCTGGTGGACGGCGAGGAGCTCGTCTTCTATGACAACGATTCAACGAGAGTGACGGCAATCGTTCAACGTTCCCTCGATGTGGTGAACACGCGTGCAGTTCTCGATGACCTTGGTCTTTCGGATGATGAGATCGCTTCGGTTGAGGAGCCCTCGACGGTGACGGTCACGACGATCGAAGAGTCAGGCACCGAAGACGAGGCGCGAAAGGCTGCGGCGTTCTTTGGTGCGATCATCCTGTACATCGCAATCATCATGTTTGGCCAGTTCGTCGCGATGGGAACCGTTGAGGAGAAGCAGAATCGTGTGGTCGAGGTCGTGCTGTCGAGAGTCAGCTCGTGGCAGGTATTGGTCGGCAAGGTTGCGGGGATCGGTCTTCTCGGGCTTGTCCAACTGACCATCATCGCTGGCGCTGCCTACATCTCGGCTCAGCTGGCCGACCTTGCTGACATCGACGTGAGCGGGATCGGGCTACCGATCATCGCAAGTGTTCTGTTCTGGTTCGTGCTTGGCTACACGTTCTACGCGTTCCTGTACGCAGCCGTAGGTTCGACCGTGTCGCGTCAGGAAGACCTTCAGGGTGCGCTCATGCTCCCTATCGCGCTGATTCTTCCCGGCTATCTCCTCGCGATCGCTGCAGTTGAGAACGCCGATGCGGTGGTGCCGAGAGTCGCATCACTCCTGCCCATGTGGGCACCATTCGTGATGCCCGTTCGCATCGCGTCAGGATCTGCGCAGGCGTGGGAAGTCGCTGTTGCGGTGATCGGGTCGGCCGCCGGTGCTCTCGTATTGGTGTGGATCGGATCCCGTGTCTATCGCGGTGCGCTGCTACGCACCGGTACGAAGGTGAAGCTCAAGGACGCCTGGAAGGCTGCGGCTGAATAGCATCCGGAGGCCGATTCGACGACAGCTCGCTGGCTGGTCAGACCAGTCGTGGCGCCAGAGTTGCTGATTCCCAGGTATCGAATACCTCGAATAGTCTGTCGGGGACCTCAAGCATCGGTACGTGCCCCACATCCTCAAACAGTACGACAGTCCAGTCCGGGCGCTGTCTCCCGATCCAGCGTGCAGCAGATGCGCTGACTAGTTGGTCCTCAGTGCCGTGGACTACAAGCGTGGGTTGCGTGACTCTGTGGATGAGCTGTCCGAACCGGCTCTTCCTGACCACGTACGGCGCGATCGACTTCATGCCTTCCACGAGTGCGGCGGTCGCCCACGGTTGCGTTCTGCGGAGCGAGGCGACCTCCGTTGCGTGCTCCCAAACCTCGGACGGCAGGGACTCGGGATGCCTGGTCACGAATGTGAGCGCTTCGACGACGCCCTCGTCAACTGTGATCTGTGCACGGAACGAGTCGATCAGCTTTTCTCCGATCCACGGGATGAGGGGAACGGAGAGCCGGGCTCCTGCGTGGAAGTTGATGTTGGACCAGGAGAACACAGGTGCGGCAGGGTCGACGAGAACCAGCGAGTTGACACGGTCGGGATACAGCTCGGAGACGAGGATCGAAATGAGTCCGCCCATCGAGTTGCCGATGAGCATGGCATCTCCGCCGAAGTGGTCGATGACATCCTTGACGAGATCAGCGTTGCGCTCGACCGACGAGCCACCTTCGAGAGGAGGGGTGAACCCGAAGCCGGAGAGGTCGGGAGCGATCACCCTGTGGGACTCCGCGAGCTTTGGAGCCAGCAGTGCCCAGTTGTAGGCGGATCCTTCTAGGCCGTGCACGCACACGATGAGCGGTCCCTCGCCACCGTAGTCAAGGACGCTCACAGGGCCGTTCAGATCGATCGTGTACCGCTCCATCAGATACCGAGTCCGTCGAGCAGCTCCGCCGTTTCGGTTGCTGTGAAGATTCGCTGGAAGTAGAACCTGCTGACGCCCATCTCTCTGAAACCGGCAAGTTGCTCGTTGACCTGCTCGTAGGTCCCCCGGGGCGTCTGACGCTTTTCGTAGTGGCGCTCGAGCTCTTCCCTGCTGATGCCCGCTTCAGTCGCCTGGGAGTCCATCAATTCCTCAAACTCGGCTGCGGTCTCAGTCGCGACCACCTGGCCACTTGACGACAGTCGAATCTCGTCAGGGTCCCGTCCGGCTTCGATGGCCGCGGTCCTGAATCGCTCGATGCGGTCAGCCATGTCTGCACCTGGATAGATGTTGAACTCGTCCGCGTATTGTCCTGCGAGACGTGGCGTCTTGTACTTGCCGGTGCCGCCTACGAGTATTGGCAGCTTGCCCGTTGGCTCCGGCGAGAGCGGGAAGGCCTCGAGTTCGTAGTGGTCGCCTCTGAATCCAGGGTGATCGGGATCGAGGCCTGCGGTGATGTAGGCGAGTGCCTCCTCCAGACGCACAAAGCGCTCAGTCATATCGGGATAGTCGAATCCGAAGACCTCGTGCTCGCGATCCATCCACCCGGTGCCAACACCGAGCGTGAATCGGCCACCGGACATGCGATTGAGCGTCACCGCCATCTTCAGGATGACTGCAGGGTGCCTGAACGTGATCGGC
>Ga0255048_10001792_pt1 | contig 14377 bp, 26 predicted proteins | sample JV7_2_2_MG_FD_183619 | JGI IMG/M metagenome (GOLD analysis project Ga0255048, IMG submission 183619) | Seawater microbial communities from Jervis Inlet, British Columbia, Canada - JV7_2_2 | ecosystem: Environmental > Aquatic > Marine > Inlet | place: Canada: British Columbia | collected 2016-10-06
TGTTGATAAGAAAATATATGTGATTGGTATCGGGAATACGATTGATCAAGGTGGCTCAAACCTCAAGGATAACACTCTCGATCAAAAGAGTGATGGTGAGCTAGTATTACCTGTGAAATAGCGTTTGGTGCCCAGAGAGGTTTTTTCCTTGAACTCTGTTGACTCTCTGGGCATTTTTATTTACACGTCATCTTCGATAAGTGTGTAAGTAACTCTGTATTTATTGATTTTATACTTTTCTCTATCCTCATATACGTCGTGGTAATTCGATCGTCGAGCGTCACTAGCACTCTCGAATTCAGTCGTATTGTGGGCGCTCATACCATATACTTCTACCGCAGTTTCAGGAGTATTGTCAGCTCCCCGTTCGTGAATCATGTATACATCTTTATCCATTTTCTTCTCCTTAATTCCTTCCTGAATAGACCCATAAGATGCAGAGTGCATCAGCAGTCTTCTTAGTTACTTTTACGCTATTGCGTACTTTTATTTCTCCGTCTTTTTGGATGTATAATCCCGCCGTCTCGGAGAACTTCTCGGTGGCGAATGATTGGAAGAGTTTTTTCCTCTTCTCATAGTTGTGCGAACCCGACGGCACCAATCTCCCGAGCTGGTTCTGCCAGTGTTGAGGCGATACGAGCTTCACATCTAGCCCACACTCGCGAAAGAGCGTCAAAGCGATGTGATAGTTAGCTGATAGACTAAAGGACGTTCTGGGTGTGTCTGCTGGCCTCGGGCCAATAGCTTCCATCCACACTGTAGTTTCCTTAGTTATCGCTGATGCCGTATGGATCATTTTTTTGAGGTTCTCGTACTGATACATCGAGAACTGCTTCGATGTTAGCTTCTTGATACCTTTCTTCTTATCAATCTTGTGTTCAGGCATAGGAATAACGACTATCTCTCCAGAGAGATTTTCCATTGCCAGACCACCACCAACACCGGGATCGTAAGCGATCATTTTTTAGCCCCTTTCCATTGCCATTGCCCCGTCGTCTCGTGATATTTTGCAAAACCTCGATCAATGGCTTCTTTTTTGTAATCCGCAAGGTGACCAGACTCGACAGTCACCGCAATCAGTCCCCCTAGTATAAGCCCCATGAGAAAACCCAAATAGCCGGTAAACGTTGACTCATTCATTTCTTCTTACTCCAATCAATCTTATCGAAATTTTTCTCAAAGGACTTTAAATCTGTTTTCCGCGTCTCACTCCCTTTCCCATTCTTCACAGTGTTGAGTTTCATTTTAAGGGGTTTTTTGCTCATTTCATCACCTTATCAATATTCCGTTGTTTTCTTATCGAAGTTTTAAGTATCTGCGCATCCAGAGAACCAAAGAACGAGAGGAAGTAAGCATTTACTTGTTTTAACTGACTGATGCGATGTGCACGATCAACAGCCTGTTCATTTTCACCTGGTACCCAGCTATATTCTACAAAAACAACGTTGGAGGATTTTGTCAATGTCAGACCTGTCCCTGCCGCTTGAATATTCCCAATAAAAACCTTGTTGTTACCATTCTGGAAATTATCGACAGCATCCGCGCGTTTCTTCATCGGAGTTTTTCCAATGATCATCGAGACTCCGACATCCGCAAACTTCTCTGCGAGCGCCTCAGCCACTGCAGTATGGTAAACAAAAACAATTACCGGTTCATCATTCGCGAGAATATCTCTGACGAATTGCTCAGCGAACTCTATTTTCTCCAGTCCGAGCTCTTGACGAACAGAAGCCATTTCTTCCATTGGCGGTAGTCGTTGGCCGGTCTCGATACATTCGAGAACATCATCGCGGTAGGCTCCCTCCTGCTTCAGGAGTTGAGCGACAGCTTTTTTACGTCCGACATTCGGCAGTACGTCGATCACTGAGTAAATCTTCGGTGGTAACTGAGGCAAAACCTGAGCCTTTTCCCGGCGAAGCATGAAGCGCTCTCTGAGCAGTGCATTCAAAACTGGGAGGTTTGAGCACCCACGGACGTTGAATTCTTTTACGAACTTCACGCCATGTTTCGTGCGAACACGTTTTTGCTCATCATATCCTGCGCAGAAATACTCCCCATACGCTCGATACTCGATGAGTTCTGATGGCCAATATTTCCAAAAAATGGATGCTATCAGTGGCCAAAGCTCCGCAGGTCTGTTCGACATTGGCGTTCCAGACATAGCGACAACCCGATCAGCTCTCGTGATTATCCCACCTGGTCCGAGAATCGCTTGAGTACGCTTTGACGTATGGTTCTTGAGATAATGTACTTCATCAATCGCTACGAGATCCCATTCTTGTGTGAGAGATTCTTTCAAGGCATCACACACTTCGTAATTCACAATCGTGATGTCTGTGTGGGGGTCGAGTTTAAATTTCCGCCCTTGAACAATTTGAGATCTCCGATCGTACACAAGCCACTTTTCAAGCTCACGATCCCAGTTCGTCTTCAGTGATGCTGGGCAGATGATAAGAACCTTGAACCTATCCTGTTTTGGTCTCTGTTCCGTCAAGCAGTTGATGAGTCCCGCGATCTGGATAGTCTTACCTAAACCCTGATCATCAGCAAGCAGACAGCGTTTGTGGCGTTCCATATATGCTATACCGGCCATCTGGTAAGGGAAGTATTTCAATCCTCCAGGTGCATGAGCAATATCTCTGTGCGCTTTTGCGTATGAATCAACCGCGGTGGAGTATAAGTTTTTACAAAAACGTTTGATTTTATCTGGAATGATCTGACCACTTTTCGCCAGGTTCATCACTGGTTTATATGAGTAAAACCTTCCACCGTTCACACTGAATGCATTATTTTCCCATTTCATCGTACATTCCTCTTAGTTGTCCAGCTTGCATTAGTCCCAAGTCCGAAGTCTTCAGGACCCGAAGAACGGATATCTCCTGCCTGACGTTTACCAGTCTCGAAAGCACGGGCAATCAGGCCATATTGGATGGTCTCTGGGTGTGGAGGTTTCGACATAATTGCTTTTATACGATCCCGTTCGATGCGCTCTTCGAGCGTTTTGGGTTTCACCTTTTGTTTACGCAAATACGCCTCTTCAGTCTTTGCTGTGCCTTTCGGGATGTTCGCCATTATGGCTATTTCCGTCCGGTGCCCAGCGTACAGGCGATCCCGGACACGTTGGATGTTTAGAGCTTTACATTCTGGTAGTTTGAAGAGCTCTAAGATCGTTAGCTTCTGATCTTTGTAATCATATTTTTTAAAGTTCGACATGTTTTGCACGACCCAAATGTTTGTTGATTTTGTCTTCATACGTACAGCAGTTCTTGAAAATGCAACCCGTGTTCCAGCTCACTGCCAACTGGGTGAGAGTAGGTTCTTTGTCGAACTTATCTAGGTATCGATCGCGCTGATGCATCAAGAATATCGTGCACATACGTCGCGATTTTCCGGGGCACCAACGGTCAGAGTTTTTGAAGATTGGTGTTGCCCCTCGCAGTACGAGAAGGCGGTTGACTTCTTTGACCATGATCGGTCTGATCTGAAGAATGCCGGCGGCATCCTCAGCTTGGTTGAAGGCCATAACTTGCCCTCTTGATTCTACTGCGATTAACGCAGTTATGATGATTGTGAACGTCATTTTTATTTATCCTTTTTACATTCGTTACAGTGATGGTAACTACCTGATGCGCTAATCCACCAACCTTTCTTCCTAATAGCATCATCCAACTCAGACTCATCAAACACAAGCGCATGGATCAGTTCGGACCCCCCACATTTGTCACAGGTGATTTGGGCTCTTACTTCACGTCTATTGACAAGTCTGAGCCACCAGCCGAGGCAATCCATAGTTTTAGTTAAAAAGCTCATTTTTATATTCCTCTCTCTAATTGAGCGTTAATCTCGTCTCTGATTTCTATCAGATGTGTCTTCAGTAATGCCCGAGCTTCTTTCTCCGTTTCACCAGCATAGACGACAAACTCTCTCCCATCAAAAAGTGCTGTGGCGTAAAATACACCCCGTCCATTGAAAACACCTCGTGCTTTGTCGATACATATATCCATTATCTTTCTCCCCACATAGCAAGAGCATCTTGTAATCGAGCCCGGCACAGTTTTTGAAGCGGTGGTGGTAAAATTGTATCTCTATAGAACTCAGTGAGTAAAAAACCAAATTCTCTTGTGCGATCTTTTTTCAACATTATAGATTTTTTTGGGAGTTTACATATCTCTGTCGTAGCGTATTGCCAAGCCATCAGATCGATCTCGTGAGGTACGATTATCAGGTTATGCCAAGCATCGCTAAAATCAGAGTATTTTACGCTAATAAAAGTGCTGGCGTATTCTTCGATATTTTTACATTTAAAAAAATCTACGCCTATAGTTTTGCACATATCCTGCGCTTCATCGTTTGTGGCCACATAATCAAAATCACTCTTGTCTGTAGCGACACCAAACACCCGAGAACCTGTGCGTGAAAAATTCTCCTTCATGTAAGTGATCAGTGCACTGATCTGGTGCATACTTTTACATTTCATCTTATCCTCTACTTTGTGTTGTCTGCATAAGGGAAAGATATCGTGAGTTTGCGTATAAGTCAAACCTGTTTTAGAGATTTAGGCAAAAAAAAGCCCGATACTCTAATATCGGGCTTTTTAAGTGGTCTATAATTACTGATAGCGGCAAGGCATGGAGTTGGAAGTACATGTCTTGTCGTTTTTTTCTCATAACTGGGCGATTCAAGCCATCCAGTTAACCGTCCTTCTAGCAAAGTTTGTATTAATCTGTTTACAGATAACTAAAACTTAATTTTGGGCCAGAGGGTGTTCCAGAGGGTGTTCCAGCACTCTTCCGGTTTTATAACCATTCCCGTGGTTATAAGTCCTAGTGGTCTTTGGTACTACTTTGATCAATTGCTGAAGTCGAACTCCTCCATACTATAAACCGATCAACACTGAGTTCAAGCAAAAGCGTGTTTTCTCTGGGGAAGTTTCTCTGGAACGAAGAGATCTTCGGCACCGGTGCGAACGAGATACTCATCACCAGCATCGGTGTAAACCGGGCGATACTCGTGCCTGTATGCTGATATCCGAGCAAATTCGATGATAAAGTCTTTCGGGTGGCGATCAATATAGTTCTCATTCGATATTGCTTTCATCAGATCTACGAAGCCGGTCATACTGATCGCTGTCCCAGCATCCTCAAACGCTCTGCCAAGTAACCACTCAACAGTCTCATGGCGGCGAATGACATTGCGCATCCGCACACCATCAACAGTGACTCTGGGGAGCATCTCGAAGTCCCGGAAAAGATCTGTATTGAATACACTCTCATCGAGGTAAGCGTTGACTTTGGATTTACTTTGGCGCGCTCTTTTAGCGAGGGCATCCAACGTCATGTAAGAGCCAGGTTCGATATTATATAAAGCACTGCGGACTTTCGAAGCTATTGGTGCCGGTTGAACGAAGGCGGCGCATTCATCAGGTATCCGTTTACTATGAGCCGTCCAGACGTTTGTGGTGCGCACAATAAGCTCAGGATCGACATACTTGACAGCTTCTGGTAGAACAATGATGTGTTGATTCCGGTGGGCAGGAGGGATGCTCCCCCACGATTCGGCAGTCGCTTTTACCATATGGTAATTTCGGTAACCAGAGTTCCGGCTGACGACCTGATTGATCATGTTTTCCATGATTATTTTTATGCAGGTGGCCACAGTTTTTCCGGTGCAGAAAGAGAGCTCTGCCACTTCCTGAGCATCTGGGTATGTGATAATACTGATGACTTTCGAATTAATAAAAGCATTCGAGCCCACTACATTCACGAGGTTATGCTCGGAGAGTTTTTTACCTTTACGATCTTTGCCATTGGCAAAAAGTGTATGAGTATAATTGTTGACGCTGTCACAGTAATGCGCTCGGGGTGAGGTTTCTGTCTTGTCGCGGTCAGATTTGTAGGGGGCGTATCCGGACCGGAGATCTTGGGAAAGCACGATGTGGAGGTCTCGGTCGAGTACTGGTTGCATGGTGTCACCTAGAGTTAACACGTCCGAAAAACCATTGTGAGTCAGTGCCATGTCGAGGCCTTTTGATGCATTAATAAAAACGCAATAGTGATCCTGTAGGAGACCAACCATCCGCGATTGTCGCTCATCGAGTTTTTGTTTAGGCTCAAAAGCTTTCCCATACACTGTGATCTGCCCGGCATTCGAATACGTATCAGGATCAGTGACGTGATGGGGTTCTGCTTCATCAAAGATGATATCTTTGTCAGGATGGACAACATCGCCTTGGGACATTGGCCCGAAGCAAGTCAGGAGTTTGGCATAAGTGATAAGTGAGACGCCACTGGCAGTTTTTAGGCGATTGAGTCTGCGGCGGTTTTCGGCTTCGAGGAACTCAGCTTCTTTTTCGAAAAGATTTTCACAATAGAGAGGAAAGCTTTTGACTCTGACATGCCGACCATGTCGGACATGCATTGCCGGGTCGAAGATTTCCTCAAGTATTTTTTTCTGCGCAGAAGCGTACTTGTGACTGTATTTCCGGTGGATCTCGTAGAGCGGTTTATTTTCCGGGAAAAATTCGAGGATGAGTTCCCCATAGGATTTAATCGTGCCATGATCAACACCCATCTTTTCCAGTCGTTCAGCCATAGCATTAATGTGGGCATTCGTGGGTGCCACATAAAGACCACCTCTTTCCTGCAGGAACTTAGCACTTGCCGTACTTTTCCCTGAGCCCGGAGGTGGATTGAAAAAGACTGTGCCGTATTCCATACCAATGATGGTTTCGATGTGCTTATCGATCTGGGCATTGGCATAATCAAAAACCTCATCAGCCTGCAGAACAGTATCGAAATCCGTTGGGGGAAAGAAAGGTTGGTTACCGGCATTCCGCTTCGCTTCTATATCGAGTCTACGCCCCATCGGTGTCTCTGCTTCGGAAGCCACGAAGAAATCTCGGCAAATTTTCTCCCATGCCACATCCAGCCAATTTCCTTCACCGGCAATGTCATTCATCGCAGAATGAAAATAACTGTAGTATTGCTCAGGGGTCAAGGTGTCAACGAAACGCGTCTTGGCTTGGGCAATTACCTGGAACACTGTTTCGTCACGTTCTCCTTCGCCGGGCGCCTCACCACCAACCCATCGGAACGGTGCCACACCATGCGGGAGCATCGCCAGGACTTCTGGTCGAGGTCCGCAGTTTTGCAGGTTTACGGTTGTATAACCCCTGCGAACATTGTTGACAATCTCAATTTCCTGCGGCAGACCGTATTGATCATACGGCAGAGTGTAATGCTCATTAGTCTCATGGTAAAAGTACTGTTTCGAGGTGACAGGTTTGTCATCGCGGAAACCGAACGGCACACGGGTCAGGGAGGTGCTGTATCGACCATCAAAGACGAAACGCTTTCCATCAAATTTGAAAATTACTTTGGAACCATCAGCTTTCGCCTTCAGCCCCATTCGGATGTCACCCATCACCATTGAGTAGAGCCACGCCCACTCAAGAGCGTTTACATAGTGTGAAAGTACAAAGACGATGCGTATACCGCCGCGTGAAGAACATATGGTGGCCGCGTGAGACCTGAGTACCGGACAACTGCGTTTCATATGGCGGATAACTGAGCGCACAGCTTTTGCACTGCCCCAGTTCGTACGACCATCTTTATTATAAAGGTCGATGTCCATAGCCATCAGACCAAACTTAAATTTGTCGAGGTGATGATGCTTTACATCATTCACTTTATATCTATAAGGGGTTTCGGATGTACCGAAAAGGAAATAGGAATCTTCAGGGGTTTGGTGAGTGTGGTGATAATCTAGATCAAGTAGATCAGCGATCGTATTATCTTTAGTATAAGCATTGTACTCTGCTTCGGGATTCGCTAAGACGTATGAGTATTCGTGACCACGGGTCTTGGGAGATTTGAGAATCGTTATTTTGTCAGTAAGCTTGACAACTGCATGTTTATGGGGCATATTATTCCTCGATGATTGAACGCGTCGTTTTAATGCCCAGGAGCTGATTTCTCTTGGGCATTTTTTTTTGATCTGTTTAACCAATACCTGCTGTTGAATGAAAAAGCAACGTCCCGCCAAAAAATAAAACCAAAAACACAACGTCATCGCCTTTTTATCATACCTCTCTCGAAAAACTTTTCAATAGATCACCCAAAAAAGAGCCTTTTTCGGCCAAAAACAGGCCTTTTTCCCGCAAAAAACACTGATGCTCTGTAGATAGCCTAGAATCCAATTAGTGGCCCCAACCCATATACATATAGGGTAACGGTACATCCGTCGCCGAGACGATAGGCTTCTGTCGATTTTAGGCAGTATGTCGCTGGTCCGGAGGACCAAATACAGGCTAGTTTTACCTGATATAAGCCCCTTTTAGAGGGTGCAAATAGTCACATTTGTTAATAGTACTTTTTCACATGGTTGCCTCGCGGGGGCGCGCACGTAAGATAATATTTAGGCGTTTTTTTAGCACAAACTGGCCAATTTTTTGCCAAAAAGGGCCCTTTTTGATGTTTTATGACACTAGCTCTTAAATAGTACGTTTTGGTCATTTTGCGTTTTTTTAAGAGGACCAAAAACTGTCGATATACCATCAAAAAAATCTATTAGTTTTTTGGACCTCTAAAAACTTGATTTAATAGCATCTTTTCGCGAAGAAAGCATCAGCGAGGGTTTGCTTATTCGCAAACTAAGCTTTATAGTGTTCCAACACCGCAACTAAACAAAGAGGATAAAAACATGAGTACTGAGCATTTAATTTTTGAAAAGTCAACGATGCATAAGGGTGTGGTTGGTCACACCCACGAATTCTCCTTAGATTATCGTTCGAGTAAATTTGATTTCGATGTAGCGATTTTCGATGGCTACGATGATACTCAAGTATACCCCACTGTGTTCTATGGCCTCACTCACGCTGAGGTTGTTACTATTGCTAAAAAGATGATCAACGTCGTATCTATGACGTCGGTCACTCAAAAACATTTCAGTGAAATCGCTACACTGTTAACTGAATTAATCCCACTGCTGGAGTTAGAAGAAGATGCCTAAAAAATTGAAAAGTTTTACTCGCCCGTTAGTAGAAGCTCCCGATATTGAGGCCGGATATAAGCGTGCCCCTTTTAAAGGGTATAGCACGCATCTATATTCATCACGCTCAGAACGTGAGAAGGACTATAAGTCTCCCATCACTTGGGATCTGCTCGTCCGGAACCCGGATATTGCTGAGGATCAACTCCTGGCTCTGGATACCGCATATACCATGCTCTATAACGCAGAGCTTCTCGATAGTCCAACGCAATTTGCCGCGATGATGATCTGTGGGATGGAGACCCCTGTACCGCTATCTGATGCCGCCGCGATCTGCTCTTGCTCCCGTGAATGGTTGAGACGTCTTGAACAGCAAGGACGCATTCAATTGCTCCGTAGCAGTGTCAAGAAGATCTACATTCGTGCAGAGGATCTCAGGAAGATAATGGAGTCCAGAGTATGAGCATTGATTCAAAACTTCTCTATAAGCGTATCGAGGTACTTGAACTCACCGTCAGCTCACAAGCTCGGCTCATCGAGGATCTACGCGAAGAGAATAAGTCACTATTAGCATCCTCGACGTTTGGCATGCAGATTAACGAAGTACCGGAGGCAAGAGCATGAGTGATTTTTATAGCGAGGCGTACGAACTTGAGTTGGGGAAACTGGAAGCAGAGAATGAGAAACTGAGGAGAGAGAAGGAGGAGCTGAGAGGAATGCTTTATGACTTTAGGGAGGGTGCAACAAGTGCTAGAGATACACTGAATCTCACTATAGTTAAATACTTAGAGTCACTGAAGGATCTGATATAAATGCTAATGCGTGACCACATCATAAAAAGAAAACCAACAAACATAATAATAACATTTTAGGGATAAAACATGAGAGCATTAATCGATGGGGACATACTCGTCTACCAATGTGCATTTGCCGCACAATACAAAGCTTATTTGGTTACACACAGTGATCTGAAAGATCCGGTAGCGTACAGATACAAAAAGCTCGTACCAGCAGGTATGGAGTTCACTCGGATAAATATCATTGAGAGTGAAGAGAAAGCCTACGATGCGGTTGATTCTGCTATTGCGGGTATTCTCCGAGCCACACACGCTACTGACTTCCAGGTTTTCGTGACGAAGAAAGCTTGTTTCAGGCATTCCCTGACACCTACTTATAAAGCGAACCGGCAATCCGAAAAACCAGTCTACTACGCCATGATCCGCCGATACCTTGAAGAGCGGTACAAAGCTTTATTCGTAGATGGGATCGAAGCTGATGACGCCCTCGGCATCGTCCACACCAACCTGAATGAGATTGGGGTGAAATCAGTAGTCTGTACTATAGATAAGGATCTCTTGAACGTACCTGGGTATCATTACAACCCAACGAAGGGCGACTTCAAACATATCACTCCTGCGATAGCTAAGCGCAATTATATGTTCCAGATGCTCATCGGCGATACTGCTGATAATATCAAAGGTATTCCGGGATTGGGTAAGGAAAAAACTGCGAAGCTCCTCTCTGGTCCGGATTCTTCATGGGGTGGTATTATCCGCGAAGAATACCAGAAATTTTTTGGTGATGATGGGGATCGAATGATGAACCTGAACCGAAAACTGCTTTGGATCCTCCACCGGGAACACCCTAACTACCCATTCACCACAAACAAACCACTGATGTCTGCAGAGCCATTATCAACGGCAAGCAAACTCCTGCTCTCACCAACGCAGGAGAATTCGGCATCAGCATTCACCCATAAGAAAAAAGGAGCATAAAATGACCTTACAGGAAATTGAAAAGCAACTGGACGACCTAAAAGATCAAGTGACTGGCACAATTCGGGAAATCGCAATCAAATTAGATAGAGGGGATGATCAAGATAGTCTTGAACTGATACAGCAATACTTTAATATGCAGATGGTAATTGTTACACCGGAGGAAGCAGATGAGATTGAGATGTATATCCGCGTAATGCTAGGTCAGATAGCACTAATGATAATAAACACGGAGGGAGCATAAAATGAATAGTGTACCAGATGAGTATCATGTAAAAGTCAGAGATGATCAAATCGAATTGTTACAAGAGGAGAATTTTAAGCTTAATAAGAGTTTAGATAACGCACATTCCTTACTCCATGCTATGGATAAGAACAGCACTCATATTTTCTATCTATTGTGGGTGTCCCTGATTGCTAACTTTCTTTGTCTGGTGTGGTTATGAAAAAGCCCAGTACGATAGAGAGAGCGGTGATCAGTGCGGGTATTGTCAGTATGGTTCTAGTGGCCATCTTGTTCACATTGGGTGTAATATTCATCTTAAAATCAATGGGGTTTTTCTAATGAAAAAAACTCTAACGCAACGTGGTTTTTCTATCATCAATTTTGAAGATAGTTATCGCATCCCCTGCTCAATACAGCGCAGTTCTATGATAGGAGATCCCCACATCTGGGTAGGGACCGAGGATAGGATGCATATCGATCAAGCCAGAGCTCAAGAAATTGTCGACATACTCAACACTTTTATAGCCACTGGAGAACTATAATGAAATTAATATCAGCACCTTCTGGCATGGTAACATACCACGGGATTGCCTTAATAGTCCCTTCCGATACAGCATACATTGCAACAGACAAGAATGGTGAGATACATGCATATAGGAGGGCTTGCCGACCGTTACCAAAACCACACCCAAGAGTGACCACGTGGGGCTCAGGACTAGGTATGACTTTTGTCGGCAGAGCTTACCTCGAAGGTATGGATTGGAAAGACACATTAATGACGTTAAATACGGAGGACTTCTGATGGGAACACTATTTATAGCAGGATTAGGGCTACTTTATTTCGTACCAACGATAATCGCAAGTAGTAGAAATCATAGGAACGCAGGGGCTATTGTTGCCCTGAACATATTCGCCGGGTGGACATTCATCGGTTGGGTCGTGGCGTTGGTCTGGGCGTGTACCAATAACGTTGAGAAAAAACGTGGTCGCCACAGATGACAATAATCGACTTTGATCGGTGGAATAAGCTCAGTCAGGCGATGCAGATTAAGCGTTTTAAATCCGCGAGAAGGAAGCAAGGCTTGACGCAGAAGCTCTTAGGTGAGTACCTGACCGTCTACGGTTACCGGGGCGGAATATCCACCATCAAGTCATGGGAACAGGGGCGGGTCCAGATCCCCCCTTTAGTTTTTGAATTAATTTATGAGGAGTTTACTTGCCGTGAAAAAGATGAATAAGCTTCAGCAAGGCCGAGACCTGGCTAAGAATATTTTTAAAGCCGCCGCAGGTTTTGCCACAAGTAAGTTGGAGATTCTCGATGCCAAGGAAAAAGCCCGTCGACTTGCCATCTGTGCATCGTGCGAATATTTCAATACTCAAAAATACCAGTGTAAGGTCTGCGGATGTAAAGGGAGATTCTTGAAACTCAAGGCTTCCGTGAACCTGTGGAAGTGCCCCTATAAGAAATGGGAACAAACCACTAATTTTACCGATGCTGATTTAGGCTACTGTCTTGACTGTCAGGGACAAGTTGTTAAATTAGTAGAAAAAGATGACAAAACGTTTGCACAATGCGTTAATGGGTGTATTTGTACTTATAGCCCGGAAGCGGCTCTCATAAACACACCACTAGAAAAACAGACAAGGAATATCAAATGATTCAGTACACAGAAGATCAAGAAGCTCACGAAGCACAAGCCCTCGCCATCAATGAAAAAACCAATATCGAAGACAAACCACTTTGGATGACCTGCGAAGGTTTCATCTGCTTTAAGCCCTCCCTCGCTGAACCCAAGAAAGATGATGACGGCAATGATGGATCTTACGAGGTCGCCATTGCTCTCCCTGTGACAAGTGCCGTGGCCAAAGATCTCGTAAAACGTACGAAAGCTTACAAACTACTGAAGTTTGATAAGGCTCGGAACATCCGCGAACCTTTTAAGAAAGGTGATGACTATCTTGAATCTCGTCTCGCTGATGCTGATGCTGAAGAGGCGAAAAAAGTGAAAGCTTCGTATGGGAACCTGGCCGGTCACATCTTCTTCAACGCCAGCACAAAATTTGCCCTCAATGAAGAGGGTCGTGCCGCTCAACTTGTTGATGAATACGGGAAAGAGCTCGACGCATCCAAAGTCAACGGTGGTGACATCGTTCGTATTCAGGTTGCCCCATTCAGCTATAATAAACCCGGTAACAAAGGTGTCGCTTTTGGTCTGAGAAGTATGCAAGTCCTCAGATCCGGTGATTACTCTGGCGGCGCAGGTGGTGATACTGCCGGTGCCTTCAGTACCAAGGTTGATAAAGAGGATGCCGCCGCCGCATTCACAAAGCCTGCTACACCTGAAACTGCTGATGATGCTGAGCCTCTCGATGACGCCAGCATGTTCAACTAAATAACACCCTTTCGCCCCTGATAGTACTATTATTGACATTTTAGAGTCTGCTATCAGGGGCGTTTTTTTCGCATAAAATAAGAGGATAAGATGATGACAGAAGCAGAAAGAGAAGCGCATGACAAGGCGATTAATATTATCGTAGTAACCCAAGCCTTTGCCGATGGGAAGAAGATTAAATCTAGATACAAGACAAGCCGTGAATGGTATGTAACCGCCGCACCAGCATGGGACTGGTCCGACACCGACTACGAGATTATGGGAGAAGAACCCAAAGAACTCACACCGTATGAGCGGGCAGTAGAGAAGTATGGTGAAGAGTTTGATGTTGTTGCTGTTGAGGCTGGTGAACACTACTATATGTGCACTACTACAGCAACCCTACTATCTAAAGCCGCTGATCGTGTAAACTTCGCGGGCTATGTTTACCTCCGGAAGGAGGAACCTTATAGATATGCGACCCCTACAATCGTGCGTCTGCAGAAAGTTCTCAGACCAATAGCAGTACTGTTCAACAAGTAAGGATAAGATGATGACAGAATCTACTGAAGTCCCGAAGAAATGCTACACCTGTCAGAGCACAGACAAGAAATTAAGAAGACGGCCGGGAGACATCCATCCAGATTTACCTATTATCATGCAATGTGAAAAATGTTTCTGGGCAGACAATACACCATTCTAATTAAGGAGAAATAAAATGACTGAAACAGAAAGTGCCCTCACACAGAGCGACAGAGTGAGCCGACCAATAGCGGTACTGTTCAACAAATAAGGATAAGATGATGCGTTCACATGATAAAATGTCAATCGATATCGAGACCAGAAGTGATCTCGATCTAAAAAAGGTGGGGGTTTACCCATACGCGGTTCACGCCTCAACCCGGATACTCTGTATCTGCTATAAACTCACTATCGGTGGGGTAAAACAACCCACGAAACGAATAACTCCTTTAACCGATCTCGATCACCTCTCATGCACTGATGAGATCCCCAAA
>Ga0255048_10001793_pt1 | contig 14376 bp, 20 predicted proteins | sample JV7_2_2_MG_FD_183619 | JGI IMG/M metagenome (GOLD analysis project Ga0255048, IMG submission 183619) | Seawater microbial communities from Jervis Inlet, British Columbia, Canada - JV7_2_2 | ecosystem: Environmental > Aquatic > Marine > Inlet | place: Canada: British Columbia | collected 2016-10-06
CCGGTCGTGTTAGCTTTCAGCGCCTCGAACCCGACCGCCGTCAGGTTGCTCACGGTCGAGACACGAAGCGCCGATGTCCCGACCGCGACGTTGCTTCCCCCCGTCACGTTCGTTAGCAGCGCGTCGTTACCGACCGCGGTGTTAGCGGCCCCGGTCGTGTTGAACACAAGCGCCAGATACCCGATCCCGACGTTCTGCGTTCCGGTCGTGTTCGACAAGAGCGCCTGACTACCGACCGCGGTTATGAACCCTGCCGTCGTGTTTGCTTTCAACGCCTGATACCCGACGGCGGTGTTCTCCGCACCAGTCGAGTTGACGAGTAGCGCGTTGGCTCCGACCGCGGTGTTGCGATCCGCGGTCGTGTTAGCTGAGAGCGCCAAGGTACCGACCGCCGCGTTAGATGATCCGGTCGTGTTCGCGTCCAGCGCGAACCCACCGACCGCGGCGTTGCTGGCGCCGGTCGTGTTCACGAGCATCGCGTTGATACCGATCGCGGTGTTGCTGCCCCCGGTCGTGTTCGCCTTCATCGCCTGGTACCCGATCGCGGTGTTGCTGTTCCCGGTCGTGTTCGCGGTGAGCGCTAAGTATCCGATCGCTACCTGCCACGATCCGGTGGTGTTCGCCGTGAACGCCTGGTACCCGATCGCGGTGAGGTTGGCTCCGGTCGTGTTCGTGGTGAGCGCCTGATGCCCGATAGCGGTGAGGGTGCTGACCGTAGAGTTTTGCAACGCCGAGACGCCGATAGCGACGTTCCCCGTTCCCGTGACGTTGCTGAGTAGCGCGAGGTACCCGATCGCGATGTTCTGGTTCGCGGTCGTGTTCGCCACGAGAGCGTTAGACCCGATGGCGGTGTTCTGTGTGCCGGTCGTGTTCACCGGAAGCGCCGAGGAACCGATCGCGGTGTTGTTCGCTGCTGTCGTGTTGTCCCTAAGCGCCACATATCCGATCGCGGTGTTACCCGTTCCTGAGATGTTGTCCTGTAACGCTGATACCCCGATCGCGGCGTTCTGACTGCCGGTCGTGTTGCTGAACATGGCGAGGTACCCGATCGCCATGTTCTGGATCGCTGTCGTTGAAGCGGTGAGCGCGAAAGCGCCGATCGCGACGTTCTGTGATCCGGTCGCGAGTTTCAGTGTCTCTTGCCCGATCGCGGTGTTCTGCCCTGCGGTGGTAGCAGTCAACAACGCCTGGTACCCGATCGCGGTGTTCTGTACTCCGGTCGTGTTCGCTTTCAACGCCTCAAACCCGATCGCCGTGGTTGTCGTGTCTGTGTTCACGGCCCCGGCATCCCGACCGAGGGTGGTCGCCCCGGCGACGGAGAGCCTCATCGACAGGAGAACCGCGGCGGCGCCGGTCCCTGTCCACAGGTCCCCGTTGGCGTCGATCACGAACCGCGGGGTTCCGTCCGCGGTGACCTCCGTAGTGAGGACATCCGACGTTGCGGCGGCACCCACGAACGCTTGAGTACCCGTGGAGTCAACGGTTCCGTCAGCGAGCAGGACACCTGATAAGCCGGTGCCGGTGTGGACATGCAACGCGTCGGCGTTCCCCGCGTCCGTCAGATTAGTTATCAACGGTACGTCGGTGAACTCCCACCGGTCATCCGACTGGTCCCAAAGCAACGAAACGGTGGTTCCGTCGCCTTTGTAGAACGCAATATCTGAAGCGTTGGCGTGGTCCGCCGAAAAGAACTCCAAACGTGGGGTGAACACGTTCGCGTCGCTGCCGGATTCGAACGTGAAGCTATCTGGCTGCTCGTTGATGGAGAACTGGGTGTCATCGGCGCCCCCGAAAATGACCGAAGGGTCGCCGCCTGTCAAACGTACGGAACCGCCACCACCAATAGGTGGGATAGCGCGGGGGAGCGTGTCGGAGATGGTTCTAACCACCGGCTTCGCCTTTCACGAAACTCCGAACGGTCAAAGTGGTGCCACCGAACGCACCTACGAACCTGCCCCCACGCAGCGCAGACTCGGACTGTCCCGTGTCGACGGCTTGGGCGTCGTTGACGTCCCACAAAACGTGGTCGGTTAGGTCGGTGTACGCAGCGTCGCCGTCTCTGTGCCACACTCCCATGCCCCTAACCAACGGCCAGGTGGCACGTATGAGCCGGAGTTCTAACGGGTGGATGTAGTCACCGCGGAACCATTCTTGGTTTGTGGTGTCCACTAAAGCTGGCGGGTCGTAGATCCAGAACGTGTCGCCAACCTGAAAAGTGCCGTTGATGATCTCCCAAAACCCGGTCGTCAACTCCATCTCTTGGGTGAACAAATGGTCTCTGAGTTCGGTGTCGAGGAAACCGACAGCCGAGACGTCTACTCCTAGGTCGCCTTCGACAATCAGGGTGCGGTCGATGGTGTTGCCGTGGATGTCTTTACCCGTGGCGGCGGTTTGGTTTCGGCCTTCGACCAGCGTTTTCGCACCATCAATTTCGGTCTTCACGAGAATGGCGCGTGTCGCGTACCGTCTGCTGTTCCTGGTGGAGCGGGCGGTGGCGATGGGGATGCCGGAGAACTCAGGGTCTGACCCTGAAATCAGGCGAGCGATTACGACGTTGGGGGTCATGTCGAACAGGTCGAAGTTCTTGTCAGCGTCGATCGTGCCGTCGGGTCGGACAACATATTCGGCCATTTGTGCCGCCATGATCGACCGTATCACCTCCAACGGTGTCTGATAAATATGCTCCCCTGTGTATGTCAACTCGCCTGACCCGATGGTCCCTGACGTGATTGAACCGCCCGGCGGTATAGCGGCAGCGATACTCGTAGACAACGCAGCGTTGGTGAGCGAGATTTGGGCTTCGTGGACGTCACCTTTCCCGTCCTCGTCGCCTAGCCACCATGCCATTCCGGCACCTGAGATAGTGAATTGGCCGTCCCTAAATTCTTTGTTGAGTACGACACCTGAGTATCTGGCTGCTGCGATCATGGCGGTGTCACCCATAATGTCAGCGTCTAGCCATTGGGGTGTGATGATGACATGCCCCCCGGCGCCCTCATCGACACCGAGGACCGTTTCGAACAAATCCCAGGGGGCATCTAATTCAAGAGTGATATCAAAAGACCCGGCACGCATCAAAACCTCAGTAACGCTCATCTTCGTATGGCCCTGTCACGTTCGCTGATCCATCCGAAGAATTGGAGGTTCACATCGTCGGTGGTATCACCGGTCCCCGCTGCGGCGATTTCGCCACCGATCGCATACGAGAAAGCCGCGGCTGAGGTTATGCGGACACCGCCTTCGGTGGTGCGCGCCGAGTGCGCTACGGGGGTCATCACAATGTATTTGAAACCCGACGTCGCGACGGAGTCTTCGACACCTGTCGCACCTGACGCGCCGGTTGGAGTGAACGCGACCGCGGCGTCGTTCGTGTTACGGATGATATCCCACGCTGGAGTTGTGCCGCGTGAGTAGCGGTGGCGGAACACAGCGAAGCGGGCGCCGCGTCTGAGTGAAATGTCGAGCGTGTGCCGATTCGAGTTCGTGGACGGCGCAGAATCCCTCACCAACCGAATCGACCCTGACTCTGCGTCGTTTCTGATGGTCGAGACGAAGTGCCAGGCCGAGATGGTCGCGTTCGTGGTCGCAGGATCGAACACGGTTTTGAAACTGAACTCGGCGTCCCAGTCGGTGCCATCCCAGAAAGCGACCAGGATACGGCCGTCCGACGTCCCACCACCGGACGGTTTCACACGCACAATCCCGTTCGAGAGTTCCCAATCACCAGGATCGTTCGGTGCTGAGAACCCTGCCCTGAGAACCGTCTTGTGGTACACCTCTACTGCGCCCTTGTAGTAGTTCGCTGCCGTCACCGACCACTGCGGGTCTTGTGTGAATGAGATGTTGTCGTACCAGTCAATGTTCCCATCCGGTGTGCTTCTCTGTCTTTGTGTAGGTGAAGTCCCGGCGGGGTTGTACGCCAACGCGCCCACCGGCGGCGCATGGAACGGTTTCGTTTCCGACGCGATCAAGCCATGCGAATTACTGATCACAGTCCCGGTGACGAGGGATTGGAACTCGACCTCACCCTCGCTGCCGAGCCGTTCCAGGGTGCAGGTGAACGGGAACGAAAAGTTCTCGTACACCCTGTCACCCACCGCGGCTTTGATCGTGACGTTGCGGAGCACATAGAACCCGTCGATCTCGGTATCTAAAGCCCACGTCACCGCAACAAGACGCCCAGTCTGCGCCGCCAACTCGCCTTTGAGTTCCTTGGCGAGGGCGAGTGTGGTGGCGTTCAGGAAGCCTTTCAATGTGACGGTTCGGATTCCGTCGCGGCCAACCACTTGCACGTCCTGCAAATTGTCGGCCATCGTCGCATCCAACCCGACACGACCTATCACAAGAGCGGGCATTAGGCGCGCCCCGCAGCCAACGCATCCAACGCGTCCTGTGTCTCTTCCAAAATCCGTTGCGCCGCTGTCGCGTCGTCCTGCACAACGATCGACTGGTCCACTGTCACATTGAACGTGTCGCCGCCACCCAACTGTCCAGCACGATCCAACGGGATAACCGCTTCAGGGCCCGCCTCGCCGATGATCGCTTGGGTGGGTTGGGTCACGATGCCGCCATGCTGCAAAGCAATATTCCCGCCGATGACGCCACCGCCCGCACCCCCGCCGGTACCTGTGACCGCAGCGCGCCTCGTACCAACCGTGATCTGCGTGCCCACCACAGCAGGGATACCTGTCAACGAAGCGATCAACAAATCGATCTGTTCCTTCGTGAGGTTGGCTTGTTCGGCCATGCGCCGGAACGCTTCGATGTTTTCACCCGTCGCCGACAGAACCTGGCCTCTAGCACCGATCACGTCCGCTTGCGCCTCCACGAGACTCAGCATCGCTTCGGCTACGTCCGCTGTGCTGGCTTTGCGGTCGTTTTCGAGTTCGTTGAGGCGTTCGTTCGCTGCCACCAACCTTGCGTCCGCGCGCAACAGTTGTGCTACGGGATTGATGCTCTCTTGTTGCGCCCTGGTCAAATCCCTAACGAAGTCGGCGGCGGAACCATATGAACGGGCCACATCATCTGCGGCTGCGGCTGCTTTGTTGTTCGCTATCGCGGCTGCCGCCGACTCGAACGCCAGGTTACGTTGCCCTTCACGGAACTGGTCCGCGGCGTCAGCGGCCGCGATCAACGAATTGCGGACACCTTGTTTGAACTGGTCCTCTACGTTTACTGCCAATACCCGTACCTTCTCTTGGGCTTGTTGATGTCGTGTCCATGCGTCTGTTGTGCCGTCGATACGAAACGACAAATCCTGGCTTGCGTCGCCAAGCACCGCGAGACCAGTAACAGCAGGTTCTTGCGCGTTCGTGAGGTCATCCAAAGCGCCCTGCCCTGCACGCGACGCCGCAGCAAACTGGTCAAACGCTCTTGTGGAACCCGTAACGAGACGCGGCACATCTACAAGACCTTGCCCAAGATTCACGACTGATGATGCGACGTTACCGAGGAACGATACGCCTCGAATGGCACCCGCGACAAAGGCCGCTAACTCGGGACCGGCCTTCTCGATCGACGGGATAAGATCCTCGAACGCTTCCGCTAGTTCTATCACAGCCGGGACTAGCGCTTCGCCTATGGTGGCTTGCAGGTCCTTCATTTTCGCGTTGACCCGCTCTTGGCGTGTCGCCAGGTCGTCGGAACTGTCAGCGAAAGCGCCCTGCGTGCCCGCTGTTTGTTCATACAACAATTCGAGACGGGCCACAGCTTTGTCTTGATCGGTGATAACACCCGTGGCGTCACCCAACCCCAATTCCAACGCTTTCGCTTCCACCGTCGCGGTGCTGATCTGCACACCGAACTTGGCGACAGCGTCCTGCTGACCACGGATAGACGCCGAGAACGCATCGATTGCCTGCGGAACTGTTATCTGATATGTCGTAGCGAAATCGCGTGCTCGTTCGGTCAACCGGATCGTTGCGCGTGCCGCCTTGTCCTGGTCGTCGATGAACCCGGACAAAACGGCGCCTGTAGTGACAGCGAGCGTATTGAACTCGGCTTTGGACAGAGCCAACGAGTCAGCGGCTGTCTCACCGAACCGTTGGATCGTGTCGGCGCCTTCACCGAACTGCCGTTCTACTGACTTGGCGGACTGTTCCAAGTCGCTGAACGCACCCACAGCCGACTCCACGAACTTGACGCCCTTCTGCAACCCGAACCCGAGTCCCGCGGCGATAGCGAGCTTCTTCCCCGCGCCAACAATGTCGCCCATGCTACGAGATGTTTTCTTAGAGGATTTTTCGACCCCTTCGAGACGCTTCTCGGCCTTCTTCATGCCAGACTCGAAGTTGCGAATATCGGCCTCTAATTTGGCTACAACGCGAGCCACCTCAGTCGCCATTAGCGGCGCCTAGGTTTCATGCTGGCCCGCTTCTGCGCCTCAGCGGTTTCCTTCTGCGTCAGGTTCCACTCAGCGACATGCTCTATCAGTTCAGCAGCAGGCATCTCGGTTTCTAACTGGCGCAACGTCATGCCCATGTCTCTGGCTAGCCTCAGCGTAAATCGTCTGAGGCGGTCCCTTTTAGCGCAGCCTCAGCCTCCCCAACCGCATCATCCGACAACCCCGACAGTCTCGCAGCGACATCGAACACTCTCCCTACGGCTTTGGCTGATTTCTTTGACAGCATGTCAGCATCAGCAGCCTCGAACAGTCGGTCGCCCGAGTCAGGGTCGTACGCGGTTTGCAACACGAGCTGGACAGCGAACCGGCTGCGGTCAATCTTCGTATCCCCGGCGCGGCCCGAGGTGACGGTGGCGTAGAACTTGACTTGCTCCGCGATCGTGAAAGCACGCACCTCGATTTTGGCGTCGCCCCACTCCGGCACCACCACTGTTTCCGTGCGTGAGTCGGTGGCGTTGATGACCTGGTCTCTAAGTGACACGGGATGTCCTCCCTAGTTTGTTGAATGAGCTACAAGCCCTGTGACCTGCAACGTCACAGCCTCCGCCGAGGCTTCGTCTATGGGCACACTGAATCCTTCACCGCTGACATAAGCCCACGCTTCGAGGCGTTCGTTGGTGTCCTCGTCCAACCACAACTCCACGACCACATCCTGTGTCGTATTCAACCGGTCGAAAAACGCGGGTCCTGTCGTCGCAGCGTAAAACCTATCTAACGTGACTTCGGCTTGTGACAGTCCGGGGATGAAGGTTCGCCACGGCGCGTCACCCGTCGTTGTGGAAAAAGCTGTCACGTCGAGCATGTCGTTATCTGAATCCATGCTCCACGCCCGCGTCTGCCCCAGGAACGAAGCGACGTGATACGAGATATCGACCGTGTATGTCGGTGCTGTCGAATGTGGCGTCGAGAAGGTGACAATGCCTTGCACGTCGTTCACCGCACCAAACTGCGAACTGGGTACAGCGGTGGTCCCTGAGTACACGTCAGGTCTTGTCGTACCAGAACGCGACCAGTGACGTTTCCCCGTATCCGTAATGGTCAACGTGACACCATCCGTCGACAACACAGCAGCCTCGTTCGTACTCAAAGTCGCCGCAGCAGCAGTCACCATCACCCGACCGGATTTACCGGAGACGGCTGCCATTAGGTGGTGGTGGTGTACGTGAGGGCGCCGGTGCCCTGGAACCCGAACGAAATCGTTGAGTCGCCGTCAACGTCCGACCCGGCTCCGAGCGAGGAGATGAAGGTGGCGCCGTTGAACTGACCGCCAGCGTCCTTATCGAGTTCGAGGATGATGGTCGAAGTCGTGGGTGTGAGCGACAGTCCGATCTCGTCGTTCTGGCTCGTACTCGCGGCGTTGAAGAACCCCGAAAACGTGCCCGACCACTGCGACAATCCTGGAAGGAACGTGCGCCACTGCAACGTCCCCGTTGAGAAGCTGGTGTGATCTCGCATGTCGCTGTCGAGGTCGATGGACCACGAGTTCATGTTGAGGACCGTGACACCTCCCCGGTTCACGACCCCTGACTTACCTGTTACCGCTGCCATGTTGCCTACCTCCTGATAGTCATGTTACGACGACGTCACCAAAATCCGTGTATCCAGTCTGAGTGTTCTGCGTTCTGAGCATCGTGGGCATTTGTACTCCAACTCCCCCACCGAATCCGCCGAGATGCGCATAACGAGATGCCCGCACCAGCCACCCAAACGACCCTTAAACGCCCCCACACAACGCACGTCCTGGGTGGCGTCCCCATACCCCAATGTGTGGACGGTTTTACATGACGGACATTTCGTTTCCACCGTGCCTGTGAAGTCGCCTAAGCGGAAGGGGAGGTCGTACATGCAGCGGCATCCGTCCATGAAACAACTAACGCGTCGCATGCCGGCCTGCCATCGCTGCCATAATCAACACCGCTTCTCGTCTGGTGAATCCTGCGGCTATGAGCGCGTCGGTTTGCATCCTGCAATACGCTGCGATGTCTCGACACGCTGCCTCTACCTGATCCTGTTTGGCGACATTCATAGATGCTCCAAAGTGGTCCAGCACATCGAGTCCCACTGGTCGCGTCGCAGGTTCACGTTGTTCAACCCGACCGATTCGAGCAACGCCAACGTCTCTCCGGGCATAGCTTTCGAGTCCAATTCGTCGAACACCAGCAACGTGCCACGGTGACATCGCGGCAGGATCGCTTCCAACGCCGCTTTGGTCGGTTCGTAAATGTCCAAATCAAAGAACGCTGCGCCCACCACCAGTGACTCCAACTCTGACCTCAACAAGTCAGGTAACGTTTCACGTACGTCACCGACCACGAGACGTACAGTGCCGGGCATGTCGTCGCTGACAAGCCGGGACGCGTTGGCGTGCACCAACGCGAGCGATTCGACATACGACGAGTGATCTTCAGGCGAATCAAACGCTCCATCCTGCGCCATCCAATGGTCCCCGTCAACATCCGAGTGACCGATATGCCCGTTGAACGTGTCGAACCCGTACATCTTCCGCATCGACGCCGGTTCCAACAAGCCCCGCAGTTGGATAAGCCATGTCAAATCCTGACCGAAGCGGACACCGAACTGCAACACGGAACCGTGGACATTCAAGATGTGGTCGCGCCACAGGTCAGCGAAAATCAGGAACCGTGCCGCATAATCGGCGGGGTGCCATAGCCCCAGGTTCTTGATTTTCTCGTTCTCTGGTAGCGGCGAATACACGTACAGGTTGTGGAGCGCAGCCCAATATCGTCCTTGCGCGGAGTCGCCCGGTTGGGCAGGGCCGAGGTCAGCGAGTTTCGCCACTTCAGCGTCGATGTCTGTCACGGCTCGCCGTTCGGTCAATGTCATCTGAGCCTCTTCGCCTGAAAATTGACGCTGATGAGATGCCGTTCGGAGTCGTCCCTACCTATCGGGAACGGCCGCTGCTGCGCATCCACTGACAGATACGTGGACGCTGTCGACAGGGCAGTTTTCCCTAACCCGTCCAGCGTGTCATGCACTAGACGGGCCGCAGACGACGCAGTGATGTAACTCGTGCTGCGTGCGATGAGTTGGAACGACGGCTGGTCGTACACGACCGCGACAGGATTGCTCGTGGAGAACGAATGCACCGAACCCAACCCGCCCGTCTCATACAACACCGCGACTGTGTTCGAATACTCATCCAACATGACAGCCTTCTGCAAGGTACCAGTAGTGTTCCCGACCGTAAGGGTGGTTTGCGCTACCAGGTAGGTCGCTACGTCGTCGAGGACAGTCATGTGATCGCTTCCCCGACTTCGCGTCCAGCGTTCTTGATGACACGCGGCGCAGCCAGGTCCATAGGCCGTTCGAGATATTTCACACCACCGACATTGAAATTGAGTTCCTTGCCTTTCCATGTGGGAGGCGAACTTTTCGACGGGTGTTCATGGATAGCCAACGCGTAAGCTTTCGCGAAGCCGCCGTATCCGAGTGTGACACTGATCTTGCTGCCTCGCGTGACGGGGTCCTCCACGAACCCTGAGTCGCGGAGTGTGCCGCCACCGACGAGAGCGACAGGTACGAACTTCTGTTTCGACGTTGTCATGATCGCTTCGGCTTCTTCCTTCAAGGCGCGACGGAACGCTAGCGACGCCTCAGCCGGTTTCAACTTGAGGTTCTTCTCGAACTTGGTCAACCCAACCCAAGTGACACCAGTCATCAGAAAAACGCCTTCAGATGGTGGACGCCGTCCTCATCCGGGTAGGCCTCTAGTGACTTCAACGGTGGCGTGAGCGTGCCAGGTAGCGTTATCAAAGATGACGCAGCGAACGTCGACGTGGACGCTATCCACACCGTCGTATCGGCCATTTCTTCGGTGCCCTGCAACGTCCTCACCAACGTTTGCTCCCTGACAACACGGGCCTTGTAGGTTGTGGCTGAACCGAACGTGGCGGTGCCGTACCCGTCTGTCGAGATACTGCTCAGCGGTTTCACGGTGACCGTCTGCGGAAGCATGGACTCGAACTCGGTGGACCACGCCATCAGAAACTCCCCGTGCTACTGGCACCGTTGAAGTCGTTCTGGCCGATCTTGAACTCGGGCTGATCCCAATCCGTGTCCGACAAATCGGTGACACGTTGAGAAATCGAGATGCCACCCACCGCCGGTTTGACTCCTCTGCGTAGCGCGATGAGTTTCAACTGCTCCGACAGGCTGCGGTATTCTTCAGCCCGCGATTCGCCCCGAGACGCAAAGTCGACTTTCAGGTCACCGACCTGCTTCGACGTCGCGAGAGCAGCGAACTTAGACGACTTCAACATCGCGCCAGCTGACGCAGCGAACCAGTTATCAGGATGCGACGCGATAAGCCAAGCAATCTCAGCGTCAGATAGTTCTTGCGGACCTGTTGACGTGTCGTTAATCATCAGACGCACCGCGTCACGATTCGAGTTTTCGGGGTCGCCGCCGTACGTGAACGCCATCAGACTCCTGTGAAATACACCGTGCCGCCACCCGTCGTAGCGTTCAACGACAGATTCAAACGGGCCTGCGTGACGACGTGACCGAACGTGGACGACTTCATAACCGACCCTGTGGACGCAGCCGTGGACGCAGCCGCCGAAATGTTCACGAACGGCCCCAAACCCACAGCCCCTTGGATCGTGTACGTGAACGCTTTCGTGGACGCGTTCGTGAAGTTCACTGTCACGACACGCACAGGATTCGCGAACCCGACCTGGCCGCTATTTCCCGTGCTCGTTGAGAACGTGGACGGGTACGAGATGTTACGTGCCATGTAAGTCTCCCTGAGTCACCAAATTACGAAGGTTGTAAGTACATTCCTGCAACGCACCGTCCAATTCTGAGATGCGATATTTGAGGAACTCGGCCTGCTGTGCGTGTCCCTGCATTTCGCCGCGGATGTTTTCTTTGCGTTGCGCGATCTCCTGCGCCCTCGCCATTAGTTTCTGCTGATACGCGTCCGACGAGAACCCGTACAGATGAGACGTTTTCATCAAATCGCTGCCGGGTGGCAGGATGATGTCGATACCTGACGCCTGCGCGAACCCGATAAGCCACTCGCAGGACGGCCGCTGCTGGGAGTACTCGGCTTGCATGACAGAGTCTTGCGCCATGTCAACGCCGAACAGTTGGATCTCCTTGTATCCCATGCTGATAGCGAGCGCGAGTAGCCATGAGATGGTGTTGGTGAAGTACGGGGTGTAGTCGTTGAGGATACGGTCGATCGGATACGGTTCAGCGTTCGGTATCTGCCACTCCGCGGCGGTCTCCAGGTCCTGCGGCCGCACATAAATCGGTATACCCAACTGCTGTAGCCAGATGCGATGTTCGTTGTCTTCTTTGTAGAAGTCTTCGAGTGAGTGGAGTTCGAACCAGCGGTGCCACGGCTTTTTCTCCAGCACGGACCAGAGCCGGTTGATGCCCCAAAACTCGATATCGGTTTCGGTCCAGGGCGCAGCGTCGCGGTGTCCTTCAGCGAACCCGCAGATAGCCACCCTGTCATGCAACCTGGCGGGATACGGGGTTGGTTGCTGAACCTCACCGTTCGGTGACTCGATGCCCATACCGAAGTTTTTGAGTGGCACGTCATGAGCGATGACGTCGTCACCAAGCAGAACGTCTGGTGGTGCTGTTTCGCTGTCCGCGATATGTGTCATCCGCTACGCGACCTTCGTTGAACCAGCGATAGTCAACGGCGACACCACATCACCGACACCCGAAGACGTGATCGGAGCGACCGAATATCCCAACGCCCATTGCGCTGTCGTGATACCGATCAGTTCACACCACACGTTCGTTTGCGAGCTGGATACGACGATCGCGTTCGCGGTGGAGCCGTTGAATGTTGTTGCTGTTGAACCGTTGAGGATGAGCACGTCACCGGTCGCACCCGAGAACTCCAACACAACGGTCTTCCGAAGCCCGGCTTGCGGGGTCGGCAACGTGAAGTTCACATTGTTCGTACTGGTGATGATCGTGATCGGCGGCCACGAACCGATCGTGGCTTGTGTTGTCCCTAGTGTTTCGGCGGGGGTTGAGATGACTGGTCGGCGTTCCTTGTCAAATCCCATTACGTAGCCTCCAACAACTGAGCGATTTGATTCTTCGTTTTCGCATTGGCCGGAATGACGACGTGCCGTACCACAGCCTCAGCACGTAGCTCCTTCAGTGACATTTTCGACAGCGGCGTGTCGACTGGTCGTATGAAACCCAACCGGCGGTACGAGTCGGCGCGGCCTCCCAACACTTCCGCGCCGACTCGGTCGCCACGTTTATACACGGTGTCGCCTAGCGGCCACATCGACGGCAACACCTCAAACAACATCAGTCCTCCTAGATAGCTGCACTGAAGAAATACCCCAAGTCGCTGGCGGTGACTTTGAAGTCATACGACGCGTCCGTTTCGACTCTCGGGAAGGCGTCTTCCTTTGGGATGTCGAACCGCTTCGTACGGATACCGTCAGATGAGCCGACGAGACCGGACCACACGAACGTCTTCATCGCCGTAGTAGACCGCAATCCAGCGTTGGGGTCGACGTGTGCAAGCAACGCGTTCGAACCGAGGATGCGAGAGTACGCCGCGGTTGCGCCTTCGTCGGCGGTGTTGCGGATCGCTTTTGACACGAGCACCTGATCCACACCCACCAACTGCGCCAGCAACGCTTGCGTGCCGATGCGTGTGGTGTCGTTCGAGATTCTGGCGATGACGTCCGGGTGGTTCTTCAAGTGACGCCACACCGCGGCACCAATCAGCAACCGGTTCGGTGTGCGACCTGTAGCGGCCTCGACCGTTTCGACACCGGTAGCGATGTCCTCCAACGGCGTCGAAGCAGCATTCGACCACTTGGTGAAGTCGGTCGTTCCCACAACGTCCGTACCCCAAATCGAGGTGGCGAACGCGGCAGTGGCGAAATCGACTTCGATCCGCATCTTCATGTCGTCCGCCAGGACACGCGCCGCGTCCTCTTCCATGTCAAGAGCGGGGTCGGCGTTGGCGCGGATCTGTTCCGACACGTTGATAGCGATCGACTTCACGTTACAGAAGTACGAGTCGGTCGAAAGCTGGTAGTCCCTGGTGGGTGCCTCAGTACCAGGAGCACGTTCCTGCGAGTCTGTCCGCAGGGTGTGTTCCTTGTCCATGACGTAATACTTGTCTGACTGTTTGCCTACCGGGACGGTTGGACTGAAAGCCCTCGCCGCGAAGTTCGCGGGGTCCTGAAAGTAAGCAACACTGAAGTCGGTGAGCGCGGCGTCAACATGAACGTCGCCCAGCCCTGGTTCCGGCATAGGTATGCCTTTCCGTGTGCTGCGCTGTCCGCGCTCTTATTGAATTTTCAACTGCGCTGTCCGCGCTATGGGGTGCTAAGTGGTCCTGTGAACAAGTGCGCGCTGACGATACGTCCGGCGCCCCCTGAGGAGCCTCGAACGATCTGACCCGCGGTGTACGCGTCGGTGGTCGGGAGAATCCCGAGTCCTGCCGTTGAGGAGCCGATGAAGTCACCGGCCGCCAACGTCGACGCTGCCATGTTCACTTTCGCGACGCCGGCGATAGCTACAGGAACCGCCTGCGAACCGGTGCTCGAAGTTGTCGAGGTGCGTCCGTACAGCACACCGATGGGAAGGACGTTGCCTGTGGTGTTCGGCAACACAACCTCACCACTGGTGGTGACGACAACGAACTTGTAGACATCAGCCGTGGAAAACGTTGCGCCGGCGACCATGCTGATGACTGTCGGTGCTTCTGAATGTGCCATCAGTTACTCCTCGCCAAATCGCGCTCAGCGTCTTTCAACGCCGGATTCGATGACCGAACCAACTGGCGTGCAGCGGCGTCCGTCAAATCCGGGTTCGACTTCTGCGCCTCTTTCGCCAACGCTTCGATCTGATCGATGGCGTCGCCTGCGTCGCCTTCACCCAACTCCTTGAAAATGCGGGTATCGGCTTTGATCACCGTCGCGACCTTCGACAACCTGTCGGTCAACCAGTCCATC